>Ga0082212_10013785_pt1 | contig 10090 bp, 12 predicted proteins | sample TergutNt197P3_FD_71548 | JGI IMG/M metagenome (GOLD analysis project Ga0082212, IMG submission 71548) | Neocapritermes taracua P3 segment gut microbial communities from Petit-Saut dam, French Guiana - Nt197 P3 | ecosystem: Host-associated > Arthropoda: Insects > Digestive system > Gut ... | reverse complement strand
TAGGGATAAGTTAAAAAAGTAAGTAATCTCCCTTGAAGGGGGACGTAGCCCGCCGCAGGCGCAGGTGTTTTGCAGGAAAGCCGCGGTTTTCCTGCCGGGTTCAGTTTCTTTCCGAGCAAAGAAATGAACGTCCTTCGTTAAGCGAAGCGGAGCTTCGCATTATAAACATCATCTGCATTTACAAAGGAAAGGAAAAATTATGGAAGTTATAAACATCATCAACCCCGCCACCGGCGTTGATTTTTCAAATGAAATCATCATTGCGGGAATCGCGTTGGTTGTTTTAATCGGAGTCGGCATTTTATCGGTGGTTTTAAAGAAACGTAAAAAGTAGAGGAATTCGGATGAAGTATATTGTCACGGCACAGCAAATGAAAAAAGCGGAAGAAAACGCCGACCGCAAAGGAATCACTTTCTCGGCTATGATGGATAACGCCGGTAACGCCTGCTTCAAACAGCTTGTACGGATTACGGGCGATGTAAGCGGTTTGGCGTTTGTGGTTTTGTGCGGACGCGGAAATAACGGCGGCGACGGCATCGTCTTAGCGCAGAGGATTAAAGAAGCCGGCGGTATGGTGCTTTGCCTTTTTGTGTCAGATTTGCCGACCAGCGCGAACGCAAGGGAAAATTACAGTAAATACTGTGTGACCGGCGTAAACGGCGAATTGCTTGATACCGCGCTCTATACCCATCGCGAAGAAGTTGTTAAAACCGCTTTAACCAACTGTGACGTCGTGATTGACTGCGTTTTCGGAACAGGCTTCGAGGGTGAGCTTGAACCTAAAATTGCTTCGCTTTTCCGTTTTATCAGTAACAACTGCGACATTATCAAAATTTCTGTGGACGTACCGAGCGGCGTTGACGCGACGACCGGTAGAATGGCGGAATCGGCTTTCCGCCCCGATGTTACTTTTATGCTCGGCGCGGCAAAAAAAGGCTTGCTTTCCCATACCTGTTTTGACAGTTGCGGCGATTTGGTTCTTTTGGATATCGGAATCCCGCCGGAATGTTATGAGGAATATGAAGCATCTTTTATCGGAGAAGAGGTTTTAAAGCATATTCCGGTGCGCGGAAAAAGCGCACATAAAGGCGATTTCGGGAAACTGCTGAATATAGCCGGTTGCGAACAGTTCATGGGTGCGGCTCTGCTTTCAACAAAAGCTGCATTAAAGTGCGGCGCGGGCATTGTAACGCTGGCAAGCGTTAAGGAAGTCTGCCGCTCGATTGCGCCTGCGATTCCCGAAGCAACATTTCTGCCGCTTTACGGCGACGCAGACGGCTTTTTAGACAGTGACGCCGCCGATAAACTGAAAAATAAACTAAGCGGTTTCAGTGCAGTTTCCTTGGGTTGCGGGCTTGGAATCACCACGCATACGCAAAATCTGACGGAAACGGTCATAAAAAATTGTATTTGTCCGATAATTTTAGACGCTGATGGTATAAATCTGCTGAGCCTTAATATAAATGTTTTAAAAGAAAATGACAAGCTTAAAGTAATTACGCCGCATCCAAGGGAATTCAGCAGACTGACCGGCACGCCTTTCAACGAAATTCAAGCGGACAGAATCAAACATGCGCGGGATTTTTCCGAAAAATGGAATACCGTCACGGTTCTGAAAGGTGTCAATACAGTCGTAGCCGCTCCTGACGGACGTGTTTTCATCAACATTACAGGTAACGCAGGTCTTGCGAAAGGCGGTTCGGGCGATGTTCTGACCGGAATGATTACTTCGTTCGCCGCGCAGGGCGTCCGGTTGCTTGAAGCCGCCTTGCTCGGGGTGTATCTCCACGGCTTAACCGCCGAAAAGTTAGCGGAAAGCATGGCGCTTTCAGGGATTATGCCGGGCGATGTTGCGGATTTCCTGCCGTGGATGATGAAAAGTCTGCCGTAATTGGTTTCAATTTATATATTAATGCGTCAGCATTAATATATTAAATGAAACAAGCCTCTGTCATTATAATTGACGGAGGCTTTTTATGAAAAAAACCAAATTTGTTATACTAACGGTAATATCTGCATTGATTTTTACCTCTTGTTTCGGCGGAATCAGCTTTGATAACTTAGATTTCGACAAGGCGTATTCGTTCACGGCGCGGTTAGAATATGAAAATACAAGCTGTACGGCGCGGTTTACACGAAGCGCGCGGGGCAGTTGGGAGGGAGAGCTAATTGAACCCTACGCCTTGCAGGGAATTTCAATCAATTATACTCCGGCAGAAATGACCGTTTCTTACGCGGATTTCGCTGTCAATTCCGACAGTGATTTTACGTCCGGTGTTAATATAACGGCGTTCGTGATGTTAAAGGTTTTAGAATGTGCGTTTGCTAAAGAGGATGTAACTGTTTCCTCCGGTAAAAACGCGGTTGAAATCACGGGAACAGCGGATAATAACAATTATATTTTAATTGTTGATAAAGCCGGATTGCCTGTTTCTTTGGAAGTGACCAATAAGCAACTGCGGGTAACCTTTACGGAAGTAAGGGCGGAGAATTTATCGACTTAAACCGCCATTCAATATCCCGCCAATATTCGCCCGCGTAATCAATCCCGACCCGCGGAAGCGTAATCAGCTCCGGATTAAACCCGTCGTCTTCAAGCCATAATTCGTCTGATGTTAAAACGCTTGTGCGGCTAAAGTTTTTATCTACCGAAAGCCTTTTTGTAAGCTTTGCCGGACCTTCAAACCCCTCACAGCAACGAATCAGCACGGCTTGCGGAACGCCGGCTTCTCCGAAAACAATGTTGAGGAGATAGTGCAGACCGTAAATTAAATACACGTAATAAATCCCGCCCGCTTCGTATAAAACCGAAGTGCGCGGGGTTTTTCCTTTTGAAGCGTGGCAGGCTTTATCGTCTTCACCCATATAACACTCGGTTTCGGTAATCCGCAAGCGGGTGATTTCGCCGTTGATACGGCGGCAGAGCAGTTTTCCGACGAGAAGCGGCGCGGCTTCAAGCGCGGTTTTCTGAAAAAATTCAGGGTTTCTGATTTCCATGAATAATTGTTTTCTCCGTTCAAATAATAAAAATGAAACTTTATGGAATTTATATAATGCGATGTTGCCCGCCGCCTGCGGGCGGAGGACGTTCATTTCTTTGCTCGTGCAAAGAAACGAACCAAAGAAACACGCGCCTGCGGAGGGCTACGTCCTCTTATTAAGCGTCAATCCTACTTTAAACCTAATCATAGTCAGCGTAAACTTATCTGTAGCAGTCATTGTGTATAATCTTATAAGAAGGAATCTTTTGAACAAGAGGATAAAGCCGCCCGCAGGGCTGTGTTTTTGGTTCTTTTTGCACAAGCAAAAAGAACAGTCCCCCGTAGCGAAGCGGAGCTTCGCACTATAAACATTACCTACAATTATAAAAGAAAGGAATCCAAAATGCTTAAACAAAACAAAAAGAAAGAAAAAACCAACGAGGTTATGGAAAAACCAAGAAAAATGCTCGGTGAAATGAAAGCACCGGATACCGACCCCAACGGTTCTTATACCGGCTCGCCTGTAAACAGGAATGAAAAACCCGTTCAGGACGCAGATGATTTGTAGGGGACGCTCATGTATGGTTTATCCGAACCTTCCCGTAATATAATCGCTCGTTCGCTGGTCTTTCGGGTTCTTGAAGACCTCAACGTTCGTGCTTTCCTCAATTAATTCCCCCATCAGCATGAACGCCACGCGGTCGGAAATCCGCCCTGCCTGCTGTGTGTTATGCGGTGAAATAATAATCGTGAACTGCTTTTTTAATTCCGTCAGCGAATCCTCTATTTTCGCCGTTGATATGGGGTCAAGCCCTGAACAGGGTCTGTCAAGCAGAATCACCTCCGGTTTCAGTGCCAGCACACGCGCCACACATAAACGCTGTTGTTGTCCGCCCGAAAGGCTCATTGCCGGTACGGTCAGCCTGTCCTTGACCTCGTCCCAGAGTGCCGCTTGCCGCAGTGCAAGCTCCACTGTTTCGGAAATTTTCCCGTCCTTTTTTTTCCTTTTTAAACGCGGACCGTAAGCAATGTTGTCGAAAATGGACATAGGAAGCGGCGTCGGCACATCAAAAACAATCCCGACCCTGCGCCTAAGCTCGGTTACATTGATGTCGGGACTGCGTATGTCTTTGCCGTCAAGCAGAATTTCCCCTTCCGAACGGGCTTCCGGCGAAAGGTCACACAGCCGGTTTAACGAGCGAAGCAAAGTGGTTACACCGCTCCCTGCCGGCCCGAAAACCGACAGGATTTTATTTGCCGGAATATTTAAATTAAAATTACGAATAACCTGTTTTTCATTGTAAAAGAAATTCAGGTTTTTAATTTCTATTTTATTTTGCATATTACTGCTCATGTTTCATTAACGCCCCTTAGCTATGAATCTGTCTATCAGCATGTTGGCGACAACATTAATAAAGAAAATCAGTATAATCAAAATCGCCGCCGTGCCGTAAGCGTTTTCCATGGAAATGCCTTCCATAACAAGCTGATAAAAATGAATCGCCATCGTCCGCATTTTCAAGTCCGAACCTACGGTTAAAATCACCGCCGCAGTTTCCGCAACGCTTCTGCCCACGCTTAAAATAATCCCGTTCGTAATCCCGCGCACCGCCGACGGAAAAACCGCTTTCCGAATTGTCTGCCATTTTGTTCCGCCGAGCGAAAAACTAACTTCACGGTATGTTTTTGATACAGCAAGAATCGCTTCCTCAGAAGTTCGGATAATCGTAGGCAGAATCATAATCGCTAATGTCAGTCCGCCCGAAAGCACCGACCAGCCCAAGCCTAAGATTTCAAGGAAGAAAATATACCCGAAAAGCCCGTATACGATTGAAGGAATCCCTGCCAACGATTCCGCGCTGAAACGGATAATGCGCGTTATGATATTATCCCTTGTATATTCGGCAAGATAAAAAGCTGTTCCGATACCGAACGGCATTGCAATCAAAACAGCCAAAGCCGTCACGGACAGGGTAATAATAATTGAGGAAGAAATACCGCCCTCTTTACCCATTCTGCGCGGGGCTTCCGTCAGGAAGCTCCAGTTAATGACCGGCAGTCCCTTATACAGAATATAAACAATAATGGCAATCAAAATACCAATCACCATAAGGGCAATCGTCCATATTGCACCCTTTGCGATTTTTTCAGCGGTCTGCGGTTTGATTCTTCGTTTCATTTGATTTCCTCTTGTTTTGTGTTTTGCTATGCTTTTTACGGGTTATATACTGTGCGGTTGCGTTCAAAATCATTATAATCACGAATAAAACAATGCCCGTGGCAAAGAGTGCCTGTTGATGCTCGTCCGAAGCATAAGCCATTTCTAAGCCGATATTAGTGGTTAAAGTTCTTACGGAATCAAGTATGGATTCCGGAATAGCGACAGAGTTGCCTAAAACCATAATCACTGCCATGGTTTCGCCGATTGCGCGCCCGATTCCCAAAATCACCGCCGCGACGATTCCCGACTTTGCCGCGGGAAGCTGAACGCGTAGAATGGTCTGCCAATGCGTCATACCAAGCGCAAGCGCGCCTTCCTTATAATGGCGGGGCAATGCGATTAAAGATACTTCCGAAATGCTGATGATGGTCGGCAGAATCATAATTGCAAGGATAATTGAACCGGCAAGTATGCTCATGCCCGGTCCTCCTAAGTAATCGCGGATTAAGGGAACGACAAAAATTAATCCGCAGAAACCGTATAAAACAGACGGGATTCCTGCAAGAAGCTGAATCGCCGGTCTAAAAATTTTCCTCATTTTTTCCGGCGCAAGCTCTGCCATAAAGATACTGCAGCAGATTCCTACCGGAATTCCGATAAGCGCGGCGCCGAGCGTTACCGATACCGTACCGGCAATCATCGGAAAAATCCCGAATTCGCCTTCTCCCGGTGCCCATTCCATACCCGATATAAACTTAAAAAAACCTACTTTTGCGATAATCGGAAGCCCCTGCACAAAAATGAAAACCGTAATCAACACTAACGCTGATATAGAGGAAAGCGCAAGCAATAGAAATATTCTACCTGATAATTTTTCTTTGAATTTTTTCATCAGCCAATCTCCTTTTCCGGTGATACGGAAATAAGACCTTCATCAATCAATATCTGCTGACCGTGTTCTGAAAGTATAAAATCAATAAAATCCTTCACCGTTCCCTCCGGTTCTTTGTTTGAAACAAACAGGAACGGTCTGAATAAGTTATAACTGCCGTTGATTACGTTTTCACGGATTGGCGTAATGCCGTTTATACTTAGCCCTTTAACAGGCTTTAAACCGTCCTGATGTTCAACCAACCCCAACGAAATAAAACCGATTGCGTATTTATCGCCGGATACAAGCTGTCTGACCGCGCCGTTTGAATTCTGTACGATTGCTTTGGGGGTGATTCTTGCCCCGTCCATAACCATATCGGAAAACGCACTTCTCGTCCCTGAGCCTTCTTCCCTTGATATAACGTGAATTTTATGATTTACGCCGCCGAGTTCGCTCCAGTTGGTGATTTCCTGCGTGTAAATACCGCGGATTTGTTCTATGGAAAGATTCGTGACAGGGTTGTCCGGATGTATAATTAAAGCAAGCCCGTCCTTAGCGATTTCCACCGACCATAAGCCGCTTTCTTTTTCGTTCAGGCTTCGTGAAGACATTCCGATGTCTGCAACATTTTTCATCACGGCGGAAATGCCCGCCGAAGAACCGCCGCCGTTGATAATCACTTTAATTTCGGACGCTAACGCTTCATAATCCTCAGATAATATTTCAGCATACGGCTGAACCGAAGTAGAACCTGCAATCACGATTTTTGTTCCCTCTTCCTCGCCGCAGGAAGTCATCAGCACCGTGCAGATTAAAGCAACCAGCAATATAATGCAAATTTTATATTTCATTTATTACCTCTTTACTTATTACTTCGGAAGTGAACAATAGATATTTCTATGTGTTGCAGATTCGTTTACCCTGAATCTTGCAGATTCGTTTACCCGAATCTGCCCTCGATATAATCCTCGGTACGCTTGTCCTTCGGGTTCAAGAACATCTCTGTTGTCGGAGAAAATTCAACAAGTCTGCCGATTTTTTCCTCATCAATCATCATAAACGCGGACATGTCCGAAACTCTTGCCGCTTGCTCCATATTGTGCGTTACAATAATAATGGTGTACTGCTTCGCAAGCTCAAGCATAAGCTCTTCGATTTTCGCGGTGGATTCAGGGTCTAAAGCACTGCACGATTCGTCCATCAGGATAACTTCTGGGTCTACCGCAAGCGCGCGTGCAATACACAGCCTTTGCTGCTGTCCCGAAGAAAGCTCCTGTGCGGGTTTTCTTAAACTGTCTTTAACTTCACTCCACAAAGCAACCTTTGTCAGACATCTTTCTGTAATTTCATTTAACACGGCTTTATTTTCTGTTCCGTGGCTTTTAGGTCCGATGACGATATTTTCATAAATGCTTGCGGGGAACACATTGGGTTTTTGAAAAACCATGCCGATTTTTTTACGGAGAGAAGCAACATCTTCCGCGTCTTTCCCGTAAATCGGACTGTCGTCAAGAAAAGCTTCCCCCTCAACCCTTGCTATCGGAATCAAATCATTCATGCGGTTAAACAAACGCAGGAATGAGGATTTTCCGCAGCCGGATGGTCCGATAATTGCCGTTATGGAACATTCGGGTATTTCTACGGTAACATCGCCTAAAGCATGAACACTGCCGTAATAAAGGTTGATTGACTTTGTGGTCAGCTTGCTTTTCCGTGAATCCGGCATTGTATTAATCCCCGTCCTTTACATGTTCTTTATACACACAGTAATTATATCAAAATATAGGACATATTGCAAGCAGATTTTGTTATACTGTGCATTTAAACAAAACAATTTGCTTTTTTATTGAATTTTTGTTTATTACTTTGGACGCATGAAAAAAACCCGCCGATTGGCGGGTTTTTTTATTCTTCATCTTCAATCGTGAATTCAATCAGTTCGCCGCAACCCGGGCAAATAACCGAACCGCTGTCAAGCGCGTCATAATCCACAGTAATTGTTTTTCCGCAATTTCCGCAGTTTATATCATATATTTCTTCATCAAAATCGCCGTAATCGCCGAATTCTGAACGGTCGCCTCCGAAAACCTCGTCTTCAAGCTCGTAAACGCTTTCTTCAACATCCGCTAAAACCTCAGCCATGCCGTCAAACGCTTCGTCATAACCGTTTATAGCCTCAGCCATTTCATTCAGCGCGTCCGTTATCGCTATATACAGTTTTTCTTCAGCCGTCGCACCGGTCAGCTTCATTTCTTTCATTAAACGGTTAAGATGCGCTAATTTTTCATTAGGAATCATAGCATTTCCTTTCTTATACCGGTTGTCAGTGTTGTTTATACTTGTTATTATTTATTTGCGCGTTCCATATATTCGCCGGTGCGGGTGTCGATTCTGACGACCTCCCCTATATCGATGAACAAAGGAACTCTGACTTCCGCGCCGGTTTCAAGCTTTGCGGGCTTGGTTACGTTGGTTGCGGTGTCGCCTTTGAAGCCGGGGTCGGTTTCAACGATTTCAAGTTCCACAAAGTTAGGCGGTTCTACGCCGAAAACCTTACCTTTATAAGAAAGGACTTTACAAATCATATTTTCCTTGACGAATCTGAAAGCGTCGCCGAGCTCGGCTTTATTGACAGGGACGTCTTCATAAGTTTCGCTGTCCATAAAGTGATACAGGTCGCCGTCAATGTAAGAAAATTCCATGTCCCTGCGTTCAATGAACGCGCTTTCAAATTTCGCCGACGGGTTGTAGGATTTTTCCACCACACCCCCTGTAATCACGTTTTTCACCTTGGTTCTGACGAACGCCGCGCCCTTGCCCGGTTTGACATGCTGGAACTCAACCACCTGCATGACGTTTCCGTCTTCTTCAAAAGTTACGCCGTTCCTGAAATCTCCTGCTGAAATCATTATGTTTTCCCTTCCTTAAATGTTTCTTTATTCTATTTTACAATAAACTGCATCATTTTGCAAGTATTTTATTTAATTAAAAGTGCTTTCGGTGTTTTCGTCAGGCAAATACAGCCCTCATCGGTGATATATGCCATATCCTCAATCCTTACGCCGAATTTCCCCGGGATATATACCCCCGGTTCAACTGTAACCACCATGCCTTCACGCAGGGTTGAATCGCTTTTCTTAGATAAAGTCGGGGCTTCATGGGTTTCAAGCCCTACGCCGTGCCCTAAACCGTGCGTGAAGTATTTATCATACCCCCACGCTTCAAGCGTACTTCTTGCCACGTTGTCAACAAGCTTTCCGGAAATCCCCGGACGAAGTGCCTTGAGTGCGTCGCCGTTCGCGCCCTGAACGGCATTGTAAACCCGCTTCATCTCGTCGCTGACGCCGCCGAGCGCGACCGTTCTGGTCATATCGGCGCGGTAGCCTTTATAAACTGCCCCGAAATCTAAAATTAAAAACTCCCCGTCCGCTATGCTTTTTCCGGTGGGTTTTGCGTGCGGTATTGCTGAATTCTTCCCGCTTGCCGCAATCACCGGAAACGCAATATCATCCCCGCCGAGTTCTAAAATATAATAAGTCAGCAATGTTGCAATCTGCTTTTCAGTGAAGCCGGATTCTAATTTATCCAAAACCTTCGTGTAAGCGCGTTCTGTGATTCTCTGCGCGGTTTCAATATTTTTGAATTCGGTTTCTGCTTTTATTATACGCTGTTTTTCAATAATATCCGAAAGCCACGCCGAAGTATCAAAACTCATTTTTTCAAATTTATCAATGTATTCCGAAGCGTCGCTCAATGTCATGGTTTTATTTTCAACCGAAACATGCCGGATTCCGTGCGCGCCGAAAATCCGTTCCGCCTGTTCGGTTAATTCTTCCTGCAAAACCACCTTGCAGTCACGGACTGTTTCCGCCGCGTTTTCGTAATAACGCGAATCAACAACAAAATAAGCCCGCTCTTTCATAATAAAAAGCGTACCCGCGCTGGAGCTGAATCCAGTCGCGTAAAAACGGTTGACTTCTGATGTGATGATTGCCGCGTGGCTTCCGTCATGCAGTTCCGCCATGATTTTGTCAATTACGCTCATTTTGACCTCATATTCATTAAATATTCTG
>Ga0082212_10013784_pt1 | contig 10091 bp, 13 predicted proteins | sample TergutNt197P3_FD_71548 | JGI IMG/M metagenome (GOLD analysis project Ga0082212, IMG submission 71548) | Neocapritermes taracua P3 segment gut microbial communities from Petit-Saut dam, French Guiana - Nt197 P3 | ecosystem: Host-associated > Arthropoda: Insects > Digestive system > Gut ... | reverse complement strand
GTCCACACCGGAAGCGCCGGAACACCCATATTTGCACTTAATAAAACCATAAACGTAATTTTTTAATCGAATATCTACTATTTTTGTAAAATTTCGGCAAAGGTAATGATTTATTTGAAAGATTGAAAAATGATTTTATTCGGCTGTAACTATAAAAAAATACATACTTACAGCCCGATAAAAGACAATCACCAGCGCTTGATGAGCGAGGTCATTTCGCAATTTTGTTTTCACATTCACAATTTTGAAAAAAAATGTATCTTTGCATAGCGGCAACCGAGCGAAACAACCGGTTATTGACAAGAGTTAGAAAAGAATTAATAAAAAGATATTGTGTTGAAAATCAAAAAAATATAAACAAAATACGGATTATTATGATTTGTCAAAAATGTAATTTTCAAAATAAAGAAACTGCAAAATTTTGCAGTAATTGTGGAAAGAAACTGAATACCGCAGAAAGCAAATCACCCCCAACCATTAAAAAATCAACAATAGTTGTGTGTGTACTTATAGCCTCTGTATTATTTGTTGTTTGTTTAATTGGTTCTCAATTCTATTCAAATAATAAAAACAAAAATAAGCAGATATTTGTTAGTAATAAATGCGACAACAGCACAAAATTAAAAACACCGAATTTTCTCGAAGAAAATAGCGGTAATGTTATTAGAGATGCATTTAGAAACGTGAAGACATTTTGCGTGGTGTCTGACAAAGCGTTTGTTTATGAAACACCTTCTAATAGGGGAAAGATACTTGGTTATCTGATTAAATATGATGAAGTAACAACTTGTTTAGGCTGGTCTAACAATCTGAAAGACGATTTTGTGCAAATTCACGATGGAACTTCATTTTTGGGATGGATAAAAGTATCGGATATTATGGAACAAACCTATTAATCATAGAGGTTAAGATGATAAAAAATAAAATATGAGTTACCATTTTACAAAAATTACTTGGGAATACTACAAAGATGTTAAAATTGAAGGTTTTGAAGAACGCAATCCCTATCTTTATGTGCAAAGCGAGCAAATCGTAAATTTTGAAATTTCCGTATCAGGCGTCAAACGGTTTCAAACGACGGAAAGTTGGCTCTGTTACGATGGTTCTCCTCACAAAGGTAAACGACGAGAAATCAACGATTTCATATTTGAAATTATTGATTCCGATTATAAACTTGAAAAAAATGTGGACAAATTCAAAAAATCTTTGTTGAACAAATGTTTTCCAAGCAAGACACCGACACCGCATTACCGGCATTTCGTTATCCATTCACAAGATACTATTGTTGATGTTTTAAGTGAAAATGAACCTACTATTAAATTTCTGAACTAAAATGGAATATTATCTTTTTATGGGACATAAACTTGCAAGAACCAATACATCCGATATTGGACAATACGAGTGGTTGGTTAATGGCGAATGGAAAGAAGACAAAGAAAAATCATTGGCATTAAACGATGCAAGAATGGATTACGGCGATTATAGTATCTGTAGTTACGACCACATAACCCCGGAAATAGCAGAAACACTTATTCAAAACGGAACAACAGTTTTACAAGGAAATATTGGATATGGAACAAACTATTGTGAACCAAAAACAATTCATTTAAGTAATTGGAAGAAACCAAACAAATTAATTTAGGAGAACATATTAAAATGTCAACTTTATCAAGAGCCATAGAAATAGCATATTTTGCCCATAAAGGTCAAAAAGACAAGTCAGGTATGGAGTATATTTTACACCCTTTTCGTGTTATGGAACGAGGAAAAACTGAAACCGAAAAAATATGTGGAGTATTACACGATGTTGTTGAAGACAGCGATTGGACACTTGAAGCGCTTGAAAACGAAGGATTTTCAAGTGAAGTGATTTCTACACTACGATGTGTTACAAAAAAATCGGAAGATGAAGACTATGACAAGTTCATAGACAGAATTATTCAAAATCCTATTGCGGTACGAGTTAAAATCAATGACTTGCTTGACAACATGGACATAACCCGGCTTAAAGAACTCAACGAATGGGACTTAAAACGCTTAAATAAATATTTGAAAGCATATTGGAAATTGAAAAAGGAAATAACCAAAAGTGGCTATTGCTAACGAGTAGCGTTGAATGTGGCGGATGATTTTGAGACGAAAAAGGTGTCGGCTCTTGCTGCAAAAGATAAAAAAGGTGTGAAAGGTTTCATTATTGAAAAAATACCATATCTTTGCCGAAATATCATTCACCATAAACAAAAAAATCATGACATTAACCGAACAAGACAGAATATCACACGAGATAATTCGTTGTGCCAGAGAGGTATATGTTGCCTTGGGACATGGATTTAGCGAAGTCGTGTACAAAAGGGCGTTGTCCATCGAGATGACGTCGCGAAACATTGCCCATCAGCGCGAATATCGAATGCCGCTATTTTACAGATGTGTGGATATAGGGCAAAAACGCGTTGATTTTTTGGTATCAAACGAAATCCCCGTTGAAGTAATGGCATTTTCCAACTTAGCAGATACGCATGTCGAACAGGCAATGCACTATTTGGAAATATACAACATGGAAACAGGATTATTAATCAACTTCGGAGTCGAAAATCTCCAATTCAAACGATTATTCAACGAAGGATATAATGGGTAGAGGCTGTTTTGCTGCTATTTTTTATCCTGCACATCATCTAAATCACATTAAATCGAAGTTCAGACAGAAAAAAATCGTGAATCCCTCCAATAAAACGCTATCCATTCACGAAGAATTAAAAAAAAATCGTAAATTTGCAGCCGATAAAAATAAAATTCACGGTTATGCTGAATCAGACAAAGATAGAAAAAATACAGGCGTTAAAATTGGAATATGAGCAACTGCGCAGCCAACATGACGATTTGTTGAAAATGATAACAGAATCGGAACTACCCGAAATGGTATATAACTCCAACGCCATTGAAAACTCGTCGCTCACGCTCAAAGAGACGGAAAAAATCCTGCTTGCACAGGCTTTGATGCGCGAAGTTTCGTTGCGTGAGACTTACGAGGCAACCAATTTAGCACGAGTCATCAAATACCTTTGGACGCGCCCTAACCTTGCGTTGACAGTCGAAAATTTTGAACTTTTGCATCAAATGTTGCTCGGTGGTATTAACGACAACTACGCCGGACGTATTCGCCGCACCGGTGAATATGTGCGTGTAGGTTGGCACATTGCGCCGCCGCCCGAACAGGTAAAACCGATGCTCGAAGACCTTATTCACCAATATAACAGCGACGCCGGTAAATATTTTTTGGATAAAATTGCCGAATTTCATCTGCAATTTGAGACAATACACCCCTTTTGTGATGGCAACGGACGCATGGGGCGGCTGATTATCAATCTGCAATTGGCGGCTTTGGGTTATCCTCCTGTGATTATACAAAACAAAAACAAACACGAGGCATATTACCCGATTTTCAGCGAATGGAGAGATAAAGGCAAATCCGACAGTTTTGCAAATTATCTCTATCTTGCTCTTTCCGAGTCACTTAACAAACGACTTGCTTACCTGCACGGCGATGAAATTGTGAAATTGTCGGACTATGTGAAAACCGGTAATTTTAGCGCCTCCGTATATGCCAACGCCGCCAAACGACAAACCATTCCCGCTTTCAGGCAGGAAGGCGTATGGCGAATCGCAAAAAACTATGTCAGATAATACCTTTGAAACGATGCAAAATTTTGACGAATATATCATACAAGGCGAACCTTCGCAAAAAGAGAAGGCGCAAATTTGGCAAACGGCTATCGGACTGCAAGATGTTGATGGTCTGAAAGTTTCCGATTATTTAATAGAAACGGCAAAAGAAAATATCGAAGGAAAAATTACCATTGCCGAAGTAAAATATCGTGTTGATAATTATTACAAACAGTCGGAAAATCGTCAAACCATTGAAAACCGCATAGACGAAGCCGATAAAGTTTCGGCAAATATCGCTGAAATTCTTTCGGAAAAAACATTTTCTTTCTCGCCTGCCGAAATACTCGCTATTCACCGCCGACTTTTCACCGGCGTAGAAACAATGCACGTGAAAACAGGTAAATATCGCGATTACAACATTACCAAATCGGAGTGGGCGCTCGATGGAAAAACAGTGTTTTATGCCTCTGCCGACAACATTTCCGCAACACTTGATTACGATTTCAAAGAAGAAAAAAATTTCAACTACAAAGGACTTTCAAAACGGGAAACGGTTGAACATATCGTAAAATTTATTTCCGGAATCTGGCAAATTCACGCCTTTGGCGAAGGCAATACACGAACGATTGCCGTATTCACAATCAAATACTTACGAACTTTTGGTTTTGAGGTAGAAAATGATATGTTTGCCCAACATTCGTGGTATTTCCGCAATGCGCTTGTAAGAGCAAATTATAACGACCATCAAAATAAAATTTATGCCACACAAGAGTATCTTATGAAGTTCTTTGGAAATCTTTTGTTTGGTGAAAATAACGAACTGAAAAACAGATATTTATTGGTTAATTGGAAAGAAAAAACCGATTTTCAAAGTGCAAAAAACGAAGAAACAGAGTTTTCAAAGAGCAATATTTGCACTTTGAACTGCACTTTGGAAGAACATTTTGTATTGGATTTTCTGAAAAACAATCCACACGCAACCCAAAAAGAAATTGCCTCCCATATTCGCAAATCGGAACGAACAGTGAAAACAATCACAATAAATCTGCAACAAAAAGGATTACTTGAGCGTAAAAACGGAAAAAGAAATGGATATTGGATTATAACACATTGATATACAAACTTATAAAATTATATAAAACATGAAAAAATTAATAACCCTCTGTACTATTTGTGTATTTGTTTCCTGTAACGGTCAAAACTTACAAACCGTTGATGTTGAAACATTTGAAAAACATTTATACGCCACAAAAGCCGAACAGTTGATAGACGTGCGCACGCCGCAAGAATTTGCGAAATATCACATACAAAGCGCACAAAACATTGATTTTCGCAGTCCAAATTTCAAAAAAGAGATTGAAAAGTTGGATAAAACGAAGCCGGTGTTGATTTACTGCCTGTCGGGTGCGCGAAGTAAATCGGCGTTGAGCGCTTTTCGCGAGGCGGGTTTTACTACCGTTTACGATTTGAGCGGCGGCATCAATGCGTGGTCGAAACTCGGAAAACCGCTTGTTGAAGACCTTACGGGAAAAGGCGAACTCTCTGTTTCTGAATACGATGCGACAGTTTCGGCAGCAGGTTTTGTGTTGGTTGATTTTTATGCTCCGTGGTGCGCTCCCTGCCGTAAAATGTTGCCGATGGTCGAAGAGTTGGAAAAAACATACAGCAACCGTTTCAAATTACTGACCGTTGATTTTGACCAAAACCGTTTATTATCAAAGGAAAAGGGCATCGCGGCAGTGCCGTATTTAATGATTTTCAAAAACGGCAAAAAAATCTGGGAAAAACAAGGCGAAGCCACCAAAGAAGAACTGTTGAAAATATTGGAATTAAATTAAAGCCACCATTTTCACCATGCCCACCGACGCCTATAAAACCATCAAAGCGCCTTCCGAAGGCTATTTTATCGACAAGCGGAGTAAGTTTTACGCCTTCGCCTATCCGGTGGAGACGGAAGAGGAGGTGAAGGAACATTTAGCGGTTTTGAAAAAACGTTATTACGACGCTCGTCATCATGTATATGCGTGGATTTTGGGCGCCGACAAAGCGCACTATCGCACCAACGACGACGGCGAACCGTCAGGAAGTTCGGCAAAACCTGTTTACGGACAGTTGCTTTCCAACGACTTAACCAATATCGTCATTTTTGTTGTCCGTTACTTCGGAGGCGTCAAGTTGGGTGTTCCCGGACTTATCAACGCCTACCGCACCGCCGCACAGGACGCCCTGCAAAACGCCGAAATCATCGAAAAAGCGGTAGAAGATTGTTTGGAACTTCATTACGATTATGTGCTAATGAACGAAGTAATGAAAATTTTGAAAGAAGAACCCGTTACAATTGTAGAGCAAACATTTGATAATCAATGTAAAATAATTCTCCGCACCCGCCGCTGCCATACCAACAACATCAAAACCCGTTTTGAGCAGGTTTCAGGAGTAACGGTGAATTTATAGATTGGCTACCCTCCTTCCTTCACAATCTGCTCCCACAAAAAGTCGCGTCCGATAAACTCGGAACAGGCGATGATAGAGCCGATGATGACGCCCATAATGCCGTGAGCGTTGGTGTTTTGTCCTGCCAAAAAGAGGTTGGGTATTCTGGTGCGATGAACGATGCGTGAGGCGTTGATGTCGCGCATGATGCCGTAGGCGGCGCCGTTTTTTGTTCCGGTGTAGTCTAAATAGGTGAGTGGCGTTGAGGTGTAGTACGATTCGATGTTGGCGAGTGTTCCGGGGAAGTCGCGTTCGAGTTGTTCCAACATGAGTTCGGCTTTGCGCCGTTTGAAATCTTTGTACGCTTCGCCACGCCGTTCCACTTTTGTACCAGCCCACTGCGCCACCTCTTCATAGCGCATTATCGTAAGCATCTCCCCCGCCTGTGCATATTGTGGCTGTTGCGCCGGACAAAGGTGCATATAGAGATAGCCGCGCGGAAAATCGTGTTCGGTGTAATTTTCACAGTTCCAAATCTCGCTGCCGTTGTATTGATAGTGGTTGTGGTTCATGTAAGGAACGCTGTTTTCCTTAAATTTCAGGTATAACGAAAAATTACCGATGCTCTGTTCCATCTCGCGGATTCTGTTGCGGTACATCGGACGGATTAAATTGGAATCAATCATGTCGATGGTAACTTCGGGGTGGGTGTTGGAGATAAAATGGTCGGCAAAAACTTGCGTACCGTCTTCTAACATGACGCCGGTGGCTTTGAAGTCGTCGCAAAGGATTTTTTTAACCTTGTTCAACGTAAAAATATCACCGCCAAAAGAACGAATAGAACGCGCCAGCGACTCGGCAATTTGGTCGCTGCCGCCCATGATACGACAGGAGCCGGAGATGTTCGAGTCATTGATAAAAGCGTGAACGTACAACGGCGTTTTATCTTTTACGCCGGCATAAAGCGGAATTAAACCCACCAGCACGTTTTGCAATACCGTGTTGGAGGTAAATGAAGCGATAAAATCGTTTACGCTCGTTGTGGCATACTCCGAACTGAACTGAAACGGATCGTCCGGATTATTTTTACTGTGAAACGGCGAACTCTGCGCCACCATCTGCAACGCGTCTGCGTAACGTTTCAGGTTGTCGCGCTCGGCGGGAAACTTTTGCGCCAGCGTCTCCACAAAATTTTCGTAACCCGTTGCATATTTGTAATGTTCGCCCTGAAACGAGATGACGTCGAACCCTGTCGGGTCGAGCGGCAACGTTTTAACGTCCGGAAACAACGACAGATAACGGAAAAACCGGTCGAGCGACTGCCCTTCGCCCATACTGCCGATGTAATGGACGCCCGTCTCAAACTTAACGCCCTTTCTTTGAAACGTTTGCAAGCACCCGCCCAACTGTGCGCCCTGCTCAAAAATCGCAACTTTGTACCCGTTTTTGGATAACATATAGCCGCAAGTAAGCCCTCCCAAGCCACTTCCGATGATGATGATGTCGTATTTATTTTGCATTGGTTATCAATATGTTCACAAGGTTTGTAAAAGTCTGTTCTATTTGTTTTTCATTCGGTATTTCAGTGAATGCCAAAGGTCGCAATTCGGAGTGATAGGTTGAACGCAGTCCTTGCCAAAGGGTTGGAAAATCGCGGAGTAAAGGCGAATCGGAGATTGTTTTTTCTCTCCAGCCTTTGGGGATGTCAAACTCTGTTTGGTCTTGTGTAAAAAGTTCTCGTAAATCCCCGTAAAAAGCGGAAGTTTGAATGTAATCTGCACATTCTTTGCTGTTTAACAGATAGTATAAATCATAAAAATGTCTAATTTTTCCGGATAGCGCCGTCAAAATATCTTCTGTAAATGAAAATCGCAGCAATGAAACCAACTTTTCGAGCATGGTACGGCGTTTGTCTAAAACGTTGATTGTAAATGGATTTAATTCGTATTGTTCTAACAAGTCCTGCCTGTTTATGGCAGTAAGATAGTCGCCGATAAAAGACGAAATTTCTTGTTTTACATACGGATACGGATTACCATAAGTATTGATTTCAATGAGTAATTGTCCTTGTTTAACAGTGTTTTGCGTCATCAATCCAACAATAGACGGATATTTGTAAATCGCTTTGTAAAAACGTGAACCTTTGCTTGTTATCCCTTTTACCACTTCTTCTTCCAAGTCGCTTGCCATATCTTTTGCAAGTCGTTTGATTAACATTTTCAACTGATTTCCTGTAAATGAATCCGCATCAATTACTGCAATATCAACATCTTCCGAAAAACGATTTGTCAATCGGAATGCCTTTGAAAGCGCTGTTCCACCTTTGAAAACGACTTTTTCGGCATTTGGATTGTTCGCCATTCGCTGCAAAGCACGGGTAAGCCAGTAATCTTTTTCGATAAAACCTTGTAAAATATTGAGTTTTTCGGATGTAAGTCGTAGTAATTCTGTGAAATCGCTACGGTTTTCGTGTAATCTTATAATATTTTCCATCGTTTTTGATTTAATAAAATGGCTTTAGAAATATGAAGTTTAAATGTTGTCATCGGATTCAGCTGTTTGTGTAATAGTTCTGTATTTTCACTCGGGTTTATGATTTCAAGAATTGCACCAAGCAAAGCAATTGTCTGGGGTGAGCATTTTACTGCTAATTTTTTGATTTTAAAAATTTGTTGTTCGTCAAGTTTTTGAAATATGTCAATTAGCCGTTGGCATGCTTTGTCAGGAGTTGTATCGGGAATTGTTTTGAAAAGTCGCAAACAATCAAGTATCTGTAACAGAGGAATATTGTCGTTGGTAATTGTGTTTTTTTGTTTCAGAAAATGAATACGGTAAACACCTCTAATCATTGGTTTTTTCTCTTTTAAAGTACCAATCTGCAATACCGCCGACACCTGAGTTGTGAGTAGCAAATCGTTAAAAACAGAATATCCTGTAATATAGCCAATCGGCTTTCCTCTCTTTTTAAGTAAATCTTTCACAACTTGGTAAGGTTGAGGCGGAAGTTCGCCGAATTTTCCTGTTTCCGGTTTGTAAAATTTTCCTTTCGACATTTTCTTTATATAACCTTCCTTCACAAAATTGCCTAAAATACGATTAACATAAATGGGGCTTGTTTTTGTTTGCGGAAATTCATCCGCAGTAAAAACATAGCCATTGTCGAATTTTTTTATGATGCGTTTAAGTTTTTCTATCATTGTTTTTTTTAGTTTTGACGGGTATAAACTATAATTTATGAGATTTTATTAAAAGCATCTTTTATAATGCCGGCAATGAGCGTTCTTCGTTTTTGTAAGAATTCGGAATATCTCATATCTTGCCAATTTTCAGGCAATGCGTGCCAGTAACATAATTTTTGTAATTCTTCTTCGGAACAACGAGTAGTGTATTTTGGCAGGTATTCCGAAGGCGCTTTATCGGAAATATCAATATTGTCACTCCATTCAACCAAAGCATAATTTGCAATTTGATTGATTTGTTGTTGGTCAGTTACTCCGATTCGCCTCAAATATTCTTTTGGGAACAGATGGTGAATTTCCAATGGCGATTTCTTCGCTCGCAATCCTTCTTCTAATAAATCGTGAATTTTCATCTTTGAAAATAATCCTGTTGCATCCAAAAGATTTAATGAAGCATAATAGGCATACATTGCAGGACTTGTAGAAGATGAAGTTGCCAAACTATTATTGGGCAAAGTAATTGTCCAAAAGTCGCTTGTGAATTGATTATAAATTTGCTGTTCCAATACATTGATAAAATCTTGTCCGCTTGTAATATTTCTTAATAAAGACAAGTCCTGTTCCATTTGTGATTCGGGCGAACTACCGTATCTACTTGTAAGAGCGGTCATAAAAAACCACTTTGCAATGATTTTTCTTAATTCGAACCAATCCAAATTATATTCCACTCGTCCGATAAGGAACATTATATAAACGTAGATAACATTGGTTTTTGACCTTAACAAATCGCTCTTTATGTAACCTGCTTGTTTGATA
>Ga0082212_10013783_pt1 | contig 10091 bp, 8 predicted proteins | sample TergutNt197P3_FD_71548 | JGI IMG/M metagenome (GOLD analysis project Ga0082212, IMG submission 71548) | Neocapritermes taracua P3 segment gut microbial communities from Petit-Saut dam, French Guiana - Nt197 P3 | ecosystem: Host-associated > Arthropoda: Insects > Digestive system > Gut ... | reverse complement strand
CGGACGGATTGCCTTTTACTTCGGTAAGAACTGCGGCTGTGCTGGGTAACTGAACGGCTTTATCGGGGTCTGCTTTATCTTTAAGGTCGATAAGTTCCATAAACGCTGATTTAGTTCCGCTCCCGTCTTCACGGGCTACGATAGTAATATCTTTTGAAGTATCGAATTTAGAATCTCCGCAAGAAGCCAAAACAAGCGTAAAAACGATTAACAAGCCAACTAACGTAAGTATTTTTTTCATGATAAATAATTCTCCTCTTGATTTTTTATTTTTATAATATTTATGTATTGCGCGACATTATTTTATCAAATTTTTATCAATGTAAAATATCAGTAAAATGTATGTAAAACGTAAAATCTATGTAAAGTCATAATCTTTTTATGTTACTTATTTATATTTTTACGCATAATATATATATTATTTATAAAAATCAGAGGTGGAATTTATATGTATGAAATATCGGAAGAATATGAAGTTATTTTTGACGGAGAATTATATAACGCGAAAGAATTAAGCCGCGAACTTGAATTGCTAGGACATAAATTTGATAAATTTTCGTACGAAAATATTATAAAATTTAGTTATATCGAATGGGAAGAAAATTGCGTAAAAAAATTCAACGGGGTTTTCGCGTTTGCGATTTTAGAAAAAAACAACAAAAAAATATTCCCCCCTTATATATATACGACTGTATGATACAATAATAGCCCATGTAAACATTAAAATGCTCCATTTGTAATGCTTAAACCAGTTTGACAAAAAAGCGGCTACTCCAAAACAATTTGCAGCATGTGAAGAAACGAATCCGTACGCTCCTCCCTTGTAACTATTAACAATATGCACCATATTGGCAATTTCGTAATCGTGTGTCGGACGCGGACGTTCAACCAAAAATTTTATCAATGCCGATAACTGGTCGCACAACATTACCGTGATAGCCATAAACAGTATGGTATATATGAAGCGGCGGGGCCATTCATGGTATATGATAATAAACAGCATGACAATATATAGCGGTATCCATGATTTGTTACCCGAAATCCACCACATAATGCCGTCCAACTCGGGCGCATGTTTGCTGTTCAAGTACAGAAACGCTTTTTTGTCATATTTTAATATAAAATCTAACATAACCTTATTCCACCTCTATTACCGGCGCATTATTTTCCGTTTCAGTCGTGTTCACAGGTTGCTGTTGTGTTGCCGGAATGCCCGAATCCTGAGCAGCCGAAGGAGGTCTTGAAGTGTACCTTTGCTGATACAGCCTCAGGAATTGATTCAGCTTGTCTTGAGAAGCAAGCATGTAGTTAAATCCGGGACGTCTGTCCGCTATCCTGCGCTGCCTTTCGGGAATAGCTTTCAAACGTGCGTTGAAAGCGTCGTCTGACGAAATAACCTGCAAAACTTCGCGGGTATAGCCGAAATAATACCAGTTGCTGTCGTCCAGTTTCAGATAAATATCGAAAGAGTCGCCGGTTGAGCGTCTGGTTATCTCTACCATACCGTCTACAAGGCGATTGACCTGATGACCGAAAAGATTGCCTACTCCTATTTTTCCATACGAACGGTACGACTTTGTTTCGTGGTCCCAGTACATTCTCAACTGCGTCAATACAATCGTTTTGTTCAGTTCGGCCGGAAATCTCTCTACCGCTCCCAGCAAGGCACTGTTGCGATATGTTTCGGACTGCGCAACGCCAAGCCATTCGTTCATTCCCCTGACAAACGTCGGTCGCTGCATATCAACGCCCTGCAACGTTTCGTTAGCTCTTATTCCGTTTGCTATCATTGCCGCCAACTGGTCGTCAAAATGGAAACTTAACGACATCATTATATCAAGATTAGACTCGCGGGTGTTGAGATTGTGCTGTAGAGAGCCAACCGTACTGTATTGCACCCTGCCTAAATCAACGCCCAACGACATGAAGCGTCCATCGGCGCGAAGCAGACATTTATCTCTATCGAGGGCAAGCAGATTGCCTATCGTGTCGCGATTGAAGATTTTACCTGCGGGAGCGATGAAATAACTCATCGAATCCTTATTGTACGTCATTACGCCCGATGCGGCAAACAACTGTCTGTCGCCCGGAGTCTTGCGCCTCGAAAATACGGTAGGATAAATCGAATCGTAGTTAAGGAACAGTCCGTTGTCTATGCTTACGCCGTTGATGTTTACAGGCGCGTCGGCAACCGAAATGTAGATACTGTCGGGGTTTATAACCGATTTGAACCTGAAAAATTCGGGCTTTATTACCGCACATTCATGCACAAGTTGGGCGCCGCCTTCAAATATGGGGTACCGTTCGTCTGAAGTCAGCGTCATGTTGCCTTGAAAACGGAAATACGGACTGAGCGTAAAAGCGCTGTCAGCCGGTATAAAACCGTTGGCGACCGTTTTTCCGTTTGTGTCGGTTGCTATCTTGTTTATGTCTATTACCTGCTTTTTGCCCGTTTCGTCAATATAGTCGTATTTTCCAAAACCCATGTACTGCTTGCGTCCCTGTATCGTCAAATTTGCATCGTAAACGGTAAATTGCTGCAAACTGTCGTTGAAAACCACTTTTGAATTGACCATTTCAAGTTCGCCGTTGGTATTCACGGTCAATTCGCCCTTGCCGGGATAGACTATCGCATCGAGCGTTTTGACTAAATTCACGCCTTCGGCTGCTATCGTGCCGCCGACCAAATCCAACGTTGCCCGCGGAGCCACAAAAGTCAGCGAATCGGCATTGCGGGCGGTTGAATAGTATCGCGAGCCTTTGCTCTCGCCCGGGTACTGATACTTGAAATCAACGGGCTTCGCAAGCGTATCGACAGAGATAATGTTCAATTTGGCGTTGTCAATGTCCCAAATCATCTTTTCGACGTAACCTGCAAATTTGTTCGACGGAAAGTCTACAAGCGTATAATTTTTGCTGTTGTTTGGCACGAAAGTTCCCTTGCGGGTTTCGTAGTCAATTTCGGTGTGCAGGCTGTCTATCGTCATCACGCGGTATGGTCCGTCTTTCACCGCGCGCAGTTTCAAATCGGACTGTTCGGCGCTGAACTTGTTGGCTTTAAAAGTAAATTCTTCCGAGTGTATTTCCGCCGTTTCCTTTTCCAAATCTATACGACCTTTGCCCGACAATCCCTGCGGAGTGAGAAGAAGTTCGCCGTTAAGTTCCGTATCGGTATCGTACATGTTGAATTTTTTATTCATGATGCGCATCTGCTCCTTTTTGGGCAACCAGTGAATACGGCTGTTTTTCGCATTGACGCTGGGAAACTCAACGCCTGATGTTTGTTTCCGTATGGTCAGGTCTTTGGCGTCAAGCACATTCATCGAATCGGGATATAACTTGAACAGTTCAGCCTGTATGGAAGTGGTGAGATATTCAAGCCGTCCCGCCGCTTCGAGACCGCGATTACTCAGCGTTATTTCGGCATACAAATCCGATTGATTGTAAGTTCTGACTGCTTCATCGGAATCTTGGACAAACCCGAGCGAATAGTCGGGCTGCACAATTAATGTCTGCCGCATGTCGTCAAAAATTCCGGCGGAAACAAAACTTCCCTCCAATGCCACAGCCGGCTTGGTGATATTGTCCACACTGTCTATTACAAAGGGGTCAAGCTGGAAATAGAATGATTCAGAATTGTAAGCCCCGTTTTCAATGTCCTTCGAGTCGTAATACACAAATGACGCGCTGTCGCTAAATAAAATAGGGTAATGCTTCAAACTTTTCCTTCCCGATTTGTTGTCAGGCTGGTCAATCAAAATACGTCCGTTCAATTTTTGGATGGCAGTAATAAGCCGTTTCAATATCGGTCGTCCTATTATATCGGTTTCGCCCGTAGGCACGTACATATACAGCGAGTCTACCTTTTTAAGTTCTATACGAAATTCATCATAATTGAAGTGCATCAAATCGCCGTATACTTCCACACGACCTGCATTTATCTGTCCGTCGATGTCCATTGCACGGTTTTTTTGCATCACAACCATCTGGTCTCTCGGTCTTATATACACTTTCTGCGAATCGCTCACCATAAACTGTTCTATTCCGTTGATGTGCAAATCGTGAGTTCTTACATCAAACGTTGCATTTCTCTGCGGGGCATTGACTTGCGAATTAAGTTCTATCACGTCAAAATCTATCTTCTGCGACGCCGCGTCAATAAACTCGAACATATGAGGCTGTACCGTTACCAGATCCCTGTCGCTGTCGAAAAGTATAAAACCAAGTCTGGCAATCTGAATCAGTTGCACCCGCGTATTCGATACCGGATACTGTATGTAGTTTGCATAAGAGCCTGCCGTAAATGTATTTCCCCTTGCTGCCGCAAACTGTTTTAAGGATATTAGCGGATTCACCGCGTCCATGTACTGCATACCGTCGAAATAGCGCTGGTCGAAATAATTTTGCGAACGAAACTGTCCGCGTCCGAAAGCGGACCCCCGCGCCATCGAAAGAACCATAAGCGGCTCGTCAGTCTTCCATACAATCTGCTCATAGTTCATGCTGATTTTATGGTACGTATTGAAATACGGCGCCTGCGACGTTGCAGCGTCCGTGCGGAAAAGATTTACTTCCCGAATATCCACGAGGTATGCAAACGACAGGTTTGTATGATATATCGAATCGCCGAAGAAATTGATGGTAAGCATCACATTTCGCGAACTCACGCGCTCTTTCAGGAACACGAAACTTTTCGCTCTGACGTGCATCAACAGACTGTCTGTTCCCTTGCGTATCGTGATAACCGCATTTTCGTCGTCGCTACCTCCGGCGCCTATGATACGCGCTCCCTGTATCGTCATACCGCCCTTGTAATCAACGTCGGGATACATGTTGTCGAAAACAAATTTTTTGTCGTGCGTAATAAATTCGGGATACAGAGCCGCTTCGGGAGTTGCATTGTGGCGCACCTTGTCTATCAGCGTACCCATAACCGGCGTAGGAAAATACGTTTTATGCATCAGCATCACAGAATCGGCTTCGTATTCAGGTCTTTTCATGTTGATGGAATAGTTGCTTAGCCTTGCCAAAATATCGCCTGTTTCAAAACCTGCGCGTTCCCAGTTTACAGTGCCGCCTTTGCCGCTCCACATCTGCTCGCTGACCAGATAACTGCCCGACGTCTGATTTATCGTAATACTGTCGCCGCGCGAAAGGCAGGCAAGGTCGCAACTGCTTACAGCCACAGTTAAAACGTCGTCGTTAAACTCGTAGCGATAATTATCGTTTGACGTTTTCCAGTTGTATCCTGCCGACGAATATATCAATCGCTTGTTTATCAGGTCGAGCGTGGCGTTCATCATTGTTTGCAGCGTTGTAGGCTGCGTGCGCCTGTCCTGTAATGACGCAATCATGGACTTTATCCACGCATCGTAACCTTTTCCCGTATTTTCTGGCTCCTTGAACGACAACAGGCATCGCCATAACTGCCAGTAATGGATATTTCGCGCTCTTTTTTCAAGAAATCCGTTGGAAATAAGGATTATCTCAAGTTTTTCGGGATTTGTAAACGTTGATGTGTTCCACTCCAAAGTGAATCTATCTATCAACGCCTTGTCTTCGAGCGAAACGTTTGCCGGAAACATGGCTGCTACAACGCCCGGATAATTTTCCGGGTCTGCGTCAAACGACCTGACAGCCTGCGCAAAGCCGTTATTGACCGTAAAAAACAGTAAAACCAAAAATATAAAGAACTTTTGGGGCATATACATTTGAAAATGACCACATATATAATGTCTATCCATATTCATACCAATACGTTTTTAATTAAAAATCGTTTCGGCAAATTTATAAATTTTTTTGATATGAAAAATTTTTTGTAAATTTTGGGGCATGATGCGGTGGATTTTTTTGCGCGCAGATAAAACGCAGATTTGCGCAGATTTTTTATCTTTTCAAAATCTGTCAAAATCTGCGAAAATCCTTTCAATCTGCGTCATCTGCGCGCCAAAAAACAATAAAATGAACAGTATTAAGAGAAATATAACATTAATTATATGCGTGTTCACGCTGTTTTCGGCAATCGTTTGCGGACAGGAACTTCCGCCGCAGGTTACGATATTTCAGCCTTTGAACAATACGCTGTTTGACAGTTAGCGGCAACGGTGGATGTGCCCGGACGCGACTGCAAAATAACCGTCGTTGCGGTAAACGATTTTGGCGAGAACGTTCCGGCAGTTGTAAACCTGAAAAGAAACGAGTGTCACGTCACATCTATAATGTCGTAAATATTTTATATCTTTGCCGCCAAATTAAAATTTAGCAATATGATAAAATATAATGTAACATTGTCAGAATCAGAGCGCGAAGATTTACAAAAAATTTCAAGCAAAGGTTCCCATAAAAGTCAAAAGGTTCTTAATGCTTTGATTTTGTTGAATGTTGATGTGAATAATCCTAATTCCATCCGTTCGACGAATGAATCCATTTCCAATGTTTTGAATATTAGCATGAAGAAAATAGACCGTGTTAAAAAACGGTTTGTAGAGGATGGATTGACTGTAGCCCTTTGTGGTCGCCCCAGAGAACGCGACTATGAAAAAAAGGTTGATGGTGATTTGGAGGCAAGGCTGATAGCATTAAGTTGCAGTCAAACGCCCGAAGGCTTTTCCCGCTGGTCGCTACGCCTGCTAGCCGACAAGGCAGTAGAACTTCAATATGTTGACAGTATTTCATACGAAACAGTTCGCCGCACTTTAAAAAAAACGAATTGAAGCCGTGGAAAAATGAAGGTTGGGTTATACCTCCGTTACAAAGTGGTGAATTTGTGGCAAATATGGAAAATGTACTTGAGGTTTACAAACGTCCATACGATGAAACTCATCCTGTAGTCTGTATGGATGAATCGCCCAAACAGCTCATTGGAGAGACAAAAACTCCGATTGAAGCCAAACCTGGCAGTGTTGAAAAGTATGACTATGAATATGTTCGCAATGGCGTCTGCAATATTTTTATGAGCAATGAGCCTTTAGCCGGAAAACGTTATGTAAAGGTAACAGAGAGAAAAACACAAAAGGACTGGGCGATTTTTTTGGAAGAAATAAGCGGTCAATATCCGGATGCGGAAAAGATAACATTAGTAATGGACAATTATGATACACACAAAGCAGGCGCGTTGTATGAGACTTTTCCGGCAGAGAAGGCAAAAGCAATTTGGGACAGATTTGAATTTGTATACACACCCAAGCATGGTAGCTGGCTTAACATGGCAGAAATAGAATTGAACGTACTAATGGGACAATGCCTTTGCGGAAGAATACCGGATATTGATAAAATAAAAACTGAGGTAAAAGCATGGCAGGAAGCACGAAATAATAAGAACGCTAAAATAAACTGGCAGTTCACAACACAAGACGCCAGAATAAAATTAAGAAGGCTTTATCCGACATTTAAGGAGTGACATGACACTAGATCCGTTTTCGTATCAGGAAACGATTTTTATGTAGCCGGAGATGAAGCGCCTAACGAATTTGCCAATCGTGTTGCCAAACTTTGGAAAAACGGCACAGAGCAAAATCTTGGCGGCATAACTCGCGAGTCAGTGGCTAATTCCGTTTTTGTAGTAGAATAAAACGTAAAATCAAAATCAACGGCGGGCAGTAGAAGTTTCAGCCCGCCGTTTTTTGAGCATTGTGCAAATTTTTTTTTGTTTCGTATCAAAAAGTCTTGTATTTTTGCGGGATAATAAAAAAATTAAAGGATTATGACAGTTGTAAGCAGTAAAGAGTTCGTAAGCAATGACGGGAAGTATTTCGATATGGCGCTCAACGAACAGGTATTTGTAAAAAGAGGCAACAATATTTTTCATATTACATGCTCAAACATGAATATCAAGGAACAGGCAATATTGGAGCCTGATGACGATTTACGAACTGCAATAACAAAGGAAGAATTTAAAGCAAAGGCGCACGGTATTATTCACAATTTTTTCGCCAACAGATGAAAGTACTGGCAATACCAAGCGTACTTGAATATATTGACAGTCTTGTACCAATTCTGTATGAAAAGGGATATTTCAGTTTTGAAGATACGGCGCGAAAATATGTAGATGAACTTTCAGACGATATTTTTGATAACCTTCCGTCAAAACGATACAGACCGGCGCCATGTTATTACGATAAATACGGTAACAATCACACAGAAGCGCATCATTTGTACGAATGATGAAAACAATCCTCCAGCGCCTTATACACACACGGAATCACAATCAAACTCATCATCGTTGAAGTAATCAGTCCTCCCACTACAGCCATTGCCATTGGCGAGCGCAGCGACGCGCCTTCGCCGAAACTGAACATTAGCGGCAGCAGGGCGAGGATGGTTGTCAGAGTGGTCATCAGTATGGGGCGGATACGCTGCTGTCCGGCTTCGATGATGGCGTCGGTTAGGGGCATGGCGAGTTTCAACTGGTTGATGCGGTCTACGAGTATGATGGAGTTGTTTACGGCGATACCCGCAAGCATCACTATTCCGATAACGCCCATGATGTTGATGACCGAGCCGGTGAAGAAAAACATCAGTACGGCGCCCGCCAGAGCAAGCGGTATGGTTAGCAGTATTGTAAACGGGTGCAGCAGCGATTCGAACTGCGACGCCAGCACCATATAAACCAGCACAATCGAGAGCATGAGCGCAAACATCAGGCTGCTCAGCGATTCCTGCCGCTTTTCCTCCTCGCCGGTTACGGTAATCGAATAATTTGTCGGAAGGTCAATATCTTCGGTTGCAGTGCGTATTTCCTGTGCGAGTTTGTCGAGCGACTTGCCGGCGTCCATGTTTGCCATTACCTTTCCGATGCGGTTCTGGTTGCGGCGAAATATTTCCTTTGGCGCCTGCGAATGTGTAACGGCGGCTATTTCGTGCAGGCGAAACTCCTTTGCGCCGCTTCTTATAACAAGCGAGCCAAGCGACGAGAGCGTTACGTCGGGAAGTCTGACGGTTATGTCGCGCATTTCGCCGCGGTACTCCATTTGTCCCGCCTCCTTGCCGCCGAGTTGCTGCCGCAGTTGCTCTATCACGGTTGCAACGCTCAGGTTGTTGATGCCCGCCACGGTGCGGTCGATGGTGATAACCGCTTCGGGTGCGCCGTCTTCAATGGAAGTCATTATGTTATACAGCCCTGCAATGCTCGTCATGCGGCTTTTCACCTCTTCGGCTATTTCGGCAATTTCGTTCAGTTCTTCGCCCTTTACCTCCACGACGATTGGAGCGCTTTCGCTGCCGAGCAGGGAGTTCAGCGAGTTTTCCTCCTGCTGTACGGTCAGTTCGAGTCCGTCGGGGTTTTCGGCGGTCTGTATGAATTGGGCTATTACGGCTTCGGGTGCGACGGGGCAGTCGGGCGCGAGGATAACCTTCATCATCGCCGTGTTTTCGCCTTCAAAGATAGCGTTTGCAGAGCCGCTTCCTGCGCCGGTATGGCTGTATACGGTGGTCAGCGTGTCGCCGGTGATGGTAAATATTAACTGTTCGAGGTTGGCTACTGCCGATGCGGTGCGCTCGAGCTGCGTTCCTTCGGGCATTTTCACGAGTATTGTAAACGATTTGCCTTCGGTGCGCGGCATAAATTCCGTTCCGATACGCGGGAAAATCATCGCCGTAACCGCAATAATCGTCGCGGCAGCGCCAATGACCAACCACCGACGACGAAGCAGAATCCGAAGAATATTTCCGTAGCCCGTCATCTTTATTGATTTGTTTTCGCTTTCGCGGACGGTTTCCTTCTTCCCCGAAAGGCGGTCGAAAAGCGTCGGTATAACCAATATAGCCACGAAAAGCGACGAAACTAACGAAAAAGCCACCGTCCATGCCTGGTCTTTGAAAAGTTCGCCGGTAGCGCCATGCAGATAGACAATCGGCAGGAAGACGACCACCGTTGTAAGCGTTGATGCGACCACCGCGCCCGACACTTCCGAAGCGCCTGTAATGGCTGCCTCGCTGATGCTCATCCCGCGCTCGCGGTTGCGGAAAATACTTTCGATAACCACAATGGCGTTGTCTACAAGCATACCCGCGCCGAGCGCAAGTCCGCCAAGCGTCATTACATTCAGCGTAAGCCCGTTGAAGAACATCAGATTGAACGTCGCCACAACGGA
>Ga0082212_10013782_pt1 | contig 10092 bp, 4 predicted proteins | sample TergutNt197P3_FD_71548 | JGI IMG/M metagenome (GOLD analysis project Ga0082212, IMG submission 71548) | Neocapritermes taracua P3 segment gut microbial communities from Petit-Saut dam, French Guiana - Nt197 P3 | ecosystem: Host-associated > Arthropoda: Insects > Digestive system > Gut ... | reverse complement strand
CTGGCCGAACGCGCCCACCGACACCCAGCGCCCCGCCTCGTCGTTCCCGCTCTCGCCATAAGCCTTGAGGAAGCTTTTCACGGCCTCCCGCAAGGCGTGGATGCGCGACTGCTCCTCTGTGCCGACGTACCCGCTCCTGTCGACGCTGAAGCCCATGGATCCCGAGACGTCCAGCACGAGCGTGGTCGCCATGTCGTGCGGCGGCTCGACGGCTTTCTGTTTCGACCATACTTCAAGGTCGATAATGAACTGGTTCTCCTCGCCTGCCCCCCTTATCCCTTTCTTGAGCTCTATCTCGCCGTCCTGCGAATACGACCAGCCGCCGGGCCCGACAATCTGCTGGCTGCCGTTCCCGCCCGCGGCAGGGTCAGGGCGCTCGGCGCCCGAGCCATGCCCCGGGCCGGTCTGCGCGAAAGAGAAGGCAGGCGCGAACAGAAACAAAGCCGCAGCGCAAAGCAATACCACGGCCGGCTTACTTATGCTCCTTACCCTTCTCATTACTAACACCTTCCAGCCACAACAAACCAAGCTACAGAAGAAGCCCCTCCAATGGCTTCTTCGACCAGAGGCCAGCCAGTGGTTCAAAACTGGCTGACGCATAATATTATCAAAAATATATAAGGTTTAGCAAGGCCTTGCCGGGGATCATAAACCTGGGAATTTTTGCGCTTGCGGCTTGATGCCTAGATTTATAAAAGCCGTTTCCAATATATCGATGCAGGCCTGCCAATATGCCTTGAAAGACACGGCCATGATGATATTCTCGACCTTGGAAAGATCGATGACGGACATCGTGATGATGTTCACGTACAAATAAGTGCCAATCACGCGCGTGAACAGGTAAATGGGGCTGAACCCGCCGCAGTTGATAGTTATTATCTCTTCCTTGGAACCGGTTATCAGCTTTCCCGACCTGGTGTTCTGGACGCTTATGTGGATGCCGAGCTTGCGTTTTTTCGCCTCGGACCTCACGGCGTTGAGGATCTTTGCCTCCTGCTCCGCCTGGTATTCAAACAGATACTCCTTGCTGGTTACAACATCACCTGGCTCTATCTTTTCCAAGAAAATCACTCCTTCCGTTAGCTATGTAGAGAAAACCCGGCCTTCATCCCGATATGATATATTTACGCGGGCCAAAAATCAATAGGATCCGTCATGGAGAGGCGGCAATCCGCGCCCCCGCCGGGCTATTTCGTCGCGGCGGATCCATCCTCCTCCGCGCCTTCGTCCCCGGGCACGTACTTCTTCCTGCTGAAGAACGCGAGGACCACCGAGACGCCCGCGATGAGCACGTGCCAGACCGTCCAGTAGTCGAACAATGTCATAGGCAGCCTCATATCCTGCGACATGACGAACAGCATGATCGAGACGGCCGTCGCCGGCACCGTGATCAGCCGCAACCCAAGATACCTCTCGACCCTCCCCTTTTCCTTCCTGCCTTCCCGGGCAACGCCTTCCCCGTCGCCCGCGAGCGCTTCTTCTTCGCCTTCCTCCCTGCCGTCCTCCCTGCGCTTGACGAAGTATGTCGCGATAAGCGCGACCATGATAAGCCCGGTCAGGATCGTGAACATCAGGTTCAGCAGTGCCCAGGTCACGATATTCGCGCGCGGCGCCTGCTCGTCTTCGATCGATTCCAGCACAGGCTCCGGCCCGGGACCTTCCCGCGGCGCGACAGGCGCGGCAGGCGTGGCAGGCACGGCACCCCCATAGGCATTCCCGCCCCCCTCGCCTCCCGAAGAAGCAAACGCAAGCTGGCCCGGCGCGGCGGAATACATGCCCGCAAGCAATACGGCGACAAGCGCCGCAAGCAGTTTCCTGAAAAAACCGCTTTGGCCCCAGCTATTCAATTGTCCCGACATCCTGCTGCCTGCCCTTTCTCCGAATGAAAATCAACCCAAAAAACCTCCAGTGAAGTTGTATACACGTAGACGATTATACACCCTTTTTAGCGGTTTAAGGCCCTTTTGCCAGAATAAACTTTTTTATTTCAAAACTTTTGCAATATCCACTTTTGCAATAATAAAGGGGCGGCCTTCGCGGGCCGCCCCATGTCAACATCCTCTGCCTTCGCGAGGAACCACAGGCGGCGAAGCGATCCGCCGCCCAGGCAAGGCCCCTAGCCCTGGCTAGCCGCCATGGACTCGTCCTCGTCCTCTTCCTTGTGCTTCTTCGTGATGAAAATCGCGAGCACGACTGTCGCGGCCACGATGATCGCGTGCCATATCGTCCACATGTCGTATATCCCCATGGGCAGGCTCATGTCCTCGGTCAGCACGAACAGCATGATCGCGACGACGGTCGCCACCACGGTGAGCAGGCGCAGCCCGAGGTGCTTATTGGCCTTCCTGTCCTCTTCTTCCTCGCCGTACTCTTCTTCTTCGTCGTCCTTCTTGCGCTTCGCGAAGTAAGTGACAAGCAGCGCTATCATCACGAGCCCCGTCACGATTGTAAGGATCAGGTTTAGCAGCGCCCACGCGGCGAAGCCGGATTTCGACACAGGCTTGTCCTCGATCTTGTCGACCGGCGGCTCATCGTCCACCGGCGGATCCAGCGGCACGGCCACCTCAGGGATCTCGTCCGGAGGCTCGTCCGCGGGCGGCACATCCGGCGGCTCGTCCGCAGGCTCATCCGGCGCGGCCGGGGGCGGAGTCACCACTGCCGGCTGCACGGGCGGCGGAGTCTCAGGCGGCGGGGTGACAGGCGGCGGGGTGTATGGCGTCGTGCTCGCCGCAGTGACAGTAAGCGTGCCATTAACATACTTGATGGAATAATTGCCAGTAACGTCTGTCGAGCCGTCTGTAATCTTTGCATTGGCCGGTTTGTTGGCACTGCTGCCAACCGGCGTTTGCGACCCTGTTACCGTCACGCCAAGCTTATGCCCGCTTACAAGCGACCCATTAGTAAGGTTCCATCCGCTGTTCACAAGCGCTTTGCCGTCATAGACCTTGCTGGCATTGACCGCAGTGATCGTGATCGCGCGCGGCATGATAGTCAAAGCGCCTTTAACAACCGTCGCTTCTTTGAAGAAGCCTGTCACATCCGCTTTATCCGAATCCCTTACTATTCTGTAGCCTTCAATGCCGCCAAGGTTGGCGCCGCTATCGTTCACGTTTACAATAGAGCCATTGTATCCCCCAACGATTTCAATATGGTGACCAATTGGAAGGCCAGTGACACTAAAAGCAACCGGCATAAGTGGAGTCCCATTATATGTCTTGCTATTGTCACTCACAGTGATTTCGACGTCGATTTTGCTATTTGTCACCGTCAGCGTGCCGCATTCAAAGATGATCTCGTAGTTGGCAGTGACGTCCTCGCCTGATCCGTCGAGTATGACGACGTCCACATCCGTGTCGACGCCGTTCTCGCTGGAGCCGACATCCGTCTGCGACCCAATTACAGACACGCTGCCAACTTGAACCGCATGGCCGCTGACCAGCGCGTAGTTGTCCGGCAGGGCCTCGGCCTTGACAGCCCAGCCATTATTCGTCAATGCCGTCCCGTCATATGCCTGTTCGTCGTCCGCCGTCGTGATTATGACAGGCCGGGGTTTGATTTTCAGGCTTGCCGCTATTACAACATCGCTTTTTTCGGCATCGTCAAAGCCATCGAACTCGAAATCCACGTCATAAGCATAAGGAACGCCACCGTTCACGGTTTCCCCGGCAACACGATTGCCCACGTGGACAATGATGGAATCCGAATCGAATCCCAATTCTACGAGGCGCGCGTTGACGAGTGCCTGAAGTTCTTCTTCTATCTCTTCAGGATCGTAAGGATCGTCTTCGCCATAGAACTTCTCGTAATTCTGCACAATGTCAATGGCATCGGTTTTCTGATAGTAGAGTTTCAGCACCAATATTGGCTCATCCGCATCCGTGGGAATCGTCCCTGATTTTGTAGCCGCGGACGCAGCATCATTATACAAATACCCAAATATATTGACAGGGGTGCCTGTCACAGTCGTGCCGCCAATACCTCCTGTACCCGGCGTTGTCAATCTAAGTACGGCCGTTGATGGATCTGTACCTACATAGACCCAATGCTCTACCATATAATTGAGATTGAAAAATGTCAATTTTTCCCCGCTTATAGAATTTGGTTTATTTCCAGCGATAATGTTTATTTCCGCCAAACCCAGTTCGTCGACTTTATCCGGTGGGATATCCACCCTATATGCTAGATATTCGCCATCTACCCTTGTCATCACGCCTTCCAGAACGCCATCAATTCCGGCATAATTCATTTCATTAATGGCCTTGCTATCAGTGAAAACTAGAAAACATAAAGTAACATTCCCATCATCGTCGACCTCCAAAAAGACATAGTCTAAGTATGTATGCCCGTTAGTCGAAACGTTATTAAATTCAAGCTTGATTGCTTCGCCTGGTATCGAGAAGACTTCTGAAGTCACCGGATGCTTAAAGCCTGAATTGCCAACGACATCGCTCCAGTAATGGGTTCGTTGTGGCGGGCCGGTATATGTATAATCCGGAACGGTTTGCGTCCCGCCTTCCTCCGCGAACACGAACTGGCTTGGAACGACGATATACACCGCGGCTATCATCACGGCCATGAACGCGACCAGTATCCTCATGAAATGCCTGCTTTTGCCCTTGCTTCTCAATTGCTCCAACATTTCCCTACCCTATCCCTTCTCGTTCGCCAAAACAACGCATAGGAACCTCCGGCCGAGGCTTTTCTTCTTTTGGCTAATGTATTAACTGACGAAACCTCCTATCCTCGTTTCGTAGCCCGCCTTTGCGAGACACCCATACAAACCGATATGGCCCTCTCCAAGCCTTGCGCTGCCACCTTGTTTTGCCTGGAACTATAACAACAAAAACCTACAGCGCACAACATATCAGGCTATGTCCGACGAGCATGTGTGTATTTTTTCACAAACCCGTTCATGTTTCAAGGGATTTTCGAAGCTTTCATGGAGGATATCTTTTATTTTTGCCATGTTTAATGTTTAATGTCTTTTAAAGGGGCGGCCTTCACAGGCCGCCCCTTTACAACTTCCTCTGTTATCGCGAGAAGCTCTCCCCCCCTAGCTCACTGCCAGGGACTCGTCCTCCTTATCTTCATCCTCGTACTTCTTCCTGCTGAAGATCGCGAGTATGATTGTCGCGGCCACGATGATCACGTGCCAGATCGTCCACATGTCGTACAGTGCCATGGGGAGGCTCATGTCCTCGGTCAGCACGAACAGTATGATCGCGATGACAGTCGCCACCACGGTAAGCAGGCGCAGCCCAAGGTGCTTCTTGACCTTCTTCTTCTCCTCTTCTTCGTCCCCGCCTTCCTCTTCGTCATCCTCCTTGCGCTTCGTGAAGTAGGCAATGAGCAGCGCTATCATCACGAGCCCCGTCACGACCGTCAGGACCAGGTTCAGCAGCGCCCACGCGCCGATGTCGGATTTTGGCGCGGGCTCTTCCTCGATCTTGTCGACCGGCGGCCCATCGTCAACCTGCGGCGGCTCGTCAATCGGCGGCTCCAGCGGCACGATCTCCTCAGGGATATCGGCCGGCGGCTCGTCCGCAGGCTGAGGCTCATCCGGCGGCGCGGCCGGCACGGCCGGCACGACCGGCGGCGGGATCGCCACTGCCGGCGGCCCCGGCGGCGGAGTGACAGGCGGCGGGACATAGGTGCCCCCGCCAACAGGGCTCCACTGGGCAAAAATCGTCAAATTGCCAGTCAACAGATACCTGAAAAGTTGCGCGTTGGTATAGCTTGTCCCGGTACCATTGGCTCTCGTGTTCCAGCCAGTAAATACGTAGCCAGGCCTTGAGAACATATTCGATCTCAACGTAACGTTCCGATTGTAAGTCGCCGGGGTATTCCCCATAGACCCTGTGCCGTTGTTTGGCTGATAGATTATCAGATATGAATTCGCTGTCCACTGGGCAGTCATCGTCACGTCACCAGCCGGCATTATGAAGGCATTGCCAGGCTGATATATTTTGCTGTCACTGCTGCTCCTCCATCCAGCAAATGTGTAGCCTGTCCTTACAAGAGTGTTCTTGTCAAGCATAGTCACTGAATTGCCCGTATTGTATGGGTTTGTATCATCAGGCGCCGCCCCGCCGGTGTTTCCATTGCCTGCGTAGGAGATGTAGAAATCGACTGGGCCCCACACAGCGTAAAGGCTTATGGGTTCGGTAATGGCGATGGTGTTGCCCGCGCCGAAGCCTGCCGCCGTTGCGGACGCGCTGGTTGACCAGCCCAGGAATTTGTAGCCGTGGATCGCCATGGATCCCGTGTTGCCGATGACCGTGACGATGTCGCCGTCGTAGTAGGGGCTGTCATCGTCGACCGGCGCGGCGCCCGTCCCGCCGGCACCCGGCCAGTTCTCGTGGTATGTCACCTCGAATTGATCCAGCTCCTCCCATACCGCGTAAAGATCCGTGTCGGCGGCAATGGCGAAGGTGTTGCCCGCGCCGTAGCCGGCAGCAGTGGCGGACGCGCTGGTTGACCAGCCCAGGAATTTATAGCCGGGAATCGACATCGGCGCGGTGTTGCCAAGGACCGTGACGATGTCGCCGTCGTAGTAGGGGCTGTCATCGTCGACCGGCGCGGTGCCCGTCCCGCCGGCACCCGGCCAGTTCTCGTGGTAGGTCACATAAAACTTATCCATCTCATCCCATTGGGCATATAAGAACAATATTCGGTTTGACTGCAAGGATTGATGGATAGCGCCTTGTGAGTACGATGTACCGCTGCCGTCAGGCTGTGTATTCCACCCAAGAAATGTATGTCCCGGGTAAGCGGTGAAACCTGGAACTTCACCATACCCTAAAATAGTAATATTGATAATGCCGCTACCTTCCCAGGTATCGACGTATGTTTCATTTGCCAGGTTGTCATTTTTAAAATACTGCACAAGCGCGTCAAAAATGTTTGTATAGCCACCGTTTACTATTATTTGCCCATGAGCTATGCCGCCTTCAAAATAAATTGAAGCATTATCGCTATTATTGACGATCAAGCCACTCGTATTTATAATTCCCTGTATTATTACTGTGCCTTCGTTATCGATTGATGAACGCTGAAGCTTCATCCCATCGACATTGGGGCCAAAAATCAAGGTGACGCCGTAGTTTACATGAATGACTTCATCAGTGAAATCAAAAGTGCTCCCAATGGTTATCACATCGCCCATTTCAGCATCTCGCAACGCGTCTCTCAATTCCTGCGGGCTGTTAACGGTCACGTTCCCAATCCCAAACGGCATAATATCGCCAAATTCAAATAGCTCCATCGATGTCCCTATAGACTTGATTGGCACATCTGGCTCTTGGATTTCTGCGCTAGACAAATCAAACCACGCATAGAGCGTCAAGTCTTCTTTTACGGGATCCGAAAAGTCATACTCCGCATATGCGCTCTCTGTCAGCGACCATCCTTCAAACCCTTCATGCGCAGCCTCTTCGCCAGCCCATGGATTGACCGCTTTCTCGTCGGCCGCGACCTTCTGAAGCTCGGGCGCGTCAAAACCATCGGGAACAACGAACGTGACAGTGAAGTACTCATCATCGCCTTCCGTTGTTGGACCTTCGAAGGGAATATCGGCATCCAAGTCGTTGTCATCCCCTTGCTGCTCCTGTTGCGTCCCATTCGAATCCCCGGCAGGATTGCCGCCCGAACCGCCTGAGTCGCCTGTATCTTTTGAACCGCCTGAGTCAGCTGGATCACTTGTACCGCCCGAGCCGCCCGAACCGCCCGTATCGCCCGAGCCACCCGTATCGACCGGATCGCCCGTATCGCCAGAACCGCCTTCAACGACATCGCCGCCCCCGTCGCCCGTCCCTTCGGTAACAGCCTGTTCCGGCGGATCCACGTCGCCTGGATCCACCTCCGCGAACACGGACTGGCCTGGCACGACGATATACATCGCCGCTATCATTACAGCTATGAACGCAACCAGCGTCCTCATGAAACCCTTGCCTTTACCCTTGCTTCTCAACTGCTTCAACATTTCCCTACCCATCCCTTCTCGTTCGCCAAATAACGCATATTAGCCTCCGACCGAGGCTTTTCCGCTTTTTGGCTAATGGATTAACTGACGAAACCTCCTATCCTTGTTTCGTAGCCCATTTTGCGAGATGCCCAAACAAACCGATATGGCACTCTCCAACCCTTGTTGCCTCCCTGTTTTTGCCTACTGCTGACCCGGCAAAAACCCACATCGCGCAACACATCAGGCTAGGTCAAATGAACATGCGCACATTTTTTCACAAACACATTCAAAAAACAAGGGATTTCTTTTGCTTTTTCGGGGGGTTTCTTTTGCTCTTTTGGATTGTAGCTATTTAAAGGGGCGGCCTTCGCAGGCCACCCCATGATAACTTCTTTTGTCACTCCAGGGGGGATTCCGCCGCCCCGGCAAACCTCCTCGCCCTAGCTCACAGCCAGGGACTCGTCCTCATCCTCTTCCTCATGCTTCTTCCTGCTGAAGATCGCGAGCACGATGGCCGCGACCACGATGACCACGTGCCAGATCGTCCACATGTCGTATATCCCCATGGGCAGGCTCATGTCCTCGGTCAGCACGAACAGTATGATCGCGACAATGGTCGCCACTACCGTGAGCAGGCGCAGCCCGAGGTGCTTCTTGACCTTCGTCTCCTCTTCTTCGTCCCCGTCTCCCTCTTCGTCGTCCTTCTTGCGCTTCGTGAAGTAAGTGACCAGCAGCGCTATCATCACGAGCCCCGTCACGATCGTCAGGATCAGGTTCAGCAGCGCCCACGCGACGAAGCCGGATTTCGACACAGGCTTGTCCTCGATCTTGTCGGCCGGCGGCTCCTCGTCCACCGGCGGATCCAGCGGCACGGCAACCTCAGGGATCTCGTCCGGCGGCTCGTCCGCGGGCGGTTCATCCTGCGGCTCGTCCGCAGGCTCATCCGGCGCGTCCGGCGGCGGAGTCACCACTCCCGGCGGCGCAGGCGGCGGTGTGTCAGGCGGCGGGGTGACATAGGATCCGCCACCTCCATTCTGCGTATAGTAGAATATAATAACGTTTCCGCTCACCTTCAGCGTGATAGTCACTGACGTGGGGGCTACCGCCGTATAGCCGCTTATCGCCTTTGCCGACTCCGTCACGCTCGAATCCATCGTACGCCCGTCTACATTCTTGTCGTCAGCAACCTTGGTTGTCGTGCCCTGGATATAATAGTGGACCACATAGGTAATATTCTTGTTCGCCGTCCACTGTGCCGTCAACGTCACATCCTGTGTCGGCATTGTGAAAGAGCTGTCGGGTTGATAAGTTTTACTGTCATAGCTACTCTTCCAGCCAGCAAATGTATATCCTGCCTTTACAAGATTACCACTTCCAAGCATTGTAACTGTATTGCCAATATTGTATGGATTTGAATCAATAGGCTCTGTCCCGCCGGTATTTCCATTGCCTGCATACGTTATGTAATAGTCATTTGGGATGTAATAAAGCTTCAGCACCAATGAGCCTTCGCCATCAATATTTCCGGTAAGCACATTCCGCACGTCTGTCGGGTCATATGTGTAGCCTGGTATACTCTTTGACACGGCCGTGGCAGGGGTGTCTGTCGTCCCGCTGAGGTTTTCCGTATCAAGGACAGTCCCATCCGCAGCATTGATGTGTTCGACTTTGTATGGGGTGTCTGGGTTCGGAGTATAGTACAGCTTCAGCTCAAGCGAACCGTCGCCATCAATATTTCCAGTAGGCACATTCCGTACGTCCGTCGAATCATACGTGTAGCCCGCTATGGTCTTTGGCACGGCGGTAGCAGGGGTGTCAGTAATCCCGCTTAGCGGATCCGTGGCAAGGACAGTCTCGTCAGCAGCGCTTATATGCTTGACGGTGTACGGCGTCGTCGTGTCAGGCGCGTAGTAAAGCTTCAGCACGAGCGAGCCGTCGCCGAGTATCTTGCCGCTCTTCACCTCAGAGGCATGCCCGGCTTCATAATGGTACCCGGCAGGCAGGGCCGGGGCCGTCACGGGGACAGCCGTCGCGGTCGTGCCCGTCGTGCCAGTCATCCCGTCGGCCTCGCCCTGGGCCAGGAACGGCGTGGCCGCAGGGACGCCGTCCTTGTCCGTTATGTAGTGCTC
>Ga0082212_10013781_pt1 | contig 10092 bp, 12 predicted proteins | sample TergutNt197P3_FD_71548 | JGI IMG/M metagenome (GOLD analysis project Ga0082212, IMG submission 71548) | Neocapritermes taracua P3 segment gut microbial communities from Petit-Saut dam, French Guiana - Nt197 P3 | ecosystem: Host-associated > Arthropoda: Insects > Digestive system > Gut ... | reverse complement strand
ATTTACATTAAAAAAGGAGTCAAAAATGAAAAAATTATTGTCGATTATTACAGCATTAGCAATCACCCTTGCGTCTTTTACCTTGACCGTATCAGCCGAGTCGTTCGTTCTCGGGGACGTGAACGGCGACGGAGTCGTCACAATTGCGGACGCTCTCGAAATCCTCAAATACTTAGCGAAACTCCCTGAAAACGCAATCACAAAAGGCGGCAAAGATTCCGACGCATGGAACGCCGCAACAATTAACGGCGGCGACGCTCCGTCAATCAACGACGCACTCGAAGTCTTGAAAAAGTTGGCAAAGTTAGACAACAAGATAGACGAATTGTCCGAATTCAGTAAAGTCTTTAACAAGTCGGGGAACATACTAAACGGCGGAATTGCGGCATATCAAAGCGGTTGGATTTATTATACCGACAGTGTAAACGGTATATGGAAAGTCCGCACAAACGATACGGACAAAACTCAATTGACCGACGATAAAGCCGATTATTTAAACGTAGTCGGGGACTGGATTTATTACAACGGCAGTGACATAAACGACCCGGACAAAAAGTATAACCTCCGCAAAATCCGTACAGACGGCACGGAAAAGACCGACATAAACAAGGTAAACAGTACGTTTGTGAATGTAGCGGGTGATACGATTTATTACACAAACTCCGACGACAACCATAACATTTACAAAATCAATACCGACGGCACAAACGGCAAAAAGTTGGTAAACAACAGCATTATACGGTACAACTTGGAAGACGAGTTTGTTTATTACTCGGCTTTATGGGATATGTTGCTCTTTAAGGACAGGTTTTACAGCATTAGCACAGACGGAGGGGACAGCACCACGATTAACGGAATAGATTTCGTCGGCGAGAAATATTTGTCAATCAGCTTTATAGTCAACGACGGTTGGATTTATCATGAGTCTATGTCGGCAGATTCGGGATATACTCATCATTTTTGCAAAATCAGCGTTGACGGAACGCAGTCATTCGACATAACCCCCAACTTAGGTAACGACTACAATATCATTTCGTACAACACAGACGGCGACCGGATTTATTTCAGCACAGCCGACGCACTGTACAAAATGAACATCGACGGTACAGACTTAATAAAAATAAGCGACACAAAAGACGTCGATAATATAAATATAATAGGAAAATGGATTTACTACAAAACCGACAGCAAATCCCTGTACAGAATGGATAAGAATGGAAATGAAATTCAGTCAATATCGTAAAACTATTATTCATTATTAATTATTAACTATTAATTGATTAACGGCGTGTCTTGACACGCCGTTGTTTTTGTCGGGCATGACCGCCCTCGGGACGGCGAGGACTTACACATTAAGTCGTTGAATAATCCTACAAAAAGACTTGACTTTTACCAAAATTTATGATATAATCTACTAATATAAAAAAGTAGGATATTTTATATTAGTAGGGGGATTATTTAATACTATGAAAAGAATTTCAATGATGATTTCAATTGCCACAGTGGTAACAATTACTTTAACAATGTTTGTTGGTTGCGGAAATATGGAGGATAAACAAGATTCTGAATCCTCAATAACAAATATATCTGATGTAACGAGCGTAATTACCGAAATAGTTGAAACAACAGGACTTGTTACATCAAGTGCTGTTTCCGATAAAACAACTGCTGAGTCTGAAAATCCAATTGTTGATAATAAAACAAAAGAATTAATAGCGGCTTATGAAAACTATTATAGTCTTTTAAACGCAATAAAAAAATTTGGTGGCGTTGTTGAAACAGATTTTGATAGTGATGATTATTCATGTTTGATAGACTTTGAGAACAACGGAGTTCCCGAATTATTAATAAATAAACCAAGTGAATTTACTTTATACGGACAAAGAGATTGTACAGTATATGGTTACAATGACGGCAAATTAATTAATCATTATAATGAGGTTTCAGGCGGAGGCGGATTTGCAAATATCAGTTTAAATATTCTTCAAGATTCAAACGGAAAAAAATATTTACAGGAATATATTTCTAGGCTTTTTGAATATGAAGAAACACTCTATACAGTCGATAACGGAAAATGGGTAGATGTTAATAATATTACGTCAAGCGATTTAGTCGAATGTGATTTAATAGGTACGATTGATGATGTTCTTTTATTTTTGGAGAGAAACATTCCGAAAATAGAAAGTATATCCAACAAAGAAAAAGAAATAATTCTTGATTACATTCAAAAACACGGTGCGATATTTTACGATGAATATTTCTATGACATTTCCGATGTTGATTTATTATCTTCATTCTTCACACTAATGGGTGCGTATAGCGTATTAAATATCGCAGATGAAAAACAAGATAATTTTTACTATTTTTATCCTGATACAATCGAAAAATTTTTACAGGAATATCATTACGATGACTTCTTTATAGATGATTATAATTATCGTGAGTTAGAAGCATGGTACGGCGACCGTATATGGAATAATGAAAGAAATGCTTTTATATGGGAGCAAAAAGGACACGGATTTCCTTGGTATGAAGAATCTGTTAAAGAATCATATAAAATCGGTGATTATTACTATTTTATTATAGAGATGAATCATTATACCCTCGGCGATGGAGAACTGGATTCAAGTGATATGATTTTATACAAATTACGAAAAAATGATAATGGGAATTTCAATATTTGCTTTAAAATAAAAATACAGCCGTAATCCCCCGAACCCGAATTCTCCCTAGGCAATGTTGACGGAAACGGAAAAGTCGCAATCAACGACGCACTTGAAATCCTCAAATACCTCGCGAAACTCCCGAACAAAATCGACGGAACGTCTTATACCAACTGTCAATTGTCAACTGTCAACTGTCCGTCAGCCGGGTTCACATGAACCATACAATGCTTGACATTCTTAAAATCATTCTCGATAACGTCATGGACTGCGTGGGCTATTTTATGCGATTCCCGCAACGGAATGTCCCCGTCAACCGAGATTTCGACTTCCACAAAGACTTTGTCCCCGAACAGTCTTGTTCTTAACTCGTCTATCCCTAAGACGTTTTCCTGTGCGAGAATCTCGCTTCTGATTTTAGACTCGGTGTTCTCGTCGCAGGCTTTATCGGTCATTTTGCCGACAGCGTCGCGGAATATGTCTATCGAAACTTTGAATATGAATAAGCAGATTACAATTGCCGCAACCGAGTCAATGACAGGGAGTCCGAAGAGTCTTGCACCGAGGATTCCCACAAAGCTCCCGACCGAAGACAATGCGTCGGAACGGTGGTGCCATGCGTCTGCCATGAGAACGCCCGAATTGATTTTCTTCGCGGCGTTTCTTGTGTACCAATACATCAATTCTTTCGCGGCAATACTCGCGACCGCCGCCACAAGTGCGATAATTCCCGGCAAGACTATATCGTCAAGGTTGTCGGGTTTTGCGAAACCGCTTGACATAATGTCGGAAAATCCCGAATACCCGATTCCCGCTCCCGTCGCGAACAGGAATATCGACAGAATAATCGCCGCGACGCACTCGAACCGCTCATGTCCGAACTGGTGGTCTTTATCGGCTTTTTTCGCCGACAGCTTTACCGCGATTATGACTACAACGGTACTAAGTACGTCGGACAGGGAATGTATCGCGTCGGCAATCATAGCGGCAGAATTCCCGAAAAGTCCCGCTACTAACTTCACGGCGGACAGCGAAGCGTTGCCTATAATAGTCATAACCGACACCTTTAACGCGATTTGCTGATTCGTTTTTACTTTGTTTATCATTCGGAGTCCGCCCCCTTATATATAAAGTGTATCATATGAATATAACACGCCGCCGAAAATTTGTCAATCTTTTTTATATAAAAATTTTGTAAAACGCTTGACATTTAAATCCAACAGTAGTATAATATTTTGACAGACTGTAAAGCAGTAAAGGTTTACGACCCCGCCCGAAACTCCGCAACAACCGTCACGAAAGGACGTTCTGCCATGAAGAAAAACTTGGGACTAAATATCCTTTTAGACGTGTACGGTGCGTTATTGACCGAGCGTCAGCGGGTTACGTCGGAGCTGTACTACGGCGAGGACTTGTCGTTAGGGGAGATTTCAGCCGAAACGGGAATTTCGCGTCAAGCTGTGATGAGTTGTATACATAAATCCGAGAAAAAGCTGTTTGAGCTTGAAACGAAACTCGGATTGGTGGAAAAATTCCGCGACTTAACCGAGGATATAGACAAATTGGAGGGACTCATTTTGCAGTCCGAAATGACAAACAAGGCGATTTTGTCGCAGATAGACAGTCTTATGGTGGAAATAAAAGGGAAAATTTAGTCAGAATTTAGGAGTCGAAATGGCGTTTGAGGGGTTATCCGACAAATTAGGAAAAGTTTTTAAGTCGCTGAAAAGCCGAGGCAAATTAGGTGAAAAAGAAGTCCGCGAAGCTATGAGGGAAGTCAAGACTGCCCTGCTCGAAGCCGACGTGAACTTCAAAGTCACCAAAGACTTCGTCGCGACTGTGACCGAACGCAGTATCGGTGCGAAAGTCATGGAGAGTCTGACTCCCGGTCAGCAAGTCATAGACATAGTCCGCGAGGAATTAGTCAGACTTCTCGGCGGAGGGATTCCTGTTGCGGTTGTTGCGGACAAAGCCGAGGGGGAGTTCGCGGAGGGGGTCGAAACGGCGACGCCTGTTCCCGTCAAAACCGCGAAAAAGGAACATCTTATAAACTTCTCGTCTAATCCGCCGACCGTCATAATGATGTGCGGACTGCAAGGTGCGGGTAAGACTACCCACTGTGCCAAATTAGCGAAGTATCTCAAAAGCATGAGCCGCCGACCGCTCCTTGTCGCCTGCGACGTCTACCGACCCGCCGCAATTGAACAGCTCAAAATAGTCGGGGAAAAAGCGGGAGCGAAAGTCTTTGAGCAGGGTCAGGGGAATCCCGTGGAAATAGCGAGGGCGGGAATCAAGTTTTCCAAAGACAACGGCTACGACGTCGTGATTATAGACACGGCAGGTCGGCTTCATATAGACGAGAACCTCATGAAAGAGCTTGACGAAATCAAAACGGCAACTTCGCCGCATGAGATATTCTTAGTCATAGACTCGATGATAGGACAGGACGCGGTCAACACCGCTAAGTCTTTTAACGAGCAAATCGAGATTTCGGGAGTGATTCTCACCAAACTCGACGGCGACACCCGCGGCGGTGCGGCGTTGTCCGTACTCGGAGTCACGGGGAAGAAAATCAAGTTTGCGGGGACGGGCGAAAAAATCGACGACCTCGAACAGTTCCGACCGGAGGGAATGGCGTCCCGCATACTCGGAATGGGCGACGTGTTCAGTCTGATTGACAAAGCGAAAATCGCCTACGACGAAAAAGAACAGGACAAACTTTTAGAAAATATCCAAAAAAACCGATTCGATTTCAACGATATGTACAGCCAGTACAAGCAAATCGAGAAAATGGGGAGTATCAGCGGTCTGATTAAGTTAATGCCCGGGTTCGGGAACAAAATCAACGAGGACGATATAGACGACCGCGTCATAACCCGTGCAAAAGCGATAATCGAGTCTATGACTAAACTTGAGCGGGAGCGTCCCGGGTTAATAGATGCGAAACGCAAGCGTCGCATTGCGGCGGGGAGCGGTACGAGCGTTGAGCAGGTCAACTTAGTCATGAAGCAAATGGAGCAAATGCAGAAGATGATGAAAGGGTTTAAGAAGTTCGGGAAAGGGAAAGGCAAAGGCAAACGCGGTATGCCGAAACTCCCCCCCGGAATGAAGTTGCCCGACGGGTTCGGAATAAGCGAGTCCGACATTAATAATATTTGGGAATAAAAAATTATTTATAAAACAAGGAGAATTAACATGGCAGTAAAAATCAGATTAAGGCGTATGGGAGCGAAGAAAGCACCCTTTTACAGAATCGTGGTGGCAGACTCGCGTTTCCCGAGGGACGGGCGTTTCATCGAAGAATTAGGGTACTATGACCCGGGGAAAAATCCCGTAGTGGTCAGCGTTGACGGCGACAAAGTCAAGTCTTGGATTGGCAACGGTGCACAACCGACCGATACGGTAAAAAGACTTCTTAAAAACAAGGGGGTTATTTAAGGTTATGATGAAGGAATTGTTAATTTCAATCGTGCAGGGTCTTGTGGAAGACAAAAGTGCGATTAACATCACGGTTGACGAGGTCAATGAGGAGGGAATCACCGTGTACAGGCTAAACGTCGCACCCGACGACATGGGCAGAGTCATAGGCAAACAAGGGAGAATCGCAAAAGCAATCCGCACAATCATGAGAGCGGGAGCGGTTCACGTAAACGAGAAAATTATGGTAGAAATCGACTGAGTCGGACTTTAAGAGAGGTTTTCCCTCAGAAAGGCAGGGGTTAAAATGGCAAATCAAATGGAAACCCGAATAAATGTTAAGGAAGAATTGTTCGACCTGTATTTGGCAAAGTATACAGGCGGAGTTGATGTCTTAATTGCAAAATCCGAGGCGAAAATGGACAAAGAAGACGTTGAAGCCGTTCGTCAAAGGTTTGAAGAATGGAAAAAAGAGTGCGGCGAGGTCAAATAGATAAACTATTTGGTAAGTTTCACCAAAATTTATGCAAAATTTTGGCAAAAATTTATTGTTGCTTATTTTGAAAAAGTATGGTATAATGATTTCGTGAATTGCGATTTCGCGATTCCGTATTATTTCGTTTTAAAAAAATGGAGGAATTATTCTGATGAAAACAAGGAAAATATTATCATGCGTGATTGCGGCGGCTATGATGCTCTGCGTAATTGCGTCTATGGCAACCGTTGTAGGTGCGGCGTCTGAATACAGACTGCCTACATACAACATCAAGGCAGGCGGTTGGGACGTAAACGATTTCAGACGTGCGGAAGGTAACGTGTTCAACAACGATGCGGGTATCAATTTATTTGAAACAGAGAAAGAATTTCTTTCGAGTACTCCCGCCCCGAATCTTCAAATCATTCTCCCCGAGGGAAAAGGCTTTGAAGCTATCAAATTCCTTAGAGTGGAATTCGATTTCCCCGCTGACACCGATTTGGAAGAACTCAACGGCATGGCGATTATCATGAACAACAACATTCACGGTTGGCAACAGCACAATGTCCACATTTCCGAGCCTGTAAACTGCAATCCTGCGGCGAAAGCTGTATGCAACGGCAGTTGTAAATTCGATACAAGCGGTGCTAAACCCGTAATTTTAGTCCCCGTTGACCTCGAAGAAGACGAATACGCAGCTTGCGAATTCCTTAAAGTCACCGTTACCTGCGACTGGGCAGGCGACACCGAAACAGCGGGAAAAGCAACCGTAACTTTCCTTGACAAAGACAAGAACACTATGGTATTAGGTACATGGTGTGATGACTGCGGCGGTTGGTGCAAAGAACCCTGCACAGACTGCGGAAAAAATCCTTGCGTATGCAATGCAGGCGGCAACGGCGGTACTACTGCTGTTTCTACTGCGGCTACTACTCCTCCGTCTACTGCGTCAAGCTCCGACGCTCCTTCTGCCACGGTGACAACGAACGGCGAAGCGATTACTTCTCCTCAAACCACCAACACGGCTGACGTAGCAGGAACAGGCGACGCCTCCGACACCACGACAAGCGGTCCGATTAATCCCGCAAATACGGGTGTTGTCTTTGCGATTGTTCCCGTGATTTTAGCAGGCGGTGCGGCTGTTGTCGCGTCGAGAAAACGCAAATAAGATTCAGTGAAGAAAATAACAACAACAATCGCTACTACATTGATAGTAGCGATTGTCATAACATTAACAATGACAGTCGCGGCGGACTCGGGTGAAGACTTAGGTTGGGAGTCGGACACGGTCAGTACGAGTACGACCGCAAGCGAGAGCATGACTGCAAGTACAAGCGGGAGTACGAGTACAGACGCGAGTACAGACGACAGTACTACGCAAAGTACAAGCGAGAGTACGAGTGAGAGTACAAGTGAAAGTACAAGCGAAAGCACAACCGCAACTACAACGGTGACTACGACTACAACAGCGACTGCGACTTCAACAACGACCACGACCGAAGTCAGACTTTGCGAAGATTGCGACAATCCCGATTGTAACCGACTGTGTGCCTGCGTCTGCCACGACGCGGACATTCCCGACAAAAAATGCCCGAACAAATGCGGAATTTATTACTGTTACAGCGGATTCGGCGAAGTCTTGGTATGTGACTGCGGGTGTCATTACGAGCCGTTTGTGATTTTTTACGGTGACGTCAACTTAGACGGAATAATCGGTATAACGGACGCAATTGAAATTTTGCGGTTTTTGGCGAAATTGGAAAGTGTGATTAGTTGTAATCCGCAGTCATGGGACAACGCCTTGATAGTGAGTGAGCCTTTCGAGACTCCCGATATTACGGACGCTTTGGAGATTCTTCGGTATCTCGCGAATTTGGAAAGCGTGATTTCCGATATGTCGGAATAAAAATGTAAAAATCGCTTGACAAACGGCAAATTCTGTGCTATAATAAAACACGACAAATGAATGAGGTTACAATCCGCCGTCTTACAGCGGAGATACGAAACCGCCGAGAGTTCCAGCTCTCGGCGGTTTTTAATTATACCATAAATCGACATATTTTTCAAACCGCATTTTTTATTGCAATTTTTCCAAAAATATGCTATACTGAACAAATGAAAAAACATATCACGCTCTTAAAAGTAATAATGCTGTTTGTGACGGCGGTCTGGGGGTTACTCCTCGGGGTGCTGTCGCCGTTGACTATCCTGCTCGACCCGCATGAGCTTATAGGTGCACAAATTCCCGACTATATCCCGATTTTATGGATTTTGACTTCGGTCTGCGGATTCGTCATTCCCTGTTTCTTAGTCATGCTCAAACGCTGTAAAATCGCCGCCGCTGTCTGCGGTGTAGGGACTGTTTCGCTGATTGTGACTCACGTAGTCATAATGAAGTACTCCATACCGGACTTCGCGTGGTTCTATATGCCGCTGTTAGCCGACACGGTCGTGATTTGGCTGATTGCGTTGTACTCGAACATGGGGGAAATTCGTCAAAAACGCTACCAAAAGCAAAAGGCGAAGAACGCTCCTACACCGTCTATACTCGGAAACGGGGAATATCAAGTCCCACAAAAAAATGCGAATAATAAACAAAAAAAATCGAATAAATCAAATAAGTCCAAATCCAAAAAAAGAAAGAGGTAATCGTCATGGCTTTATTAGACCCCAACTTCCAATTTCATCTGCACACGACCGCCGACCAACTCGGGAAATACGTCATTTTGCCCGGCGACCCCGGCAGAGTCGAGAAAATCGCGCAGTTTTTAGACAATCCCAAACATATCGCGACTAACCGCGAATACGTTACTTATACGGGCAGTCTTTGCGGGACTCCCGTGAGCGTCTGCTCTACGGGAATCGGAGGACCCTCGGCGGCAATCGCGGTTGAGGAACTCATTCGGTGCGGTTGTCATACTTTTATCAGAGTCGGGACTTCGGGGGGAATGAACCTCAAAGTCACGGGCGGGGACTTAATCATTTCAAGTGCGGCGATTCGCGGCGACGGGACAAGCGCGGAATACCTCACCCCCGACTATCCCGCAGTCGCCGACTTTGAAGTCGTGACCGCCCTGTCGCAGTCCGCCGACGGACTCTGTACCGACGAGGACGGAAACCGATTCCACATCGGAGTAACCCAAAGCAAAGACTCTTTTTACGGCGAAATCGAACCCGAAAATATGCCTATGTCCGACTACCTTCTCAACAGGTGGAGTGCGTATGTGAAGTCGGGTTGTCTTGCGTCGGAAATGGAAGCGGCTACGCTGTTTTCAGTGGCGTTAGTGAGAGGAGTCCGTGCAGGTGCGGTGCTGACCGCTTTATGGAACGTAGAAAGGTCAAAAGCGGGACTCCCCGACAAAGTCTGCGAAAGCAGTGAGCGTGCAATCAAATGTGCCGTCGGGGCGTTGAGAATATTGATAGAAAAAGGGGAACGTGCCTCCGGCGGCAAACTTTTTTGAAAAAAAGTTTGACAAAAAACTTCCAAAAGCTCTTCAAAATATAAATTTAATCAAAACATAGTGGTATTGCGATATT
>Ga0082212_10013780_pt1 | contig 10093 bp, 10 predicted proteins | sample TergutNt197P3_FD_71548 | JGI IMG/M metagenome (GOLD analysis project Ga0082212, IMG submission 71548) | Neocapritermes taracua P3 segment gut microbial communities from Petit-Saut dam, French Guiana - Nt197 P3 | ecosystem: Host-associated > Arthropoda: Insects > Digestive system > Gut ... | reverse complement strand
GTGCCCGATCCCTGCAAGACCTTCAACCGGGGCCACACCAAGTACCGGCTGGACGGCCTACGGCGGCCCATCGGCACCGGCACGGCCTCGGGGCACCTGGGGCAGCCGGTGGGGATCGTCGAATCCGTCGACGGCGACCGCGTACAGCTGGACAGGGACACATCCCTGTGCCCTGGCGACGGGCTTGCCTTCCCCGGCCCTTCGGGGCGCGTCGCCGGCACCTCCGTGAACGGTGTCGATGGACGAAAAGTAACCGTCCAAAACCCCGGGGGCATAAGGCCGGGGCAGACGATATACCGCAATTTCGACCACCTGTGGCACAGGGCCTTGCGGGCCGCTCCCCTCCAGAGGCGCGTCAGGGTCGCGGCCCACCTGGATTTTCCGGAGGGCAGGGCCAGGCTGGCGCTCACCGACGAAGACGGATGCACCTCCGAGGCGCGTTGGGGGGAGCCATCCCCGCCACCAGAAAAACCTGACGCCTTTGTGCAGGCAGCCACCGGGGCGCTCTCCCGCCTTGGCGGCACCCCCTTCGTGCTGGAAGGTTGCCGCGTGGAAGCGGCAGGCTTTTTGTCCTTGGGCAGTCTGAACGCCCTGCGGCGGGAGGCCGTGGAGCGGTTGGTGGAAACCCGCATCTCCTCCCACCCAGCTCCCGCAAGAAAATCGACGCAACCCGCACCGCCCCCCGCCCCCCTGCCTACGCAGCAACTGGGATACGAGTGGAACGTGTCCAACAGCAAGGCGCGTGCCTTTTACGGGCGCCACGGGGCACGGGCCGTCGCCCCCGCCTTCGAGCTGGGCCGCAACGGGGCAAGCCCACTGTTGATGACCACCTGGCTATGCCTCAAATATGAGCTGGGCTGGTGCCCCCTGCACCAAAACGACGCAGCCCAAAAGCTAATCCCCGACCCCGGCACGGAACTCTACCTAAAAAACGGCCCGGTGACGCTTAAATGCGTTTTCGACTGTGGGCAGTGCAAAATGGGGCTGTTCCTAAGTAGCGGCTGATGGCTACGCCCCAAATTCCCAGGGGAGGGGAGGCAGCGGGGATGGCGCACGGGCAACCCACCCCACAGTCGGCGTGCCCACAGCCAAACCGCGCAAACCGCGGATGTTGCCATATCACGCGCCCCGTGGTATCATGCCAGTTCCTGCAACTGTAGACGATACGCAACGGAGAGTTGTCCGAGTGGTTGAAGGAGCACGACTGGAAATCGTGTGTGCGCCTCAAGCGTACCGAGGGTTCGAATCCCTCACTCTCCGCCAATTCATTGTCAAATACTGTCTAGTCTTGTCTAATACAGTCAGAAACACCTAGCAACCACGCGGTTCCGAACAGGTAATGCGTCTATTGCTGTCGAATAGTGTCTACTGGTAACTACGGATTTTTGGGGTAGGATTCGGGGTAGAATGACCTTTTGAGATCATGCTACCCCGAAACGCAAAAGTCCAACGAAGGGAGTTTCCATGAAGCTGGTGGACATCAACATCAAGAAAGCAAAACCCCGCGACAAGTCGTACAAGCTGTTTGACGGCCACGGCCTGTTCATCCAGATAGAACCGTCTGGCGGAAAGCTCTGGCGATTCAAATACGGCTACGAAGGCAAGGAAAAGCTACTGGCCTTGGGCAGATACCCCGAAGTGTCACTGCTGGAAGCCCGAAAAAAGCATCTGGAAGCCAGGGAGCAACTGACGCAGGGGATTGATCCCTCAGTTGCAAAGAAGGCCATGAAAGCCGTCAGAGGCGAACTCTCTGCCCACTCATTTGAAGTGGTCGCACGGGAATGGTTTGAAGTCTGGCGTGAGGACAAGACTGAAAAACACGCTGGGTACACCATTGCCCGTCTCGAAAAGAACGTCTTCCCCTACATTGGCTCGTTGCCAATTTCCCAAATAAGGGCGCCCGAAATCCTTGAAGTCTGCAGACACCTGGAAAAACGCAACGCATTGGAAATGGCACATCGAATCAAAGTAGTCATCTCTCAGGTCATGCGGTATGCCACAGCCACAGGGAGGGCAGACAGAGACCCCTGCCCCGACCTCAGAGGCGCATTGAAAGCAGTCCGGCCCCAACCCCTCCCTAGCATTACAGACCCAACAGAAATTGCAGGGCTACTGAAAGCCATCGACAGCTACAAAGGGACAGCAGTAGTTTATTCCGCCCTTCATCTCGCCCCACTCGTCTTTGTGCGCCCAGGCGAACTCCGCAATGCCAAATGGGAGGACATTGACCTCAAGAAAGCCGAATGGGTTTTCCATTACTTCAAACAAAGGGCAAACATCAGGGACAAGCGCAAACTGGTAGTGCCACTATCCCGCCAGTCAATAGAAATCCTTACCGACCTGCATCCCCTGACAGGGAAAGGTGTGTACGTTTTCCCAGGACTGCGCCCAGGGCGACCCATAAGCGATGGGACTGTGAACAAGGCACTCAGGACTCTCGGCTACGACACACGCACGGAGATCACAGGTCATGGATTCAGGGCGATGGCAAGGACTGTCATTGCCGAAAGACTGCATCTTGATACCCAGTGGATTGAACGCCAGCTTTCTCATAAGACATCAGAGAGGCTTGGCGAATCGTACGACCGCACACAGTTCCTAGATGACCGCAAGAAGATGATGCAGACATGGGCCGACTATCTGGATGGATTACGAGCCTTGTCCATCGAGCCGCCTATTGATGAAGAGGAACCTCCTACGACACAGGTCAAGGGCAGGAAGGCCACAACCAAGAGAGCGTCCTGAAGCAACCGCTTCAGCAAGCCATTCGAGAGCAACAAACAAGCTGAACCCTCGAATTATTGCTATTTGACATTATTGGCCGCATTTGACGGTCTTTGACAGCATTGTCCGTTTTTCATACGACAAAAATCAATTTCACAGCGAATTAATCAAGCGCAAACCACGATGGACATTGTATTTGCTGTCTTTTATATTTTTTTCTTGATATAGAAATATGGGGATTATCCTCCGAATCCTCCGAAAGCCTTAGTTTTCAATTGCTTTTGCCAGAAATTATCCTCCGAACATCCTCCAACCATCCTCCGAATCCTCCAACAGGGTTTCTGTTTCCCTAGAGCTTGTGGCTAGTATCCATGCTGGTTTGCTAGAATCTGACACTTGAAACCACCATCAGAGGTCAATCATTACCGACAAAAATGGTTTGCCCTGATGCAAACAGGAGGAAGATATGGCTACAAACGGCTATTCAAAGCAATCCAAAGAACGCCCAGACCTCGGCCCATGCCCAAAATGTGCCGCCGATGGAATTGGATCCAGGCTCCGGCTCTTCAAAGGGCGAGATAAGGCTGACAACAGGCGATTCTACGAATTTGCCGCCTGTGAACTCGGTAAAGACGAGTGCGGCTACAGGCAGGAGACACGAAATGGCAAATTGGTAGAGCTGACCCCTTGCCCAAGGTGCCACCAGTTACGCAAGCAGATTACAAAAAAGGATGGCTCACACGTCCTGCGATGTGATTCATGCAATCTGTGGTTTCTGGCGGACAGAGACTTCAATGTAGTAGAGGCTCCCAGGTGCAGACAATGTGGCGCAGTGATGGTTCACAGGGTTAAGAAAGACTACCCAGATGAATATTTCTGGGCCTGTTTTGAGCATCAGGAGTACATTGATTCTGACAAATACGGCGCAGTCTGTGAATCAAATCAGAAACTACAGCGATGACAGCCATGTCAGCAAACATGTATCAAGTCTGGTATCGCCTGGACAGCTTCTCAGGATGGGAACTGTTTGGCAGGGGCTGTTGCACTTATGCGATGGCCCACGCTATCGCCAGGTCACTGCCCTCAGCTAAAGTATTGAGGATTGGTCAAACCCCAGAGAATGACAGACCAGCCTCTGTTCCGATACAATCAGAGAGTGGGTTGCTCGCAGAATCAACAAAGTAGCGAGTTTTCCACAGAAATTGTGGACAAGTCCTTTATCCCTGGGAGGTTTTCAAGATGTCTAAACGCCTTTGCGTTTTCATTTTTGGCTTATTTGCGGCTGTTTTTCTAATTGGCAAAGTAAGCCCCAGACAGCGATTCAGGGATCGATTCAGGTTCATTTTTCCCCTGGTGGGAAGCCCACAGACGCTCTCGTTGAGGCTTTGAACAACGCCAAATCAACAATTCTAGTCCAAGCCTACAGCTTCACATCCGCTCCAATAGCGGCGGCACTGAGAGACGCGCATAGGCGTGGTGTCTCGGTCAAAGTGATCCTTGACAAGAGCCAGCGCACGGAACGGTACTCCAGTGCAACCTTCATCAAGAACGCCGGGATCCCTGTCTGGATAGATGCCAAACACGCCATAGCCCACAACAAAGTGATTATCATTGATTTGGCAGTGGTAGTCACTGGCTCGTTCAATTTCAGCAAGGCCGCAGAAGAACGGAACGCCGAGAACCTGCTGATCATCACTAGTCCTGAGCTTGCGAAGGTATACACCGCCAACTGGGAACAGCACAGGCTACATTCAGAGGATTACGTGAGGGTAGAAAAATAACCCGTGTAGAATAGTTAGCTTTAGGTATGCGAGATTGTCGCATGTCTGAGTGTTTGGGGTAATCAATGGGCAAGGCATTGGTGGCTTACTTCTCCTGTAGCGGCGTTACAGAGGAATTGGCAAAGGCGTTAGCATCAGTGGTAGAAGGCGACCTGTTCAGGATAGAGCCTACAGTCCCATACACCGAGGCCGACCTGAACTGGAACGACAGGAACTCCCGAAGCTCCATTGAAATGCAGGACAAGAAGTCACGGCCAGAGATAGCGAATACAGTCCAGAACATTGACGGCTATGACATCGTGTTCGTTGGTTTCCCCATCTGGTGGTACATAGCACCAACCATCATCAACACTTTCTTAGAGAGCTACGACTTCTCAGGAAAGACAGTGGTCCCATTTGCCACGTCAGGTACGAGCGGCGTTGGCGAGACTGACAAGCACCTGCATCCATCCTGCTCAAAGAGTACAAAGTGGAGACCAGCGATGAGATTCGGTCAGCCATTCAACAAAGGGCAGATAGCTGTGTGGGTGGATAGTCTGAATCTATGAATATGCCCATTAGTGTTGCGATTCTGATGCTCTGTTTTGCAGGGGTTAGCGCATGGGCGTGGTTCTATGCTAAGAAGAAAGCAGAGGGCGAAGGCGGTTGGTTTGTAAGGAATATCCGCCGTTATCCAGCGAAATGGCCTGGAGTTGCTGTCATAGGTGTTATAGGCCTGGAATTTGCCATACTCGACAGGTGTAAATAACATCCTAAGCTGATTAGGTTATTTATAAGCCCTACTGAGGCATTGTACGTGTTATGTCCTATAGGATAGGAGAATCTGATTCTAGTAGGGTTCCACCCTGCGCTTCAAACAGGGGTTTTCCGCTACCCGCGCCGAGCCAAGGTCTCGGCTTGAAAAGCAGACAGGGGGAATCCCCCCGTAACGCCCCCCTTTATGGCAACGCCTGACAGCGGCAAACAGAGCCGCTTGCGGCTCAGATTGCCTTAAGGCACAGTCAGGCGTTGGAGGAAGGCCAGATTGACCTCACTCGCTCAGTTGTGGCGCACGCTCCATTCGTGCCTCATTCCGCTTACGCGCCTACACTTCGCTCCATCGGTCAAACAGGCGATTGGCCGCCCCATCCCAAGCACCTTTCTTAACGGTCGCGAGGCGACCTGAAAGGCACGGGGGATGGGGCTTGATAAGATGGGGGAAGCCTCCTTAGTGCCGCTTATCTTATAAGTTAGGAATTGCGGCTTTGTAAGGTTAGCGGCACTTGGGAGGCTTAATCCCCCATGCCCCCTATAGGCACAGCCCCTCCATTCCGCCTTCCCAGAGCAAGCCACCCCGAAAGAGCCTTGCACCAAGGGATCATCCCCATCGAACTTCCATCTCAGGGTCTCCTCTGCTTCCATGCCAGCCAGTTCACAGATGTCGTATGCCCATACAGGCGAAGCGTTTCACTGTCTGCCCTTCCCGTAAGTGGAGAGCAGTGAGCCTACCAAGATCATGTCGCCTCTGTGCGATGTTAGCCAGCATAGCCATTCCCCTAGCAACCCACTGAGCCAGCCAATTCCCTTACATTCGTGCCTCTGTCATATCCGAGGGTTAGTTGCTCTGAGAGGGCGTATGTTTTCTGCGCTTTTACGTGCTGATTTCAGGTAGTCGGCAACTAATCCTCTGAGTGTTCCCCTGTCATGTCGCATGTTCCCCATCAATCCTTACACCTCATCCCTTTAGTTCGGCCACGGCTATCCTATGGCAACAGGCTCTATTAAGCGGTCTTGTCCTATAGGATGCGGCAAAGCCGCAATCACTATTCCGCTTAAAGAGCCTTTAGCATGTCCCCGCCAGTGGGGCCCCAGTTTTTCAGACCCTCCGAAATTTTGCATTTTTTCTGGTAAAGCGTCAAAAAAATACAAAACAGGCAAATAAGGCTATTGAAGTGCCAGGAATAAAGCACCTGTCACGTCAATAGCTGTTATTTGTTTCGGTCTCCAAAAAACCACCCCCAGGAGGTGACACGTTACGCCCTTTTTGTGACCGCACTCAATGGACGAGGCGGCAGTTCATAGGAGAACATCATGCACCACAACAGAATCACCCTCGTTGGCTTCGTTGGTTCCGCCCCGGAAATCTACATCACAGAAAGCGGAAAGCAATTCGCCCGCTTCTCAATAGCCACCAACCAGTACCTCGGAAAGAACGAGGACGGCACAGTTCGGGAAAGGACAGACTGGCACAGCATAGTCGCCTGGGAGAAACTGGCAGAGATAGCCGCCAACCACATAGCCAAAGGCACCCATGTATTGGTAGAAGGCTCACTGGGCTACTCCACATACGAGAAAGAGGGACAGAAGCTGACCCGCGCCCAGATCAGGGCAACCGCCATCCGCAAGCTGGATCGGACAGAGAAAGCTGACGAGCAAATCCCTGAGACGGAAGACGACTCTGAGGAAATACCCTTCTAGGCACAATGCCCCCTTCGGGGGGCTTTTTGCTGTACGGCTACACTTCGGGGCTGTGCAACAAGGAGGCGGCCAGGGCCGCGCCGAGGCAACGCAGGGCATGTGCCTTGCCTTGCCATACTGCCCTGATTAGCCATGCCCAAAAGCTACAGGTACTGCCGCTCCGCTTCCCTCTAGGGTGGAAAGGCATCCTGTCCTATAGGAAAAGACCACACTTCAAGGGACTGAACCCTTTCATATCCTATAGGACAATCCGAGCAGAGCCGTTGCCATCTCTGAATTGCGTCCGCACCGTGGACGCAATTGGTGACAGTCATTCCTGTAAAATCCACCCTTGCCACAGCCATTCCGCAAACAATTCTGCCTCTCTCCAATGCCCCCCTGACACATCTAAAGGAACACAGCCTATAAGGGGGCATTGAGTGAGCTATGGGGATGGCTCCAACTCCGCCAATCAATTCTGTCATTGGCAACTATCCTTTCCCCAAGCTCGCCTTTTGTCAGTGCGGCCTGGGGTCGCTATGGCACAGGCACTAGGCGGCCACGTTTGTTAATTGAGGCGGCTTCGCCGCACCCTGTGGCCGCCAAGTGCCTGTAGCCCTGTCTGCGCCTACAGCCAGGCATTTTGGCCGTGACCCTCCGATTTTTTCAAAACTTTTGCCAGCGATGGATTTGAAATAAGGCCATCCGCAAAACTTTTGAAAAAACAGGCAAAGGGGGCCAGGGTCGCGCCAGCAAAAAGCCGCTGTCACGCCCCTGGCATCCTTTGTCGGTCTCCCGCCCAAAATGCCTAGCGGAGCAGACCCGCTCCCCCATTACCGACCGCACTGACAAAAGGCGGCTTGTGGAGGACTGTATGAATACCAACAACATAGAACTGATTGGCTTCGTTGGAGCCAGGCCACTGATCCGTGAATCCAGGAATGGGAGAGAGTTTGCTACATTCTCAGTGGCAACGAGGGAATACTGGCCAGAATCCAAAAATGTAAAGAGAACCACATGGCACAGCATTATCACCTTCAGCCCTTCCCTGATAAGCCTATGCAAGCACTCACTGACAAAGGGAAGCCCGGTAGCCGTCCAAGGTGACATCACTAAGAGCAAGTACGAAAAGGACGGAGTTCAGATGATTTCAGTGAAGGTCAATGCCAATGACATTACATTCCTGACTAATCAGATGCTCAGTGTAATGAGAGAGCAAAACAACAATATGCCTGTCATATAGGCATTTTTATCATATAGGAGATAACCATGTACAGAACAGTCATAGCTGGTAGCAGAGGGGTTTCAGATGAAAGCCTGATAGCCCAAGCGATAAAGGAGAGTGGCTTTCAAATCACCTCTGTCATATCTGGATGCGCTAGGGGAGTAGATACCCTTGCAATCAACTGGGCATCCAGGAATGGCATAAGGATAGAACGGTTCCCAGCCAATTGGGACAAGTACGGAAAGTCTGCTGGCTACAGAAGGAATGAGCAGATGGCAGAGGTAGCCGATGCCCTTATTGCCGTATGGGATGGAGTATCAAGAGGCACGAAGCACATGATAGATATTTGCAAAACAAAAGGAATACCCGTCTTTGTCAAGAATCTCACCCTATAGGAGAAAACAATGAATCAGACAATCACAGCAATACCATCAATCTCAGCTACCCCCATAACCCTTACTCTCAGGGACACACTGAGGAATGTTCTCATTCTGCATGATGCAGAGCCAATAGGCTGTCTCAGGAAGTACGTGGACGGCTTTGTAGCCGAGATAGGCAGACAGTGGCCGTTCAACTTCATTCAGCAGGAGGACATCACTCCATTCGATGAAGCCATAGAGTTTGCAACAGCGGAGCTAGAACAGCTATTGTGTTGCCCTGTAGCCATAGACATTCAAGACATCGAATACGCCTAATCAAACCATCCCACAAACATAACCCTCAACCAAGCCTGTCCATTTCGGACGGGCTTTTTTCATTTAAGGAGGACAAAAATGTCCATACCAGCAAGACCCTCAACCTTTGAACTCATAACCAGCCAGATAACCGAGGCACTGGAGAGAGGCGTAGTCCCTTGGAAGATGCCCTGGGATCACAAGACCCTCCGCCCCAAGAACGTCAGAGGCAACTTCTACAGAGGCATAAACCACTTCCTATTGTCCTTCTATAGCCATTTCAAGGGATATTCCTCTCCCTACTGGCTCACCTACAAACAGGCACAGGAGCATGGAGGCAACGTAAAGGCAGGAGAGAAAGCCATGCCAGTGGTTTTCTGGAAAGACCTGCTCATAAAAGACAAAGACGAGGATTCAGACCAGAATACGAGTCAGAATCCATCCCAGACCAGCCAGCCCCCATCCGATGATGACCTCTCCCACCTCCCGCGAATCGTCAGGATGATAAAGCACTACCACGTGTTCAACATAGAGCAGACCGAAGGGGTTGACATAGAACTGCCAAGCCATGAAATACCCGTCCGAGAGTTTTCCCCTATTGAAATGGCAGAATCCATAGTGGTTGGCTACCCAAACCCACCGAGCATTGAACACGGAGGGGACATTGCAGTCTATAGCCGCCTGACCGATACAGTCACACTTCCCCAGAAAGAGCATTTCCATTCAAACGAGGACTACTACGACGTACTCTTCCATGAACTAGGGCATAGCACAGCCCACCCTACGAGGCTCAATAGATCATTCTCTAAAAACGAGAAAGAGAGGGCAATGGAAGAACTCATAGCCGAGCTTACCTCAGCTTTCTTATGTGCAGAATCTGGAATAAGCCAGTCAGTAATAGAGAATGAAGCCGCCTACATAGACAATTGGCTCTCATACCTCAAGTCAGATAAGACAGCCTTCCTGGTAGCCAGTGGCAGGGCGCAGAAGTCAGCAGACCACATCCTCAATAAGACTTTCACAAAAACACAGACGAACAAAGAGGAGGCCGCATGACCGACTGGGAACGCACCATCGAAGTGGAAGTCAAAGAGAGCGCAAAGACAACTGTACTGATAAATGCCTTTGACGAAGCCGAGGCAGTCTCAAAAGTTGCCCAAATGTATAACAACAACGAAATCAGCCTGGATGACCAGAGAGAGATAGATGTCCACATCAGGAGCCTTGGCATCTGCCAGAAAGTCCTCCTGTTC
>Ga0082212_10013779_pt1 | contig 10094 bp, 3 predicted proteins | sample TergutNt197P3_FD_71548 | JGI IMG/M metagenome (GOLD analysis project Ga0082212, IMG submission 71548) | Neocapritermes taracua P3 segment gut microbial communities from Petit-Saut dam, French Guiana - Nt197 P3 | ecosystem: Host-associated > Arthropoda: Insects > Digestive system > Gut ... | reverse complement strand
AAGCAAAGAATAAACATATCACAAGATTTTTGATAATAACGTTACTTTTGTGCGCTTTTGCGTGGACAGGACGCGGGCAACAGGTAACGCTTACTTATGATAATGAAGGAGATTATTCGGCTCCTATTCCCTGTAATGCCGTTTCTGTTACGGGACAGGCATGGGGCGGCGGCGGCGGCAGCGGCGGAGTTAATAGAACCGTAGCCTCTTGCGGCGGTGGCGGCGGCGGTGGCGGCGGTTACACTATAAGAAACGATTTTCAAGGCGGTAATGTAGCCGCTATTACTGTTGGAGCAGGAGGAATAAGAGGCGAAAGTTTCCCTTTAATGGCATACGCAGGAACCGGAGGCGTCAGTCAAATCAGTTGCGGCGTTTATACAATCATTGCTAACGGCGGCGCCGGCGGACAAGGCGTTACAAGCGGCGGCGGCGATGGCGGCGCCGGTGGTACCGCAACGGGCGGAACAACGAATACTCAAGGAGAAGATGGAGGAGATGGCGGAGGTAATTTTGGCGGATACGGAGGCTCCAGTCCTAATGGAGGTGGAATAACTGTTGCTAATGGTAACGGCTCTTTAATCGGTCAATTTGGAGTAGCGGGTGCGCCTCCGGGGGGCGGCGCTGCCGGCGCAAGATGTCCAACCGGAGCAGGTAATGACTTCCCCGGCGCTCGCGGCGCGGATGGTCGCGTCATCATTTCATTTGATCTATCGGCGCAATCGGATCCCGTTATTACGGGCGATGATACTTACTGTTACGGTAATACGATTTTTTTAAGTGCAGGAAGTTCTCCCTGCGACATAGCAACATATACATGGTATCGAAACGGAACAGAAGTAGGTACAGGCGGTACGCTTACTATATCCAACGCAACAACTGCCCACAGCGGTACTTATACGGTAACGATGACAATAAGCCATTCCTATCCGGGCGCTTCAATATCAGTATCAAACATGCCTTTTGGATATGCTTTTACCGGAAATACGTTGAACGGAACATTTACCTCCGACGGTTTTCCTGTTACCGTCAATCCGTTACCGATAGTCTCCATCACCGGCAACAACCCGATTTTTGTTGGCGAAACAACCACCTTATCACCCGCTACCGGCGGCACGTGGGAAAGCAACAATCCGGCAGTAGCAACGGTAGAAAATGATGGAACCGTTACCGGCGTCTCTTTCGGCAAGGTAACCTTTACCTTCACCGACGACAACGGTTGTATCGCAACAACAGGAACGCTGATTGTCAATCCGTTACCGATAGAATTTCCTTTGCAAATACTCTCTTGTTTTCACAATGACGCCATTATTGATGTTTTGAAACACGATTCCAAAATTTCTTGTGGTAGAAATGAAATCACCGTAACCATTACAGCCGGTTCAAAAGTGGGCGCAACCGTTTCTGTTGATGGCAATAGCGATATTCACTACATCTATCCGCCGGGGTTTCTTGGTCGAGATACGTTGCAATATTCGGTAATTTGCGATGATATAACCCATTTGGCATACGTTTATATTAATATAGCGGCGTGTCCCGATAACATCAGTCAGGCAGAGTGTTACGACCTTCCGCTTGGTACCGAGTGGGGCATCAGTGATGAATATTTGCAAAGCGATCGCATTGTAAACAGTTACGGACAACCCTACGTGGGCGATGTGGACGGTTGCGGAAATAGTGAAGTAGTTATTTGGAACCGTTATGAACATCCACAGGGTTCTCAAGCAAGAGGCATGGCGGATTCGATATTTATATTTGACAAAGACCTGAATTTGAAATACGAATTTCCGGTAGGTCCCGGACCATCGGCAACGAACCCCACTGCTTCCGGCGCTAATAACTCGCCGCCCGATTTGGCGCTTGCTTTTGCAAAAACCAATCCGGGCAATGCGTTCGCAAATATTTTTGCGGTTGTTGGTACAAGCGCTACCAACGGATATTTGAAAAGTTTTGAATTTAACGGCACATCGTGGTCGCAAAAATGGAGTAATACAAACGCAGGCGTTGCCTATTCAGCCGCCATCAATATTGGCGATGTGAATAATGATGGAACGGTTTTACTCTATGTGGATAGAAAAATATTTCACGCCGAAACCGGTGCGCTTCTCTTGGAACTTCCCGCTGATGTTATAGGTAAACGCAATGCTCAAGCGCCCATTATGAACCTGTTGGCAGATATGGACAACGACGGAAAACTCGAAGCCGTAGTGGGCTATCGTGTTTATAAATTGAACATTACCAACTATTTAGGCACAACAGGAAACTCTTTCAGTACTTTATATGAACTGCCTTTAACCGGTACTGCCGGAGATATGAAATTTGTGGCAGCCAACGGTGAAATTTTCCATGGCGATGGCTACGCCTCTGTTGCCGATATAAATTTAGACGGTTATTTAGATGTGGTTATCAGTACGAGCAGAACCACCGACAATGGTCAAGCAGGACGCGCCGCCATCATTGTTTGGGATCCGCAAACGGAAAGTGTGATTGGCGCTCCGATGATTGTCGGCACAAATAATAACGGCGCATCACGCGTTTTTGTGGGTGATGTGAATAACGACGGCTATCCCGATGTGGCAATGGTAAGTCATAACCGAATTACCTGTTTTCAAAATAATGCCGGAACAAGTTTCTCGCAAAAATGGACACGTGCAGATATTAACGACGTTTCATTTGCAACATATTGCAGTATGTTTGACTTTAATCAGGACGGCAATCAGGAAATTGTCTATCGTGATGAGGACTTTTTGCATATTATTGACGGACAAATAGGCGCTGATATCACCAAATTTCCCTGTTTCAGTCCCACCACTTGGGAAGGCGCCATTGTAGCCGACCTCAACAGAGATGGTCATGCGCAAATTATTGTTACAGGAAACGATATAGGCAGGGACGAATACAACTCAACCTATTTACGTGTTTACACCTCTTCCGTTCCGGGAATATGGGCGCCCGCCCGTTCGGTTTATAACCAATACAGTTACAATTCGGTAAATATCAACGAAGACCTCAGCGTGCCGGTTATACAAATAAACCCTGCCACCGTCTTCCCCAACGGCACAAGACCTTACAACGCTTTTTTGCAACAACCAACATGGTTACACGCATCCGGCGACCCATTCATGCCCGTACCAAGCATCACTTGGAATGGCGGCAGCCAACCTTCAGCAGAGATAACAGGCGATTCCATCATATTTGAAGGCTGTATTAAAAATAACGGTAGCGCCGTTTTGCAAATACCGCTCTACATAACGTTCTATAAAAACGATACAACTTTGGCAAATATCATTAAGTCAGACTCCATTTCCAGACTTTTAATGCCCGAAGAAGAGTATTGTTTTCGCTTTGTTCTCGACGATTTACAGGATTACATTCCATTCGATACCATTTGGATTAGTATGAACGATAAAGATGGAATTTATCCCTACCAACAGCAATGTAAATTGAACGGACGCTACGCATTTGAACTATTTGTGAAAAAAGCAGTAGATGATAATGTGCAAATATTTGCATGTGATGAAATTACGGTAATAGATGTTTTTGATAATGATATTACCGTTCCCTGCACCCGTGCAGAAATTGATTTGGAAGTAGCCATGGACTCAAAAGTACTATCTGAAACTTCGATTGACGCAGATAAAAACATCGTTTATGAACTTCCACCGGGTTTTTCCGGATTAGATACGCTGACATACAAGGTAACTTGCGAAGATACGGTCTATTTTGCGAATGTTTATATTGAAGTAATACGAATCCCGCCAACGCCAACAACCGTTACTGCCGATAAAGAAGCCATCTGCAACGGACAAAGCGCCACTTTAACCGTAACAGGAACATTAGATCCCGATGAAGAATGGTACTGGTACACAGGAAGTTGCGGAGGAACGCCCGCAGGCAGCGGTACTTCCATCTCAACAGGAAATCTCACATCGACCACCGTCTATTACGTGCGTGCCGAAAACGAAGACTGCTACGGCGCTTGCGGAAGTGTAGCCGTTACGGTACACCCCGCCTTCAACGCCGGAGAAATCGAAGACGACGGTCAAGACGTATGCTTGGGCGGAACATACGATGAAATCGGCAGCGCGACCAACGCCACCGGCGGCAATGGAACTGTTTCATACCGTTGGTATGTAGGTACAACGCTGATAACCGGCGCAACAGCTGCCACCTTCACCCCGACAACAACAGAAATAACCGCCGCAGGACAAAGTTACATCTTCACCCGCGAATCAAAAGACGCAGACTGCTCCGCTTGGACACTTTCCGACGGCACGTGGACGGTAACACTCAATGCGTTACCAATAGTTTCCATCACCGGAAACAATCCGATTTGCGTTGGCGAAACAACGACATTATCACCCACTACCGGCGGCACATGGGTTAGCAATAACACAACAGTAGCAACGGTAGCGAGCAACGGAACGGTTACTGCCATCTCCGGAGGCACGGTAACGTTCACCTTCACCGATGGCAACGGCTGCAGCGCAACAACGGGAACGCTCACTGTCAAAGAATTATCCGCAGCGCCCGCTGCAAGTGCAGATGACCCGATAATATGTAATGCAAGCGGCGGAAGTACGATTTTACGTGCCACCGGCGCTATCGTAACCGGCGAAGAATGGCATTGGTACACAGGCGATTGCGGAGAAGAAAACGGCGGTACAGCAGTAGGCACAGGCGCAGCGTTGCCGGTAACGCTATCAACCACAACAACCTATTATGTACGTGTGGAAAACGGCGCTTGCAATGGCGATTGTGAAAGTGTAACAGTAACGGTATCAACCGGTTTCATCGCCGCACCTCCGTTAGCGCCCACACCTCAAATATTCTGTGAAGATGCAACGGTAGCCAATCTGAAAACAGAAAATGGCGTAAATATTTTATGGTACGTTTCACAAACGGGCGGCATTCCCCTGTTAGAAAGTGAAGAATTGGAAGATGGACATATTTATTATGCCTCTCAAGATATAGGTATATGCGGAAGCGAGCGTACCCCTGTAAAAGTTATTTTGAAAGATGAAATATTTTTAGATGCGCCTAATTTTCCGGGTTTATTTGAAATATGTCTGCCCGCGATGCTGACAGATATTCCGACTTATGGCAATACCAACATTATATGGTTTGATGAAAATAACGCGCCATTGCCACAGCCATACGACCTGTATCCGTTAGCCGACGGCGCAACCTATTACGCCGCCCAAAGCGCAGGAGGAACCTGTATGAGCGCACAAACAACCGCAGTAACCATCATCAACACAACAGAAAAACCTGTTTCGCCGACAATGGAAACACCGCAATATTTCTGTGAAGGCGCTTTAATAGGCAATTTAGCAACGCCAAACAACCAAATTTCATGGTATAAAACCCCCGACAACGGAACCGCATTAGACGCTACCGAACCCTTAGAAACCCGTACCTACTACGCCGCCCAAAAAACCGGCGACTGCGAAAGCGAACTCCGTGTTCCGGTGGAGGTAATACTTGGAAACTGTCCGCTGCCAACGGTTTTGTCATCGCAAACAATCTGCGCCATGACAAATCCTACTTTGGGCGATTTAATAGTTACGGGCGCAGGCGTTAAATGGTATGAAGACGAGTTTGGAGGAACGCCATTACCATTGACAGCCCCGATAGATATAACGGTAAAAGATACCTATTGGGTATCACAGTCGTTGGGCGATTGCGAAAGTGCGCGTACACCGGTGAAAATTGTAGAAGAATGTTACACTCCGACAGGAACGGTATTCCCGTTTGTCCACACGGGAGATGCCACCTACGACGAGCAATTTGTAACATCGGCAAAATTGTATGTGATGCCTCCGGCAACCATTACGGATAAAATCGGATATATCTGCAAACAAAATCCGATACAGGAAGTACGTGTAACCTATTACGACTGCAACGACGCCCCCATTGTAGGCGCGCCAAAACACCCCGGAGTTATCGGAAACACCAACAACCCCGGATTGAAAATTAACTGGAACGATTTGGGCTTTATTCCAGGACTTCCCAACACCGTCCTGCTCACCGCAACCGACAAATGTCCTACCTCTCACATCGGAAAATACACATTTGAAAAAGTAGCGCCGGGCAACTACGTCATCGCCATCGCCCGTCAAGGATTTTTGACCCGTTACGGCGTGGTAGACATCTCCAACAACGCTTACCTCGGACATCGTGAAATCTTGGGCGGCGACGTCAATGGCAATTTGATAATTAATGAAGATGATATCTCTGTCATACGTCAGAAAATAACGACATACGGAACAACCATATACCACCCAACGTATGATTTAAGAGGTGCAGGCAACGTAAACTCAAGCGCAATAAACATCATTCGCATCAATCTCAATGCCATCAGCACAATTTACAACGAAACAAAACTTTGGATTAACCCATAAAGAAATTTTTTTCATTTTCTATAAAACCGTCAATAAAAAAAATTTTTTGGCGGTTTTTTCTTGGCAATACGCAAAAATACGCTATCTTTGCCCTCAATTTTTTTAATAAAAAGTATCAATTTAATTTAGAAAATTATGTTTAAAAATCATCCAAAAGGATTATTAGCAGCAGCGCTGGCGAATATGGGCGAGCGTTTCGGATTTTACACCATGATGGCAATTTTGTCTCTGTTTCTGATGTCTAAATTCGGACTAACGGGGTCAACGGCAGGTATCATTTACTCCATTTTTTATTTTTCTATTTATGTACTCGCATTTGTGGGCGGTTTGATAGCCGATAAAACGAAAAATTTTAAAGGAACTATTTTTGTCGGACTTATTTTGATGGCAGTAGGATATTTCCTTATCGCCATTCCCACTCCGACGCCTGTTCCGGCAGCATCGTTTACCTTGTTTTTGGCAATGACATGCGGCGGATTGTTCGTTATTGCGTTTGGAAACGGATTATTCAAAGGAAATTTGCAAGCATTGGTTGGACAAATGTACGACAAGCCCGAATATTCTAAAATGAGAGATTCCGGCTTTTCATTGTTCTATATGTTTATCAATGTAGGCGCCTTATTTGCACCTCTTATTGCCATCGGCGTAAGAAACTGGTGGGTAGGACTGAGCGGATTCAAATACAATCCCGACCTCCCCGAACTGTGCCATGCACACTTAGGCGGTACAATCTCTTCCGACGCAGCAGTAAATTTACAAACTTTGGCTACCGAAGTCGGTTTTCAAGGCGCAGATATGACGACTTTTGCCAATGAATATTTGAATGTATTTGCAACAGGTTTTCACTATGCTTTCGCCGTTTCTATCGTTGCCATGTTTATTTCGTTGGTTGTCTATATGGTAAATAAGAAAAAATTCCCCAATCCAACCATTAAAGAAAAAGCCGTTGGCGTTCAGGCAGGAGAAATGAGCGTGAAAGAAATCAGACAACGTCTGTATGCTTTGTTTGCAGTATTTGCAGTGGTTATCTTCTTCTGGTTTTCATTCCACCAAAATGGATTAACGCTAACATTTTTTGCCAAAGACTACACCGATTTGAGCGGTATCAGGCTGAATTTAGGCTTTACGGAGTTGGTAGGCGCGGAGATTTTCCAATCGGTGAACCCGCTACTCATCGTTTTATTGACGCCCGTTGTGATGGCTGTTTTCGGCGCTTTACGGGCAAGAGGCAAAGAACCTTCCACTCCGAAAAAAATTGCTATCGGGATGGGTATTGCCGCTTGCGCATACGTGTTAATGGCAGTAGGTTCAATGGCGCTTCCTAACAAAGCAGCATTAACAGATATGGGTGGACTTCCTGAAATACAACGGGTTACACCTTTCTTGTTGATAGGAACTTATTTTATCTTAACCATCGCAGAGTTATTTATCTCTCCGCTTGGAATATCATTTGTGTCGAAGGTGGCTCCACCGAAATATCAAGGTATGATGCAAGGTTTGTGGTTGTGCGCCACTGCCGTCGGCAACTCATTACTCTTCATCGGCGCCATTTTCTACGAAAGTAAAACAGTGTCGCTCTCTATGACATGGACAATCTTTGTTGTAGCGTGTATCATCTCCATGACAACGATGCTCATCATGTTGAAATGGCTCGAAAAAGTAGCCAAATAACGATTTTTAGCAATAAATAAAAAAGGCTGTTCAACCGAACAGCCTTTTTTTTCATTGTTTCACTACCAATTAATACTCATCTTCGTGAAAGAAGAAGTCATCTTTGGTGGGATAATCGGGCCAAATATCTTCGATGCGTTCATAAATTTCACCTTCATCTTCCATATCTTGAAGGTTCTCTAAAACACCTTGAGGCGCACCGGAACGAATAGCAAAATCCAGCAATTCATCACGAGTGGCAGGCCACGGAGCATCCTCTAATTTCGACGCAAGTTCAAGTGTCCAATACATAATTTTATCCTCCTTTAAATTTTTTGCAAAAGTAATTTTTTTTTGATTGCAAACGAAAAAAAAATTTATTGTACATTTGTTGCCCAAAAATAATATTTATGAACACAGCAATCGTATTTGATTTTTTAGAACGTTTATCGCAGAATAATAACCGTGAATGGTTTCAGAATCAGAAAGATACCTATCAACAAGCAAAAAAAGAGGTAGAAAACTTTATTGGTGTTGTCGGGCAAAAATTAATCGAAATAGATCCTTCGGTGCAAGGATTTACCGAACCGGCGCAAGTTTTGTTCCGAATTTATCGCGATGTGCGCTTTTCGAAGGACAAACAACCGTATAAAACGCATTTTGGGTGTTTCTTTGCGCAGGGAGGCAAAAGCGGAACGGCAGCCGGTTATTATGTGCATTTGCAGCCGAAAGGTTCTTTTGTCAGCGGAGGACTTTGGTGTCCGCAACCGCCGATGTTGAAAAAAGTACGTCAAGAAATTTTGTACAACACCGGCGACTTTTTGGAAATTATCGACGCCCCCGCCTTCAAAACGTTTTTTCCGAAGTTAGACGAAGAGGAGATGTTACAGCGCATTCCCACCGGCTTTCCTGCCGACTTTGAACACGGACATCTCTTGCGACATAAACACTACACCGTTACTTCGCCCCTCTCCAACGACGTCGCCAGCTCGGAAAAACTGCTTTCCCAAGTCCTAAAAAGATTTGAAACGCTGAAACCGTTTATTGCATTTTTGAATATGGAGTAGCGAGACTGTTAGACACAGGACTTTTAGACTAATCATTGTCAATTTTCAATTTTCAATTTTCAATTCTCAAAGTCCCCTCAATTTAATCCGCACCCCCGCTTTTACCGCCGCCAACACTTTTTCGCGGCTGGCAGCCATCACGGTTTCTATGTCGGAGATGGTTTTCGGAACGGGTTTTCCCAGCACACGGCAACCGCTGTCGGTAATTAAAATGTCATCTTCGATGCGGATACCGCCAAAACCTTTCATCTTTTCAACGGCGTCGTAGTTGATAAACTCGGTGTGCAACTTTTCTGTCCGCCATTTGTCAATCAACGCCGGAATAAAATAACACCCCGGCTCGTTGGAGATGACCATTCCCGTTTTCAACTCTTTACCAAAACGTAACGACCGGTGTCCGGGTACCGTGCTGCGGCGTGTTTTTTCTCCGTAGCCGACATAGTTTTCTCCGAAATTTTCCATATCGTGAACATCTAAACCCATCGCATGACCCAAGCCGTGCGGCATGAAAAGCGCCTGTGCGCCCACTGCGAGGGCGTCGTCGGTGTTTCCTTTCATCAATCCTGCCGCTTTCAAACCGTCGATTAAGGTGCGCGTGGCAAGAAAATGTTGCTCCTGATAGGTGCGTCCGGGACGAGTGTTTTCAATCACTTTCATATTCGCCGACAACACTATATTATATATATCCTTTTGCAGCGGAGAAAATTTGCCGCCAACGGGGACGGTGCGGGTGATGTCGCCGGCGTAGTGCATCGTTGTTTCGGCGCCGCAGTCGGTTACCATCAAACGCCCTTCTTCCAAAACTTGGTGATGTTTGTGGTTGTGTAATGTCTCTCCGTTCATACTCAAAATGACGGGAAAAGAGGGCGGATTGCCCAACGCCAGCGCAACGCCTTCGATGATGCCCGCTATCTCTTGCTCCACAACGCCCGGATGCGCTAACTGCATGGCTGTCAGGTGCATCTCGTACGCAATA
>Ga0082212_10013778_pt1 | contig 10094 bp, 7 predicted proteins | sample TergutNt197P3_FD_71548 | JGI IMG/M metagenome (GOLD analysis project Ga0082212, IMG submission 71548) | Neocapritermes taracua P3 segment gut microbial communities from Petit-Saut dam, French Guiana - Nt197 P3 | ecosystem: Host-associated > Arthropoda: Insects > Digestive system > Gut ... | reverse complement strand
ATTACACCAATGCATATTTAATTCACCAATTATTTTTGGAATTTCTCCGGGAAAAACAACAATTCCTTTCGGAAAAGGATAAACAGGAAACCTATAAAATTGCCGGAGAATGGTGCAATAAAAACGGTTTTAAAATAGATGCATTGAATTATTATGAAAAATTAATTGATTATGAATCTATTGTATCAATTTTTTTCCGGCTCCCTGCACAGGTACCGCAGGATATTGCACTGTATGCGGCACAGGTCTTTAGCCGTATTCCCCCCAAGGTATTTGACAGGGTGGATCTTCTTGCAGTAATGCATGTGCGCACAATAATCAGCCTTGGCCTTTGGGAAGATGCGTTTGAATTGATAAAATACTACGAAGAAAGATTCCGGAAAATGCCGGAAGATGATCATTTCAGAAACCGATCTTTGGGCAGAATATATTATTGCTGGGGTATGATGCGATCCCTTATGTGTACCACTAACGATGTTTATGATTTTGATGAGTATTTTGCAAAACAAAACAAGTGCCTTACAAAATCCCCTGCCGATCTGGAATCGTTGTCCAACCACCCTGTGGGTGCATGGGCCAGTCTTGTCGGCTCCCCAAGGGAGGGCGCTTTGCAGGAATATATCGAAGCTGTTCAACGGGCGGCACAACATGCTTCGCAATGCCTTAACGGCGCAATGACAGTTTTTAATGATTTGGTGATGGGCGAATTAAAGTACTACCAGGGTGATATTCGCAATGCAGAGTTTTTTATTATTCAAGCGCTGGAACATGCACGAAAGTGCAAACAATTCGAAATAGTACACAGGGCATTATTCTATACCTTGCGGATTGCCTTTGCACAGGGTAATTTTGTAAAAGCAGAGCGTGCGTTAAAAGACATGGAAGCCCAATTGAGCGAAACTGAATACTCAAACCGCTATATTACTTTTGATATTGGCAGGAGCGCATACTTCTTGTTGCTTGGCCTTCCTGAGAAAATTCCCGACTGGTTAAAGGACAATATATCGCCATACGGCCATGCTTATTTTATTGAAAATTTTGCAAACCAGGCAAAAGCGCGTTATTTTTATATGACAAAAAATTATCCGGTTCTTTTACAATATATGCAGGAACAGAAGCAGCGGGAGGCGGTACTATACGGCAGGGTAGAAATGCTGGCAATGGAAGCCTGTATTCACCATAAATTAAAGAATAAAACCGAAGCGTTTATAGTTTTAAACGAAGCTTATAAAATGGCTGTGCCAAACAGCTTAATAATGCCGTTTGTTGAATTAAACAAAAATATGCGCACCTTATCGGCATCGGCCTTAAAAGATCCGGACTGTCCAATTCCCGCAGACTGGCTGGAAACCATCCACCGCAAGTCCGCCACATTTGCAAAACGCCAGGCCCATGTCGTTGCTGAATACAATAGAACAAACTGTCCGGAAAACGGAATTTCCCTCTCTACCCGGGAACGGGAAGTATTAACAGACCTGTCCCACGGCCTTTCGCGGGCGGAAATTGCAGCAAACCACAACCTTTCGGTTAATACAGTAAAAATGGTTATTGGTTTTATATATACAAAACTTGGCGCAAAAAACCTTGCCGACCTTATCCGTATCGCAGCAGGGCGCAGGATGATTTAGCCGGTTAGACTTAACTATTTAACCTGATTGTAGTATTATGATAGTCCGCACCGGGAGGCGATGGCAGCAAAGCTGGCGAGGTATATGCATGAAGAAAGAATTCCTTCCTTACGATATTGTCCGTAACAATGCCCTTAAACTGGCGGCAAGGATTTACCGCGAAGGTTTTTTGCCCGATGTTATTTATGTATCCCTGCGGGGCGGCGCATATCTTGGCAATATAATCAGTGAATTTTTTAAGATAGTTAACCGCAGGGGCCGTCCTGTGTATTATGCGGCAGTGGTAGCCCGGTCGTATTCCAATGTGCGTAAATCATCGGAAGAAATAAAGGTAGAAGGCTGGACTTACGGGCCAGAACACCTCCGTACCGGAGACAAGGTGCTCCTTATCGATGATATTTTTGATACCGGAAGGACTATTAACCATTTGGCGCAAATCATCCTGGAAACAGGCATACCACGGGAAGATTTTAAGATTGCCGTCCATGATTACAAATATTTTTACGACAAACCGGAACAGCTTCCCATCCAGCCTGACTACTGGTGCCGCAAGCATGAGCTATCGATACATGACGAAGAATCCTGGATACACTACATGAGCCACGAACTTATCGGCCTTGATGCATCAGAACTGGAAACATATTACTACAAACAGGACAGTGAGCTTCGGGACATTCTTTCCGGACTTGAATGGCCGTAAAAAACCAAACAGTAGTGGGGCTTGACGAAGCAGGCAGGGGCCCCCTGGCAGGGCCTGTGTATGCTGCGGCTGTCATACTCCCTCCTGATTTTCCCGCACAGGCATTAAACGATTCAAAAAAACTAACGGAAAAAAAGCGGGGCGAAGCAGCTTCGCTTATCCTGGAAAACGCCGCTTACGGCATAGCCAGCGCAGAAGCCTCCGAAATAGACAAAATTAATATATTGCAGGCAAGCCTTTTGGCAATGAGCAGGGCCTGGGAAACACTTGCCGCAAACTTTCCCGGTTTTTTGCAAAACAACAATCTGTGCGCCATTGCCGACGGACTTTACTGCCCGTCCCTTCCCATACCCTGCAAAGCCATTGTTAAGGCCGACTCCCTGGTGCCGGAAGTAATGGCTGCTTCCATTTTGGCAAAAACTGCACGGGACAGAATTATGAAAAAGTATTCACTGTTCTACCCTGAATATGGCTACGAAAAACACAAAGGGTACCCAACCAGAACGCACCTGGAAGCCATTGCACGCCACGGTCCTTCACCCATACAGCGGCGGAGTTTTAGAGTAAAGCCGGTACAGGGGGAATTGTTTTAATTTTTTGCAAGCGCCCTTATTGGGATATATCCTGTTTTTAAAATTAATGTTTGCCCCTGGTTGGACAGTATCCATTCAATAAATAATTCTATATTCTCATTTTTTTCATCAGAATCAATATATATTGCATAAAAAGTTTCCAAAAACGGATAACTCCCGTCTTCTATTGTCTCATTTGAGGGAGAAGTGCCATTAATGGACAATAATTTTATTTTATTGTTTTTTACCATTTTAGTTGAATAATGCAGGAAAGAGTAACCAATTGCATTGGGAAAATTTCTATAAACAGCAACTTGATTTATTATTCTCCCCATACCCATAGAGACGTTTTCTCTGCCGGGATTTATAACAGGAGAATTACCCATTATTTTTTCAAATATCGTTTGACTTCCGGAATTTTCTTGTCTTTGAAAAGCCCTGATTTTTTGATTTTTTCCGTTTAATTCATTCCAGTTTTTAATTTTCCCGGAATATATTCCACGAATATTTTCTACTGTTACATTATTTACAGGATTATTTTTATTTACAAAAAATACAAAAGCCTCTCTGCCAATGGGAACCATCTGAATAATTTTTCCACTGTTATGAAATTTCATCATCTGTGAGCTTGATGGTTCCAGGCAAAAAATAATATCGGCTTGACCGTTTAAAAGATTTTCATAAGCTGTTTCAGTTTTGCTGCAGAGTACTATACCATAGTCATACCAATAATCCCCTTCCGGGTAAACTGACTCCACAAATGATGCATACACCGGATAAAAAGCAGTTGCCCCATCAAGAACGGGCAAATTGTCGGTAATTTTTAAATTGGATTTTTCATCCAGCTTTGCAAGCAGATTGTTATATTTTCCAAAAGGTGCGTAATTACCCAGATAAATTTCATCATCAACAGTTGGAATATTTTTAATAAAGTCATAATATATAAACACACCAAGCCAAACAACAACACATATGACGGGAACACATAATAATAAATATATTCTTTTAAATTTTTTCAAATTCCAAATAACAAGAAATGCTATTATTGGCAAATAGAAAATACACAATAAAGGCAGGTATATTTCTCTTTGCGGAGACGATCCAATTATTAATAAAGCAATAAAAGATATTATGCTGACTATAAATCCAATTATAATAGCAATCTTCAAACGCTTATTGTTTATTATTACACATGACAGCGGAACAAAAATCAACAGAACAATTATTAACAGAAAAGTAATAGATAAAAAGTCCATGTTAATAAATAGTATTTAATTGGCAGCATTTAGTCAATACTTTGCCAATTTACAGCGGCTCAACATGAATTGTTACTGACATTTTAAATTTTTCCGATATCATGTTTTCGATGGCAGTTGCAATTTTATGTCCTTTTTTTATGGTTAAACTTTTTTTTAGCCGTATATGCAGGGTTAATTCCTTGTGGACAATGTAATTGTGGATATGAAAATGATGGATTTTTAGATCGTTGCCATAGATTTTTTTTACCTCGGCGGTTATTTTTGCAATTAAATCCTGATTCGGCTCTTCCCCCAGCAGCTTTGATACTGTTTCCCTGATAATAGTAATAGTTGCATAAAATAACATTAAGGCGATGATTATTCCAAGGACACTGTCGATCCACCAAAATTGTTTTGCAAATAAAATGCCTATCAATACAACAACCGACGACAATGCGTCAGACCTGTGATGCCAGCCGTCGGCCTTTACGCTGGTGTTGTCTGTTTTCCGGGCAATGTAAAACGCATACTGCGCCAATAATTCCTTAACTGCTATGGAAACAATGGTAACAATAATTGCAAGTAATCCATAAGTTACTTTTTCTTTATTGTTAAATTGAACAATGGAATTCTTTAAAAAGTCGTATGCAATAATTCCCAAAATAACGGCAATAAAAAGCGACGCTATTTGTTCATAACGGCCATGCCCAAAAGGATGTTCTTTGTCCGCTTTTTTCGAAGACAATTTTGCTGCAATAACCACAACAACAGAACTGAGCGAATCGGAAAGGGTGTGCCAGGCGTCGGCGGCCAATGCCAGCGATCCGGTTACAATGCCTGCCCACATTTTTATGGCAAACAGCGCCGTGTTTAAAATGATTGATACTGCGCCTTCAATGATTCCGGCTTTTTCTTTTTCCATATAAATTACTTTTCTTTTAGTACACCTTCGGTCAATTCAAAGTGGAGCTGAGCCTTTCCGGCTACATTTTCATCATGGGTTACAACGACAAGGCTTGTCTTCCATGTTTCCGCCGCACGGTACAGCAGTTCTGCAACTGCCATGCTGCTGTGCGGGTCGAGGTTGCCTGTGGGTTCATCGGCAAGGATAAGGCCGGGATCGTTAATCATGGAACGGGCTACGGCAACCCGCTGGCGCTCCCCTCCGGAAAGCTGGGACGGGAAATGATGCGATCTGTCTGAAAGGCCCAGATCGGCAAGGAGTTTCCCCGCTTTTTCCTGGGCGGCCTTTTTTTTCATGCCCCCGATAAAACCCGGAAGCATTACGTTTTCCAGCGCGGTAAAATCGCGCAGAAGATAATGAAACTGAAAAACAAAGCCAATTTTTTTCCGGCGGTATTCGGTAAGGTCTTTTTCCGCAAGGGAGGAAATTTCCAGCCCCCCGACTTCTACCAGCCCGCCGTCGCTTTTATCGAGCCCTCCCAGAATATTAAGGAGCGTGCTTTTTCCGCAGCCGCTTTGCCCGCGCACCGCAGCGCTTACCCCCCTAGGTACAGTAAAGCTAAGCCCGTTAAGAATGGTAAGCGTTTCCGTACCGGACTGGTAATGCTTGGTCAGGTTCTCAACGTTAATAATGTTATCACTCATACCGTAATACCTCCGCAGGCCTGATACGGGAAACTTTGCCCGAAGCAAACCAGGCCGCTGCCAAAGCTGAAAGCAGGCCGAATAAAAAGATCAACAGCACTTCCTGGGGGATTACCCGTGCCTTTAATTCCTTGATATAAAAAACTGCCGGGGAAAAAACAGCAAAATCCCCTCCCCGCTGAAGCAGGTAAAGGATTGCATTAACGGCGTCCTCCAGCGCAGAAAAAACGGCGGCAATGTTAAAGCTGATCAATAATCCAAGTATAGCCCCCGAACCTGCGCCAAGCAGGCCAATAATAAGGCCGTCCCACACAAAGACAAGCCGCACCGCCCGGTCGCCGGCGCCAACCGCCCTAAGGAGGCCGATTTCTTCGCGCCTTTCCAGCACAATGCGCCTCTGCGCCTGATAAATATTTAATCCCACAACAATAAAAATAAGCCCGACAAGGACAAACATAAAAAGTTTTTCCGTACGCAGCGCCCCAAAAAAAGCCCGGTTATAATCGCGCCAGGTCTTTACCGTGGGCATGGTTTCCGTCAGCGCGCTGTCCGCATTTACAAGTGTTGCCAGCGCCGCCGCCGCCTTTTTGTCCTGGAAGCGATCGTTCAGTTTAATCCCCAGCGTATAACCTGTTCCTTCCAGTTCCCCTGCCCTGTCAAAGTTGATAAAACCCCATCCCAGGTCGTATTCATAAAAACCGGAACGGAAAATTCCCGTTACGGTAAAATTTAATTCGGAAGCCGCTGTTGAAGGGTCTTCGTTCACGGCGCCGCTGCTTATCGAAATAAGCTGTATTGTATCGCCGGTATCTACCCGGAGCCGCCCTGCAAGCTCTGCCCCTAATAGTATCGAATCGCTGTCTTCCAGATCAAACGATCCGTCTTCGAAAATTAATTTTTCCGCCATGCCCGGATCTTCTGTGTACGCATCAGGATAAAGGCCGCGGATAACGGCAGCGTGCTGGCCCCAATCGCCCCGGAGCAGTGCCTGGACTTCCCGGAAAGGCACGGCGGCATTTACGCCGGGCAGGGCTTTGATTTTTTCTATCAATGCATCGCTTTCTTCGATTGGCGGAGGGGATTCCAGCCGTACATAGTACGAAGAAATTTCCAGGATACTTTCGATAAACCCCAACTGAAAGCCGTTCATTACAGAGATGATCACAATTAATGCAAGGACGCCTACAGCTATTCCCAGGATGGACAACACGGGAGGCGGCGCGCCGCGCTTTTTCGAAAAGAAGCGGCTTAGGCCGCTGAGCCGTCCTGCTACAAAACCAACCCATCCCATCAGCGAATCCGCTCCTCTGATATTTTTCGCCCATCCTTCCACACAGCCCGGAGTATCACCTTATCGTTCATAAATATCTCTTCGATTTCTTCATCTCCCTGTACAGCCACTTTTCGTTCCAGGATACCGTTGCGGTAATCCTCTTCGGAAACACGATCCTTCCCTGAATACCGGAAAACGATCCTCCCCTCATCTGAACCGGCTTTCCATCGGATCAGGGAAATCCTGTCATTCGCCCATTCATTGGTAATTACCGCAATAACCCCGCCTTCTTCGTTATAACGGGTTTCGGCAATAACCCTGCCCTGGCTGTCTGTATCATATATTACCTTGGCAGCTTTTACAGCATAGATCGATCCCAGCACATTCGTCATGATACTGTTGTCGTAGGGGACGCTTGGGCTTACAAAGCCCGGCACGGGCGGTGCATCGCGCAGGTCGAGGGCTGCCGGCGTTAATGGCGGGCGGCTGCTTGTCCCCTGCAATGACTGTGCAAACGATCCCGCTTCGTGGTAGTTTCGTTCAACGCCGCGGAGCAGGGCCGCCCTCGTATAACGGTAGTTGTCTGTCCACAGCGGGGTGTTGTCCAAAAATGTATCCGCCCTAATCAACAGCCCCGATTGGTACACATAGCGGGTTGTGTACACGCCGGAGGCAAGATATTGATGCGTTTCTGTTAACGTCCGGCCGGAAGAAAAAATTTCGATAAAGGGCGGGACTTCGCCTTCGGATACTGTGCCAACTGTAGAAAGGTCGGCTGGCAGCGATGCGTTAAGGCGCGTTGTCCCGCCGCCGTCGCGGAATATCCACTGCCGCCGTTTTAATTCGCCGCGCTCATAAAGGAGGCGCTGTTCCATGGTATACGAAGCATTATGGTAACTGCGGAGTATGGCCGGCAGTGAGGAAAAACCCGCACTTTCCACCGAAAGCGCCCATTCATAATGAAGCGCAACCATGCGGGAAGGTATCTTTTCCAGGGCCATCCCCGCCTGGTTGGAACGGTACCAGTCCTGGGCATTAAGGGCGGCAGGGAAAAAAAGCAGGAACAAAAAAAACTTGTGCATGAAATATATTTTACCTTTATCAGTATATAGTGTATGATATATTCCGAAAATAGGAAAAAGGAGGCTTTTCTTGTTTAAAGGGCTTACCCGCCGCGCACAGCGTATCCTTACCATAGATTCCCAAAACGAGGCCCGCCGGTTCAATGCCGACGAACTTTTACCCGAACATGTAATTATTTCGCTGCTTCGCGAGGGGAGCGGTACAGCCTGCAAAGCCCTGCTTTTTATTGGCATAGACCTGGGTGAATTCAGGGAAAACCTGGAACGGGAACTTCCCCTGATACGGAGCGAACGGTATGCCGGCAGCACTGCCGCCCTGCTTCCCGGCGACCTGCCCCCTGCAAAAAGGACCCGGCAGATGCTGGAAAATGCCGCAGAGGAAGCGCGGGTATTGGGAAAAGACTATATCGGCACCGAGCACATCCTATTTGCAGCCATGCGGGAACGTGATATGCCTGTCCTGAATTATCTTTCGTTCCGCGGGGTTGATGCGGAGATGCTCCGGGTAGCTGTGGAAACCACCATTAACCCTGTCAGAACCAGCCGGGAAACCGCCGCCAGGGCAAAGCCTGCCGTGTACCCCGTGCTAACGCCCATATTGGATGAATTTTCCAGAGACTTAACGGCATGGGCAAAACAGGGAAAACTCGACCCGATTATCGGCAGGGAAAAAGAAATACAGCGGGCGGTGCGCATACTTGCCCGGCGAACCAAGAACAACCCCATATTGGTCGGCGAAAGCGGGGTAGGAAAGACCGCAATTGTAGAAGGGTTAGCCCGGTATTTTGCCGGAAAAGATGTCCCGTCGAATGGAAAACCGGTCCCCGAAAGTTTTTCCGGAAAACGCATACTCCTTCTGGACATGGGGCAAATTGTAGCGGGAACCAAGTACCGCGGTGAATTTGAAGAGCGGATCAAAAAGATCATAAAAGAAATAACGCAGGCAGGAAATGTAATACTCTTTATCGACGAGATACATACGATAATCGGGGCGGGCGGCGCAGAAGGTACCGTAGACGCTTCCAATATGCTAAAGCCCGCCCTTTCCAGGGGGGAAATTCAATGTATTGGCGCAACGACGCTTTCCGAATACCGCAAACATTTTGAAAAGGACGCTGCACTGGAACGGCGCTTTCAATCAATACTTGTAGAAGAAACCGGCCCGGAAGAAACAAGCGCAATACTCCGGGGCATTCAAAAGCGCTACGAAGAACATCACAAGGTGCGATTTACCCCCGATGCGGTAGAGGCCGCCGCCAGCCTGGCACGGCGTTACATATCCGGCAGGCGTATGCCCGACAAGGCAATCGACGTACTCGACGAAGCGGCGGCAATGAAAAAGCTGGAACACACCGCAACGCCGGAAGAAATTTCCGGAATAGAAAAAGATATACAGCGGATAACAGAAAAAAAGACAGCCGTGGTCAGCACTCAAAATTATGAACTTGCCGCATCGCTGCGGGATCAGGTCCGCCATTTACGGCAGCGGCTGGAACAGGTACGGCTTTCCTGGGAAAGCAGGGAACAGCCCGTGCTGGTAGAAGAAGCGGACATACGCCGCGTAGTTTCGGAGACAACCGGCATACCGCTTTCCCGCCTTGACGAAAGCGAATCCCGGCGGCTTCTGCGAATCGAAGAAGAGCTTCATAAAACCGTGGTCGGCCAGAACGAGGCTGTACGAAAGGTTAGCCAGGCGGTGCGCCGTTCAAGGGCGGGGATCGCTTCCCCCTCGCGGCCGCTGGGTTCTTTTATTTTCCTGGGCCCAACCGGAGTCGGAAAAACCCTGCTTGCCAAAGCCCTGGCGGAATATCTTTTTGGATCTGTTGATGCATTGTTCCGCATTGATATGTCGGACTATATGGAAAAACATAACGCATCACGGCTTGTCGGCTCCCCGCCGGGCTATATTGGTTATGAGGAGGGCGGCGTCTTAACAGAACATATACGGCATAACCCTTACCGGGTCGTCCTTTTTGACGAGATCGAAAAAGCC
>Ga0082212_10013777_pt1 | contig 10094 bp, 8 predicted proteins | sample TergutNt197P3_FD_71548 | JGI IMG/M metagenome (GOLD analysis project Ga0082212, IMG submission 71548) | Neocapritermes taracua P3 segment gut microbial communities from Petit-Saut dam, French Guiana - Nt197 P3 | ecosystem: Host-associated > Arthropoda: Insects > Digestive system > Gut ... | reverse complement strand
CACTGAATAAGTCCCGATCACAACGGACGAGTGTGAGAGAAACGCCATCCACCGCCACCGAACCTTTCGATGCCATTTGAGCGGCAAGTTCCGGCGGTACAGCAAAATAATAGTCCTGCCAATCGCCGTGGTTGTCGATCCGGGCAAGTTCCGCCTGACCGTCGATGTGTCCCGACACGAAATGTCCGCCGAGCCGGTCACCCAGTGCCAATGCCCGCTCCAAATTGACCGGACTGCCAGAAACCAATTTACCCAAATTGGTACGCGACAACGTTTCCGGTCCCGCCTGAAAGGCAAACGTGTTATCCTTTTTCTCAACGACCGTCAGACAGCAACCGTTGACAGCAACGCTGTCTGCCGCTTTGACCGTGTCGGCAATCATTGCTTCTTCGATGACCAATCGGCATCCCGGCGGTTCCGAAATGATGGCTGATACTCGACCCAATGCTTCAACAATTCCTGAAAACATATTCTGCTCGTGGTTTAATCCCTACTTTCTCTCATTGTACCATCCTCTTTCTCAATCTGCTACCGTTGCAATCAGATTTCCCGGTTCAATCGTTCCAAAGAGACAAGGTACAATCGTTTTGCGAGTCATCTATGTTCTTTTCCGTCTGCACGGACTATTTGGCAAGCCGTGTACAGCCGTTGTCCCGTGTACAGCCGCTCTTTTGAGGATACTGGGAATAACAAGAGGATTACCGGCTTTTTTTGAGAACGGTTTCGGTTCGGTCGATACGCTATTTGTAGAAAAGTTGCCGAAAAGTCCGTTTTCTGCGATTTTTTTCCATACAACTCGTCCATCCGCACGTATTAGTCTATGGAGCCGCGTTCCGTATCCAAAACATTTGTTGGCGATGATTCCGCAGTGTCGGGAGTCCAATCACCGTTGGAAACCTATCTGCGTGAGATCACCGAGACCGTTCTGCTCACTTCCGAAGAGGAACAGCAGTTGGCAAGAGGAGTTGCTATCGGAGATATGGAAGCAAGGGATTTGATGATTCGTTCCAATTTACGGCTTGTGGTCAATATCGCACGCGGTTACACCGGGCGCGGGTTAGGGTTGCAGGACTTGATTGAAGAAGGAAATCTGGGACTCCTCCGGGCCGTCGAGGGATTCGATCCGAGCATGGGGACCAGATTTTCGACTTACGCAAGTTATTGGATCAAACAGTCGATCAAGCGGGCACTCATCAATTCGTCCAAGACGATTCGGATTCCCGCTTACATGGTCGAAATTTTGTCCAAGTGGCAGCGGGCGAGCACTCGGCTCTTGGACGATTTAGGGCGGACACCCACACACGAAGAGATCGCCCGGCTCATCGGATTGCCGCGAAAAAAATTATCGCTGATCAAAAAAGCGATTCTCATCAACAGTTTGATCCCGCAGTTCGATCAGCCGGAAATCGGTTGGTCACTCAACGAGATCATTGCCGACGAACGCCGCTACCGGCCCGATGAGGCGATGTTGGCAAGCGATAATCTGACCTACGTGATGGAGCAGATTGAATTGATGGATCCGCGAGATGCCGCCGTTGTCAAAATGCGGTATGGTCTTTGCGGACACGAAATCCGCACCTTAAAAGAAATCGGTCTCCGGCTCGGACTCACGAGGGAACGAGTCCGGCAAATCGAAATCGAGGTGCTGAACCGATTGGGTGAATCGCTCGAGGGAATCCGTCCCGGTTTGGTGAATACAAAATGAATGCCGGCACAACCCAATCCAAAAGAACAGATTAGAGGTACTGACTCCGTGTGTCCTTTTTCGTATTTGCCGATGATGGATGCAAATTGCCGGACGAATTGAATTTTCAGAAAACGTAAGCAAACGTTCAAACCGCTAACATCCTGATAGAACAGACCTCCCAACGTCCAGTGACCGTTAATCCTTCCGATGCCGGATTTTGGAACGCATTCGTCGTTTTTTTCTTCCGATTTTTCTTCGGCCTTTTCCCGTTTTTTTTGTTCCCACTACAAAATCTCCATTACTTTCCCACCCGCTACCCCACCATTGTACCTGATTTTATGGGATTGCAAGCGGGGGTAATGCAGCGGCACACCCGAAAAGCGAAAATGTTTTATAATGGAACGCCATCATGTTCCGTTTTCAGAGTCCCTATTTTTTTTTACTGCTGATTCCACTGGTTTTACTCGTGATTCAGTGTGAATTCCGCCGGGTTTTCGCCGCAAATGTATTGTTCAGCAACATGGCGGTTCTGCGGACGTTGCCCTACACGTTCGTCCAGCGGATCGCCAAGTTCGTGCCGTATCTGCTTTACGGAGGAATCGCACTCTGGATCATCGCACTGGCACGTCCGCAGTTCGGTAAAGAGGAATACCGAGTCCGCTCCGAAGGAATCGCCATAATCGTTTGCATCGACCGAAGCAATTCCATGTCGGCGATTGATTTCACGATTGACCGGCAACCGGCAAACCGGCTCGAAGTGGTGAAACACACGCTTCGGGATTTCATTCAAGGCAACGGATCGCTTTCCGGTCGGATGGACGATATGATCGGGCTTTTGGCGTTCGGCGGTTACGTCGATGCACTTTGTCCCTTAACACTCGATCATGCAACGTTGTTGGAAATGCTCGATCAAATCCAATTGCCGGAGCAAATGGTGCGGGAGGCAAGACTGTCGGATATTGCCTTACCTGCCGAAGAGGGCGCAACAGCCATCGGCGACGCACTGGCGTTGGCGGCGGAAAGGCTTCGGGACACGAACGCAAAGAGCAAGGTCATTCTTTTCTTGTCGGATGGTGAACAAACGTTCGGCGTGCTTTCTCCGATGGAAGGAGCGGAAATTGCCAAGACGTTCGGCATCAAAATTTACACGATTGGCATCGGCTCAAACGGCGAAGCACCGTACATTATTACGGATGGGTTTGGTCGCCGCCGACAAGTCACGTACCAAGTCAGTATCGACGAAGCCATGCTCAAAAACATTGCCGAATCAACAGGCGGCAATTATTTCAATGCCAGAAACACCAGGGCTTTGGAAGAAATCTATGCCGAAATCGATCAACTCGAAAAGACCACTCACGAAGGACGAACGTACACACAGTATTCCGAACTCTTCCGCTATCCGTTGCTTACGGGTTTCGGCTTCGTTGTTCTTTACGTGGTCTGTATTTGCACCCGCTTCCGGCGTTTGCCGTAACAATTTTTGGGAATGACTAATTCGACTCCCGTTTGGAATGTACCATTTAGTGCTTTGCAATCATTAAATTTTAGGATGCATCGCTCACGTTGCGATAGGTTTTCGCCATTTGATCCTCCATAAAAATTGGAAAATATCCATTGACATCACTCTATCAATTACCTCTATTTCTGTCCAGACTCATTCCTGATGCAATTTAATCATTCGCTTTTCCTTCCGATCCAAGGTCGCGGATCCAACGTTCGACTATCGGAGCGATGGTGTCTGTTGCTTTTTTGAGAGCGAGCACCCACCAGGTTCCGCCGGCGGTCATCGTTTCAATGTACGAATCAGTAAACGCTTTACCGATTTCCGATGCAACATTGACTTTGCAAATGCCGAGCGCAACCGCTGTTTGCAATTGCTCAAGCGGCGTGCCTGAACCGCCATGCAGGACGAGTGGAATGTCCACCTGATCGCGAATCGCTTTCAGCGCATCGAAGTCGAGTTCCGGGAGTGTGGCGTACATGCCATGGGCGTTTCCAATCGACACGGCCAACGCATCAATGCCGGTCCGCTCCACGAATTCCGCCGCCATTTTCGGATCGGTCAAACTTTGCGGACCAGTGCCCTCATGCTGTGCATCCTTGTTTTCGCCGATGGCACCCAGTTCCCCTTCGACGGAAACACCTTTGTTGTGTGCATATTGGACGACGGTTTTGGTCATTTCGATATTTTTGTCAAACGGAAAACGAGACGCATCGATCATCACCGAGGAAAAACCAGCGTCAACTGCCCGGCAAACGGTCTCGACGTCGTAAGTGTGATCCAAATGAAGGCAAACGGGAACGTCCACCGCCTCGGCAACCAGCCTAACGATTTTGACGGTATCTTCTATACCGCAAAGTTCTACCTCCGCTGCGGCGGCGATCAGCATCGCCGGTGACCGCAACTTTTCGGTTGCCGAAAAGACGGCTTTTGCCGTTTCTGCGTTACAAAAATCGAAGCCGCCGACTGCGTATTTTTCGCGGCGTGCCTTCGCTAGCATGTCCTTGAGTGTCGTGAATTCTTTCATTGGTAAACTGTAAAAAGGGTTTCGATGTTTTTGTTTATCATGGAGATGGCAGTTCCGTGTTGTCGTTCCAGGCTTTTGAGGAATCGTACAGGATTGTCTCGGCGATGTGCAATGCGAGTTCGACATCGTACTGTCCCAGTTCGACCTTTTCGGCAAGCACTCGGGAAAGCACTTTCTTAATCATCACCGCTTTGGCATACGACCATTCGATGCAATAAGCATCGGAGAAGAATCCGATCTGCTTATTCAGCGACACCATATCGAGACGTTCTGCCATAATTCGCGGCATGATTGCCGGAAAAAAATTGTGCCACCAAACACCGCACAATGCCACATTTTGAAGTTCGCGGCAGAATGTACAGAACGATTGGTTGGCGTGGGCAGACGACTCGAGAACGGTGAAGCGGATTTTCGGATGCCGAGCCATCATGTCGGCAACCTGCCCCAGTGTGCGCTGCGAAATTCGGCTGCCCGTCTCAAACGGCAGAGGATCGGCACAAATCGTGTATTGAAACGCCAGCGATGTGCCGAATTTCTTTTCATATTCTGTGAGAAACACTTCGTTGACATAACTTGCGTAAATGCTTCGTTCTTTTTCACCGGCTTGATTACGGCGTTTCAATGCGGACTCAAACTCCGCCTCCGACACCAACGTATAATCGAGGTCGCTTGAAATATGCGTCGCATAAGAGACAGTCTGCTTCATCGGGAAATGACCGATAAACCAATGAACAGCGTCGTACACATCGGCGGCTTTTTGAATCGACTTTTTCGTTTTGGGGCGATTCTCCATTCCGATGGGCGACGGACCAGTCGCGGGCTCCCCCCACGTTTTTTCGAGTTCGTAAAGTGCCGTATCGAATTCCCCCCATTGGGCACGGGTAAAAAACGCCCATTCAACGGAGTAATCGAGAATGTCGTCGTCCAATCCTTCGCCGCGGCGGTTGGTTTCGGTAACGAACCGCTCAATGCGGGCACGTTTCATAATTTCGCGGTGCCACGCACGATCGTCGGCACGTTCACGCACCATTGCATCAAGGCGTTCCCAATTTTCCAAGGTAACCGGCTGGTGCCAATCGTAAAGATCAGCCAAAATGATTCGGTTGCACCAGGCAATGCCCGTGTTAACAACTCGCGGCAAGAAGGGGATCGCTTCTTTCAATCGGAAATGCGCCTCTTTTTTGTCGGGCCAGTCGGGGTATTGCGTCAAACGCGCTCCCGAAGGGCAGCCCGCCGGATAGAGGTCGCTAACTCCCATGTGATAAAGGAGGATGTCATGCAAGCCGCGGGCCGACAATTTGCCGCCGACGAGATGCGTATGGAAGTCGAATAACTTCATCGCTTCGACTTGCGGTTCAATTTGTGATAACGCTTGTTCTTTGTTCATAATGGTTGTAAAGGAAAAAAGGAATGATACAAAGTAATGTCAATGACATTTCTGCCCTACTTGGCAACGTACATTTAATACCCGAATCCAAGACCGCGCATGAGTCTAAGTGATCTGGATTCATCGAGCGTACGTTGTTCTTCTGGAGATACGGTTTTTTGCGAACTTTCCTCCGTTTTTGCTTGTTCTGCGTTTGTCGAATTTGCTGGTTTTTTCTCAGGATGTTTTACGGTGCCGCGCCCCGAGCCTGTAACGAGATACCCAAACACACACGTCAACACAAGAATCAAAACAATCACTATCAGAGGACGCTTACGCAGATCAAATACAAACGAACGTTGCCGGTAAAGTGTCTTCCGAGAGAGTTGCGTAAACGTCGGAGTTTTTGTTGCTCATTTGGTCTGACATTTTACGCTTTTTTGTTTTTTCATGCAATGCCTTTGTGCCGCTTGTACGCCGAAGTACCAGTCCGTCGACAAGTTTGTAAAATAACCGTCATTCCTGCGTAGGCAGGAATCTAGACGAGAAGTTTTAACCCTGTTTCTCTAGACCCCCGCCTGCGCGGGGGTGACGAAAAAACAAAACTTGTCGACGGACTGGTCAACGGCAGGAGAACAGGCTAACCCCTGTCCAAAATTTTCGGGTTTTTTGGTAAAATCTTTGGTTGCAGTGCTACTCATTACTCCTACTCCTCATGATTACCTACAAGGACTCCGGTGTCGATTTGGACATTTACGCCGAGTCGATGTCTCGGTTGCCGAATCTTGCCCGCCGTACTTTTTCCGATCGCGTCATGCAACTCGACGGCGGTTTTGCAGGACTCTTTCGGCTCAATTCTGATGCAAAACGATATACCAATCCGGTGCTGGTCAGTTGCACCGACGGTGTCGGCACGAAACTCAAAATCGCCTGCCAAGCGAACCGACACAATACTGTCGGCATCGATCTCGTGGCAATGAGTGTGAATGATGCCATCTGTTGCGGAGCGGAACCGCTCTTCTTTCTCGATTACGTTGCCATGCCGAAAGATGATCCCGTTTTGCTCCAACAGATCGTTATTGGAATCACCGAAGGATGTCTGCAAAGCGGCAGTGCACTGCTCGGCGGCGAGACTGCAATCATGTCCGACCTGTATCAGCCCGGTGAATACGACTTGGCAGGTTTTTGCGTCGGCGTTGCCGAACAGGAAAAAATCATTGATGGCAAAACAATCCAAAGCGGCGATTGTTTAATCGGAGTCGAATCATCGGGACTCCATTCCAACGGTTACAGTTTGGTGCGGAAAATCGTGTTCGATGTTGCGGGACTTAACGTCAATGACTTCGTGCCGGAATTGGGGCAAACCGTTACCGACGCTTTGCTCACGCCGACTCGGATTTACGTGAGATGTGCCGCCGCCGTTTTGGAACGATTTGAAGCCAATGCCGGAGTCACAGGAATTGCTCATATCACCGGCGGCGGGTTGATCGAAAACGTCAGTCGAATTTTACCGACGGGAAAATCGCTCCACGTTGATCGGTGTTGGGAAGAGCCGAAAGTCTTTCCGTGGTTGCAAAAGTTGGGGGGCGTTGCCGATGTCGAAATGGATCGGGTATTCAATCGCGGCATCGGTCTCGTGTTTTTGGTTCGACCATCGATTGCCAAAGAGGTGTTGTCGTTGATTCCCGCAGCAACCGGTTTCCGGGCGTGGAAAGTCGGGTTGGTACAATAGGGGCCAATGGCCACATCCTCACAGAAAAAAAAGTTCAATTCGTATAAAGGAGATTCAGATGTTTCAATCCATTCCGTTATTATTCCTTTCGCTTTCCTTGTTGGTTGCCGACGAAGTCTGGGTACCCGAACGAGTACCGACCACGGGAACGATGACGTTTGTACTCTATTATCAGCAATTTCTCCGGACGAATCCTTTTCCGATTGAATCGCAACCGAAAACACCAGAAGCGGAAGCAAAAAACCGGCGGCATCATCAGCAATCGGCAGACTTGTACGCCGCCATGTCGGAAGTCGCGACAACACTTGCTCAATCAGAAGGTTTACTTTCCGCCGCACCGGCTGGAATCAAAAAAGAAGACACGAAGAAGGTACAAGGTTCTTGGAATCTGTATCACAACATTCCGGTCAATGCCGCCGACCTTCGCCAAGAATCGCTGTCCATGCGGTATCGTGCATTGTCCCATGAGACCGCTCTTGATATGAAAAAAATTGTTGCAATGCACGATTTTGTTGCCGGTTTGGAAAACGATGCCGACCTCTTGCCGCTGTTTCAGGAATTGAAACGAAATGCTTGCTCCCGCGCCTTGTTGTTTGTTCATCGTCCGCTCAAAGAGCATGCCGACAAACCGGACACTCCACTACCCGGTGAATCAGAACTCGGCACAAAATTCCTCGTTGCCGTGCAGTGGTTTGCTCCTTTCGTTCAAAAATATCCGAACGAAAAGAATCTCGAACTCGTTGCGTTGTTTCTCGAAGCGATTGAATTGTACCGTTCTTGTTATCCTGATTCGGAACAACTACCAGAAATTGTCGCCACGTTCCGCCGGGTTTTTTCGGAGATTCAGAATCGGCAAATTCCGCCGCTCGTCAGGGAATATGCCGAAGTGTATGAAGGAGTACTGCGCCGCCATGAACTTTTGGGCAAGCCGATGCCGATTTGGGGAGCGGATTTGTCGGGCAAACCGATTGACGACAAAACTTTGGAGGGCAAAGTCGTTCTGCTCGACTTTTGGGCGACGTGGTGTGGACCGTGCATTGCCGAGTTCCCGCACCTAAAATTACTTTATCAAAAGTATAAGGACAAAGGTTTTGAGATCGTCAGTTTCAGTGTCGATACAGATCAAGCGCAATTATTTGCCTATTTGGAACGCAATCCTGTACCGTGGATTGTTTTGTCCAAAGAAGCGACGGAACGAGTTAGTCTACCACCGCTTTCCCGATATTACGGGGCAAAGGCGTTGCCGGTGGTGTTGTTACGTGACCAGGCAGGCAAGACGTTACTATTGGATGCACGCGGACAAAAACTCGACGACGTGTTGGAAAAATTATTCAAGTAAGTGTAAGACGGCTGGGTTAACACATTTCCAGCGCATTGTCGATCTTGTTAACATTTGACTTTACAATCTTTGTGGTTACAATGGAGGCAGTACAGTGTCATCAACACCTGAATTCATTATGACGTGCCTCTGTTCCGGTATCCTTTATGCCGACATTGCCTGTTGGCCCATCAGTCATGTTCCTGCGGAAGGAGAACTCATTCCGACGGAAAAAATCGAATTGAATCTCGGCGGCTGTGCGGCTAATGTCGCCATGGATTTAGCCCGACTCGGTGTCGATGTAACACTATCAGGCTGTGTCGGTGATGATGCGTTCAGTGATTTTATCGTTCGAACCGTTTCGATTCCGAAAATCGACATCAAACGGTTGCAACGGTCCGCCGGTCGTTGTCCGGGCACAGCATTGCACATCAATGTCAAGGAACAAGATCGGCGATTTATCTGCACTACCGGTGCAAACGATGATTACACTTTCGATGACGAATTGTTCAAATTGATTGCCGATCCGGGGTTACAGGGACCAAAAGTTTTTTACCTCGGCGGTTTTTTTATGCTCCGTGCTTTGGAAACAGAACGAGCGGTACAATTTTTCCAGTCGGCTCACGACCATGGTTGGACAACATTACTAGATGTCGTGCTTTACGGCAATCGCCCATATTGGGAAATTGTGAAACCTCTTTTACCGCACACGGATATTTTTTTGCCGAACGAACATGAAAGTGAGCAAATTGCCGGTATACAAACTCCTTTCGATCAGGCAAAGAAGTTTCTCGATGCGGGGGTCGGAGCCGCAATCATCACTCAAGGAGAATTGGGAACTCTCTATTTTAGTGAGAAGGATCGTTTTCGGGCAGGTGTGTATCCAACAGACTATTTCAGCGGTTCCGGTGCGGGTGATGCTTTCGATGCTGGTCTGATTGCCGCCCTGCTTGCCGGTTGTAACCATCGAGATGCGGTTCGTTGGGGCAGTGCGTTGGGTGCAAGTTGTGTTCGTGAAGTCAGCACGACCAGCGGTGTTTTCAACCGTACCGAACTGCTTGAATTCCTCGATAAACACGAATTGACGTTTGAAGAGATGTAGAATGATGTTCCGGTGCTTGATGCTACACATGACACGGTACCCACTCGAATGTGGGGAACAAATATCGTACTCGTGGGCGCACTTGGGGCGTGAAGAATTTTGCATTGTCGGGGATTTTTTTGCTCCGATAAAGGCAAGCATGCGTTTTTGTCTCTATTTAATCGTACCGTGGTAACAATCAACCAAAAATTTCCCTGAAATAAACCCGGAACGACGTAAAACCGATTCGCTTGTACAAATTAATGGCAGGTAAATTGTCCGACGTTGCTTCGAGCGTTACACGTTTGACACCGGCACGTTGGAATCCTTGTAAGGCTCCCTGCACAAGAGCCAATCCGATTCCCCGCCGCCGATATTCTGG
>Ga0082212_10013776_pt1 | contig 10094 bp, 6 predicted proteins | sample TergutNt197P3_FD_71548 | JGI IMG/M metagenome (GOLD analysis project Ga0082212, IMG submission 71548) | Neocapritermes taracua P3 segment gut microbial communities from Petit-Saut dam, French Guiana - Nt197 P3 | ecosystem: Host-associated > Arthropoda: Insects > Digestive system > Gut ... | reverse complement strand
AAGGACAAAGACGTCGATATCCGAATATAACCTGCTGTCTCCGCGCGCCACGGAGCCAAAGAGGACGACTTTAAGCAAGTTATCCCCTTCCCGTTCTTTTAATCTGTCCACAAAGGTTTCCAGCGCTTTTACCCTAAGCTCATCTATCTCTCCCGCGGAATTATTCAAAACTATCGGCCTCAGAGTCATTGACATATCGCCGCGCTCCTTTGTTTACAAAAACGCCCGCTCGAACACGTCTTCGACATTGCTGACGTAATGGAACGTCATGCCGGCGATTATGTTTTCGGGGATCTCGGATATGTCCACCTGATTCGGCTTCGGCAAAATCACTTCGCTTATGTTGTAACGCTTTGCGGCAAGAACTTTTTCCTTTATCCCGCCGACGGGCAGCACGCGCCCCTGAAGGGAAATTTCCCCCGTCATCGCTACGTCGTTTCGTATGAGGCGGCCCCCCAGCGCGGAAAGCACGGCGGAAGCCATCGTGACGCCCGCCGAAGGCCCGTCCTTGGGAACCGCGCCGTCGGGGACGTGGAGGTGGATATCTGTTTTCTCCCAGTCCACGCGCGGGATTTTCAGTTCCTTTGATTTCGAGCGGAGGTGGCTTATTGCTATGGCGGCGGATTCCTTCATGACGTCCCCGAGGTTTCCCGTGAGGACGATATTTCCTTTGCCCTTCATGACGGCGACCTCTATCATCAAAACGTCCCCGCCCGATTCAGTCCACGCCAGCCCCGTGGCGAGCCCTCTGGACGGCTCGGAGGAGACCCTCGTGTCGAAAAGTTTGGGAGCGCCAAGATAGTCATTGAGGTTGCCTACCTTCACGTTGTAAACAGCGTCCGCGCTTTTCCCGCCCTGCCCGGAATCGACGATCTTCCGCGCCACCTTGCGCGCGATGTTCGAAAGCTGGCGTTCAAGCTCGCGCACGCCCGCCTCGCGCGTATATTCGGTTATGACGTGGTTCAAAGCCTGAGCGCTAAGTTTAAGTTTGCCCTTCGTGATCCCGTTTTCCTTCAAGACGCGGGGAAGCAAATGCCCTCGGGCTATATGTACTTTTTCCTGCTGGACGTAACCCGACAGGCGTATGACCTCCATACGGTCGAGAAGCGGCTTCGGGATCGCATGATATGAATTCGCGGTCGTGATGAAAAGCACTTCGTGCAGGTCGAAAGGGACATCGAGGAAATGATCTGAGAAATTATGGTTCTGCTGCGGGTCAAGCACTTCGAGCAGCGCGGACGCGGGGTCGCCCCTGAAGTCGCTGCCGAGTTTATCTATCTCGTCGAGAAGCATCACGGGGTTGCGCGTGCCCGCCTTGCGAAGCTGCTGTATTATCCTTCCCGGAAGGGAGCCTATGTATGTCCTGCGGTGCCCCCTTATTTCAGCTTCGTCGCGCATACCGCCCAGAGAAAAATTCACGAAATTTTTTCCCAGCGCCCTCGCGATCGAACGGCCAAGGGACGTCTTTCCGACGCCGGGAGGGCCTATGAAACACAACACCTGCGCGCGCATCGACTCGGGAGAAGGGCCTTCGGAAACGAGCCTTCTCACCGCCAGAAATTCAAGTATCCTCTCCTTCACTTTCTCCAGCCCGTAATGATCCTCGTCGAGGATTTTTTCGGCCCTTGCGATGTCGAGCATATCCTCGCTGCGCACCTGCCACGGCAACGAGATGAGCCAGTCGAGGTACGTCCTTATGACCACAGCTTCGGGGGACATCGCCGGCATTCGCTTCATGCGGTCCAATTCGTGCAGCGCTTTATTTTTGGCTTCCTCGCTCATATCCGCTGAGTCTATTTTTTTTGTGAGCTCGGCTATCTCCCCGATGTTTTCGTCCATGCCGCTGCCAAGCTCCGACTGGATGGCTTTCATCTGCTCCCTGAGGTAATACTCCCTGTTGTGCTGTTCGACCTGATTTCTGACTTTATCCTGTATATTTTTTTCGACCTCGAGGATATCTATCTCCTCAAAAAGCACCTTCAGTATATATTTCAGCGCTTCCTCGCTGTCGAATATTTCAAGCAGCTTCTGTTTTATCTCCAGCTTCACGTTCATGTGGGCCCCCACGACTTCAACTAACTGAAGCGGGTTCTCTATCCCGAGTATCGACCCCATGACCTCGCTGGGTATCTTCTGCTGAAGCTGGTTGTATTTTTCAAACTGTTCGAGCACGCTCCGCTGAAGCGGCAACAAATTGGCGCTGGTATCATCCCACGTGCGCGGGGCGATATTGGCCATCAAAAAATCGTCCTCCGTCTCGTAAGAAGTTACTTTTGCGCGGACGATCCCCTCCACTAAAACTTTTGAAGCGCCTCCGGGTATGCGCACCATCTGGATTATCCCGCAGACCGTGCCGACTTCGTAAATCTGGTCGGGGGCCGGGTCTTCGGCATCGACCGCCTGCTGCCCCACGACGAGGACAGTCCTTTCCTGAAGCATCGCCGACTCTATGGCCTTTAAAGTCCTGGGGCGCTTTATGAAAAGCGGCGTTATGATACCGGGAAAAACGATGACATCGCGCACAGGGATAACGGGTATCCGCGGCGGCAAATTTGCGGCCAATTACGCGACCTCCCTTTCTTCTGCTTTTAGTTTCGACAGCGACTGAGTGTCCGCCTTCCCGTCTATGTAATCTCTCGTGATCTCGATATATTCGGGTTTTACGACCGACGACGGTATCTCGTACATCAGTTCCAGCATTTTCTCCTCAAGGATGGCCCTAAGCCCTCTCGCCCCCGTTTTGCGCGTCAGGGCAAGCTCCGCTATGCGGGAGTAGGCGTCGTCTTTGAATTCAAGCCTCACGCCCTCCATCGAGAACATCTTTTTGTATTGTTTCACGAGCGAATTTTTGGGCTCGATAAGTATGCGGATCAGCGCCGCCTCGTCGAGCTCGTCCAGAGCGACGCAGACCGGCAGCCGCCCCGCCAGTTCCGGGATGAACCCGAAAGAAACGATGTCCTCCGGCTGCATACGCGCCATCAGTTCGTATCTGTGCTTGCTTTTGCCCACCGAGACGTCGGCCCCGAAGCCTATCGTTTTTTTATTCTCGCGTTTTGCGATTATCTCCTCGAGCCCCTCGAAAGCCCCTCCGCATATGAACAGAATATTCGTCGTATTTATCTGGATGAAATCCTGCTGAGGGTGCTTGCGCCCGCCTTTAGGAGGGATGTTGGCGACCGTCCCTTCGAGTATCTTCAGGAGCGCCTGCTGCACCCCCTCGCCCGACACGTCCCGCGTTATGGACGTGGATTCGGACTTTCTGCCTATTTTATCTATTTCGTCTATGTAAACTATCCCCGTTTCAGCCGCCGCCAAATTAAAATCCGCAGCCTGAAGCAACCTCACCAGGACGTTTTCCACATCTTCCCCCACGTATCCCGCCTCAGTCAGCGTCGTGGCGTCGGCAATGGCAAACGGGACGTTAAGTTTGCGGGCGAGCGTCTGCGCTATGAGCGTTTTTCCCGTTCCGGTCGGCCCCGCCAGCAGGACGTTGCTTTTTTGAAGCTCAACGTCGGAATCCTTGACGTAAAGGTTGTTCTTCACCCTCTGATAGTGGTTATATACGGCGACTGAAATTATGCGCTTGGCCTGTTCCTGGGATATCACGTAGAGGTCGAGAAAATCTTTAAGTTCTTTCGGGGTGGTGTCCTGAATCTTGAATTTGTTCTTCGCGGCGGCTTTATCCCCTCCGGCTTTATGGTAATCCGCGCCGTCCTGTTCCGAAAGCAGGATATTGCAGAGCGCGACGCAATCGTTGCATATCGTGCCCTCCACTCCGGCGAAAAGCCTTCCGACCTCGCTCTCCTTTTTTCCGCAGAAAGAACAATGGGGCTGTTTACCGGGCATTCATCGTTCCTCCTCTCGAATCTATGACTTTGTCAATTATTCCATAGCTGAGCGCCTCGGCGGCGCTCATGAAATTATCCCGTTCGGAGTCTATTTTTATCTGCGCCTGATCCTTGCCCGTATGGTGGCTTAATATTTGGTCTATTTCCTCGCGGAGGCGGAGTATCTCTCTCGCGTGTATCTCGATATCGCTCGCCTGCCCCCTTGCCCCGCCCGAAGGCTGGTGTATCATTATCCTCGAACGCGGAAGGGCGAACCTTTTGCCTTTCTCTCCGGCAGCGAGCAAAACCGCCGCCATGCTTGCGGCCTGTCCGATACAGATCGTGGACACGTGGCTTTTTATATACTGCATCGTGTCGTATATCGCAAGCCCCGCGCTCACGACCCCGCCGGGGCTGTTGATGTAAAGGTGGATATCCTTTTCGGAGTCGTCGCTTTCGAGAAAAAGCATCTGCGCGACGATTATATTCGCCGTATGCTCGTTTATCTCATCCCCGAGGAATATTATCCTTTCCTTGAGCAGCCGGCTGTATATGTCGTACTGCCGCTCCCCTTTGTTCGTTTGTTCTATCACATAAGGTATCAATTGCATTTTAACGTCTCCTGAATTATTCGTCCGTTTTTTCAGTTTTTTCTGTTACGTCCGCTTTTTTCGCTTTTTTTGTTTTTTTCGTTTTTTCTTCCGCTTCCTTCGTTTCCTCCGGCTCTTTAGGCTCCTCGGCCGCTTTTGGCTCCTCGGGTTTGGTGACCGGCTTCGTCAATTCCGAAACCTCCACGATCTTAACTTTCTCCATGAGAAGTTTTATCGCCTTATCGGATAACACCCTGTCAACAAGCAGGTTTACGCTGTCCTTATCCTTGAAATACGCCTTTTTCATGAGCTCCGCGTCGAGGTTTTCCTTTTCTGCGGTGTCCACGATCCACTCGTCGAGGTCCGACGGCTCGATCTTCATTTCAAATTTACGCCCTATCTCGTCTATGACGAGCGAGCTGCGGACCGTTCCCCACGCCCGCGACATTATCTGTTTTTCGTATTCCTCCTGATCCATCCCTCTCAGCTTCAAAAGCTCCTTGAACTCCATCTTGTACCGTTCCTTGGAGTCCCTTTCGTCAAACGCCTTTAGCCTCTCCATCTCCCGGTATATGAGCGAGGCGGGGACTTCAAAACCCGCCATGTCCGCCACGATGCTCACCGCCCTCGCCTCTGCGTCAGCTTGCGCGTTGCCCTGCAGCCTCTTCAGCATCCTCTCGGCTATCGCGTTCCTGAAATCCTCCTCCGTAGGGCACTCGAACCCCATGCAATGTTTGAAGAACTCGGGGGTAAGTTCCGGCAAAACCCTTTTGCCGATCTCGACTACCTTCAGATCGTAATGCATCGAAGTACGCGGCTCTCCCGAACTTTCGTCAGGCACCTGGCCTTTTATGATCACGCTGGCCTCGTCCCCCGTTTTTTTCCCGATAAGCGGCTCCCTAAACTCCTCCATCGGCAATTCCTGCATATTGAGGGTCGCCATTTCGGTTTTTTTGCTGCGCGATACTTCCTCCCCCTCAGCGCCAACGATCGTCATACTGAACTCCACGCTGACGATGCTGTCGTTCCCGACAGGGGTCTCGACGGCCTCCACTTTCGCCTGGGATTCGCGGAGGTTCTTCACCATATTGTCGACCATCTCGTCATCAACGGCGGTTATGAGGCGCTCCACCTCGATATCCTCAAACTCGGGCAATTTTATCTCCGGGCGCGCCTCGATCAGCAAATTGACTGTGACGGGCTGCCCTTCGGTTATGGCGCCCCTGCTTTTCACCTGCGGGGCAAAAAGCGGCTCGATATCGTAGTCCTTTATTATTTCCGATATGTTGTCGTTCAAGAGGTTCTCTATCGTTTCGTCGTGTATCGCGCTCTTGCCGAGGCGCATCTCTATCGTCTTGCGCGGGACGTGTCCCTTGCGGAACCCCGGTATATTCGCCCGCTGGGAAACTTTATCGAAGACCTTGTTCAGTTCGGCCCCGAACTCGGAAGCCTCAAACTCCACTTTTATTTCGACCCTGTTTTTTTCCTGTCCTACTAGTTCTGATTTCATGCTGCACTCTCCTCATTCATCTTTAATAAAAAGTTCGTTGATGCGTTTTATATCCGCAGCGCGCGAACTTTCGCCGTCTATATCTATAAGCACGGCGTTGATCTTCATGTTTTCTTCGCAAACTTCAAATCTGCATGGCATTCCCGTCAGAAATTTCGGCAGCACGCTTTCTGTCGTGTTGCCTATTATCCCGCCGTGCCCGCCGGTCATGCCCACGTCGGTTATGTAAGCCGTTCCTCCGGGCAACACCGTCTCATCGGAAGTTTGGACATGGGTATGCGTTCCGATCAGAGCGGACACCCTTCCGTCGAGATGGCGGCTCATGGCCGTTTTTTCCGACGTTGCCTCGGCGTGGAAATCCACAAGCACGGGGATATTATCCGTGAAAAAATTTTCGAGGACGTGATCCGCCGCCGCAAAAGGGCAATCTATGGGAGGCATGAAAACCCTGCCCTGAAGGTTCAGCAATCCAAGCTTCATCCCGTTGCTTTCGATGACGGTATGTCCCTGTCCGGGGCATGCGCCAGCCATGTTCTGCGGTCTTATTATTCGTGCATCCGAATACATCGCGCCGTAAATGTCTTTTTTATCCCATATATGGTTACCGCTCGTCATGCCGTCTATCCCGAGCGAGTAAAGTTCCTTCATCCCCCTCTCGGTCAGCCCTTTTCCGGAGGAGGCGTTCTCGCAATTTATTATCACAAAATCAGGTTTCAGGCCGGTTTTTAGCGACGGCAAAAGCCCGGCCAATACTGTACGACCGGGCTTGCCAACTACATCCCCGATAAAAAGCACCCGCATGGAAGCAGTTCCGCCTCGATTACATTACTTGCGCTACTTGGCATATTCCGTAGCCCGCACTTCCCTTGAGACATTGATCTTTATCTGTCCCGGATACTTCATCTCTTCCTCTATCTTACGCGCCACATCGTAAGCAAGTTTGTCAACGATCCCGTCGTTGGTATTCACCGGGTCTATGACCACCCTCACTTCCCTTCCGGCCTGGATAGCGTAAGCCTTGCTGACGTTAGGGAATGTCTGCGCCAATTCCTCGAGTTTTTCGAGCCTCTTCACATAAGCGTCGACGCTCTCACGCCGCGCGCCGGGCCTTGAAGCGCTTATCGCGTCCGCGGCGGCGATTATCACATCGTTGACGCTTGTTTGCTCTATGTTCTCATGATGTGAAGCTATGGCGCTTATGACGTCGGATTTTTCCCCGTAGCGGCGGACAAGGTCGGCCCCTATCGCCGCGTGCGAGCCCTCGACCTGATGATCGACCGCCTTGCCGATATCGTGCAACAGGCCGGACCTTCTTGCCAATTCCTCATCTATGCCGAGTTCCGCCGCTATTATTCCGGAAAGGTGTGCCACTTCCAAACTATGGACGAGCACATTCTGGCCGTAACTGAACCTGAACTTCAGCGAGCCGAGCATCCTCAGCAGCTCGCCGTTGAGGTTCTTTATCCCCGCCTCGAGGATCGCCGACTCCCCCGCCTCGATTATTTGCTCCTCGACATCGCGCGCGGCTTTGTCTATCAGTTCCTCTATCCGGGCGGGATGTATCCTTCCGTCGATTATCAATCGTTCGAGCGACAGCCTCGCTATTTCCCTGCGCACCGGATCGAAACTGCTCAGCGTGACCGCTTCCGGGGTATCGTCAACTATCAGGTCAACGCCGGTCAAAGTCTCAAACGCCCTTATATTTCTGCCTTCCCTTCCGATTATCCTTCCTTTCATCTCATCGGAAGGAAGGGGAACGACGCTCACCGTGGCTTCTGAAGCGTGTTCGGCGGCCGTGCGCTGGATCGCCATGATCACGATATCACGCGCCCTCCGCTCGGACTCGCGTTTGGCTTTTTCCTCAAGCTCTTTAAGCCTCATCCCGATCACATATTGGGCTTCTTCCTCAGTTTTTCTGAGAAGCAGATCTTTTGCTTCGTTCTGAGTCATTTTCGCTATCGACTCAAGTTTCTCGATCTGCTGATTTTTCAGTTTATCGAGTTCAACAAAGCGAACGTTTAAATCTTCCTGTTTTTGTTTTATTTCCTCCTCTTTTTGAGAGACCCGGTCGAGTTTTTTATCAAGGTTCTCCTCCTTCTGTTCGAGCCTTCTTTCGGCCCGCTGCAATTCATTACGCCGGTCTTTAACTTCTTTTTCCACTTCCTGCCGCAATTTAAGCGCTTCTTCTTTTATTTCGGTCGATTTTTCGCGCTTATATCGCTCCGCGGACTCCTTAGCTTCCTCTAAAAGGCTTTCCGCCACCGCTTTTTTCGTTACCAATTCATCTTTAAACTTTTTTTGTACTCCAAAGTAACCGACAATTACACCAAACAGAATCCCGGCTCCAGCGCCGAGAATTATCAAAGGATCCAAACAACACACTCTCCCCTCTATGAATCAAAAGGACCATAGAAAGGGCCTCCAAAAATTCATTTCGATCAAAAAAAGCAATAATTTTCCAAAAATTTCCGTGCGAAAAAACAACCGGTTTTCCGCATTTTGTGAAAGGGCCAATTATGCCCTCAGGGCAAAAAGGCTGCCCGGTTTTATCTCTTAATCCCAATAAAAATGAATTTTTTAGTGGTCCTCAACCAAGTCCCGTTAAATTTAATTATACAATTAAAGACAAGCGTTCACAAGCTCAGTTATTGTACAAAATCTCCTCGATATGAGATATGAATTCCTCGACCTCTTTGTTCGGGTACAGCTCGATGCTTGACCTGTAACTTTCCAAAGCCTCATTGTACCTGCGGATCGAATACAGGGCGTTCCCCTCGCGTATCAGCCGGTTCGATTCGTCTATGGAGGCCTGCGCCTTCATATTTCCCTCTATTCTCTCTATCCAATCCTTTAGCTGCTGATCCGCCTCGATATCATAACTTTTTTTATAACGGTTGAGGGCTTCGTCATAGTTGCCCGCGCGGTAAAACTCCGAGCCCTCGTTCAACAGCCGCTCGGCCTCGGGGTTTTTCTCGGGGAGCGCGGCCTCCTCAGCTTTATCCGGCAGCCTTTTATCCTCCGGGACAAGGTCCTCGAATTTTTTTACAAGCTCCACCGCGGCGGCGTCCGACCATAAACGCATGCTTTCGGCATAGCTGGCAAGCGCTTCCGGATTTCGGGCGCGGCGCGCGTGTTCGTTCCCTTCCCGCCTTAGCTGTTGGGCTTTCGCTTTCAGACCGGCTATCAAAGTTTCCATATTTTTGAGAGTTTGTTTGATTTCCTCATCGTCCCTGAGGGCAAGGCTCTCCTTATATTTATCCACCGCGACCGAATAATTCCCCGCCAATATCAATCCTTCGGCTTCGCGTTTCAACGCGGCGGCCGCCCTGAAATTTTTATGCAGGGTTTCAGCCCTCTCCAACCCCTTTACGGCTTCATCCTGCCTGTCGAGCGCGAGGCTCATTTCGTAAGTTTTTATTGCGTCCTCATAGCGCTTTTCCTCTTCGTAAGCCTTAGCCATATCTCTGTACCACGCGGCTTTTTCCCTGTCAAGGCGTATGGCCTTCACGATCTCCTCTATGTCGGCTATGGCTTTTTCCGTTTCGGAAAAGCGCCATATCGCCAAAGAACGCCTGTAAGAGGCGAGGCTCTCCGTCCATTTTGTTTTTTCTCTGAAGTCCTCCCCTTCCAAAGCGTACTGTTTCGCGCGCTGGATCAGGGAGTTCTCGATTTGCATCCTCTCCGCGCCGTCCACTATTTCTTTGTCGTCACTATTGATCTTTAAAGCCTCCAAAGCCAACCCGAGGGCTTTTTCATAACCTTCGACGCTCATGAAGCCGGAACCGTTCCATAATTTAAAGGCCTCGTCCCATTTTTCCCAGGCATTTTTGCGGTCTTCGGATTCCTTCATGACGGAACTCGAGATCACGACTTCGTCGAAAGTTATCCCTTTTCCCAGCAAAACCCCGCTTCTGTTCGTAACTTCGACCTCAACGGAGCATATGCCCGGCTCCTCGCGCCATATAGCTATCTCTTTGCCGTCCGCGGATATATCGTAGGAGACCCCTTGGGATATTTTCCATTTATAGTTGAGTTTTTCCTTTATTTCGGGGAAAATCACCACCTCAAAAGAAAATTTCTGATTTGCGGCAAATCCACTTGCGGTCTCCTCCATATGTATTTTCGGGTTCCATATCGGAAGCATCGTTGCGGGCAAGAGGCGTACAT
>Ga0082212_10013775_pt1 | contig 10094 bp, 5 predicted proteins | sample TergutNt197P3_FD_71548 | JGI IMG/M metagenome (GOLD analysis project Ga0082212, IMG submission 71548) | Neocapritermes taracua P3 segment gut microbial communities from Petit-Saut dam, French Guiana - Nt197 P3 | ecosystem: Host-associated > Arthropoda: Insects > Digestive system > Gut ... | reverse complement strand
GGCTGCCGAACCTATGCCCGCCCGGAAACCGTCTCGACCAAAAACTTTGCCGCCGCGACGTCCTCGATGGCCATCCCCAACGCCTCAAAAACCGTGATGTCCCCGCTGCCGCGCCTGCCGGGCCCGCCCAGAAGCAAGCCGCCGACGGTGCCCAGCAGGTGATCCTCCCCATACAAGCCCTCCCGCATGGGGATGAGAAAATCGCCGGATTCCGCGAGCACGGATTCCCTGGAATCCCCGAATACGCGCGCCTTTGCCATCAGAGCGGACGGCAGTTCCCGGTTTGTCGGCAGGGACGCGCCGACTGCGTTGATGTGCGTGCCCTCCCGCACCCATGCCGTTTCCAGCACCGGCTCGGCGGAGGGCGTCAGCGTGCAGAGGATATCCGCCGCCTCCGCAGCCTCCCGCGCCCGCTCCGCGGCGCGCACGGGAAGGCCCGTTTCCCGCGTCATGCGCGCGGCGAACGCCTCGCTTCGCTCGGGATCGATGTCCCACACGATCACCTCGGACAGCAGGCGCACGTGGCGGATCGCCCGCAGATGGGAGACGGCCTGTACCCCGCAGCCCAGAAGCGCGAGGCGCGAGGCGTCGCCGCGCGCGAGCAGATCCGTGGCGACCGCGCTGACCGCGCCCGTGCGGATCTGCGTGACGGAGGCCGCGTCGATCATCGCCACGGGGCTTCCGTGCGCCGCCTCGTACAGCAGCACGCTTCCCTGATGGGAGGGCAACCCCGCTTCCGCGTTGCCATGGAACACGGTGATCACCTTTGCGCCAAAGTAGCCGGCGTACAGCGCCGCCGGCATGAAAGCAAATACATTCCCGCCGTTCAGTATATACGGTTTGCGCAGATACTGCGTACCGCGCCCCGCCTCCAGGTCCGCGAGCGTTTCCCGCATAAAGCGGATGCAGCTCTCTTCGTCCAGCAGACGTATGACCTCGTCATGATCGATCGTCAGCATGATATCACGCTTCTTTCCCGTGGCGTTGGGAACTCGCCGGGTTTCAAACCGCGCCGCAAGGGCGCCGGCCGCGGGAATCGCGGGGACGAGCGACCGCCGCATTCGGTTTGTTTGCAGTACTATAGCATATCAATACGGCAAACGCAACGAAGTTCCGCGGCTCCTTTTGATTGTTCTCAATGGAAACCCAAAGCTCCGGCATGCTTGACAAACGCAACGGGCCCCTGTACACTACCGTTGAAGTTTGCTATGAAGGAGGCGGCCGGGATGCGGAAAAACACGGCGTTTGTTGTCGTACCCTTTTTGGCCTGCTTCCGGGAAGCGTAAGCGAACCGCGATGTCTTTCGCTGCCGCAGCCTTTTGGGCCGCGGTTTTTGTTTCCCTGCGGGCGCAATCCGAGCAGAACGGAGCGTTTGCATGAAGATCGTCAACCTTGGCATTCTGGCCCACGTGGACGCGGGCAAAACAACGGTAACCGAGGGATTGCTTGTGCACAGCGGCGCGAAGAAGCGCATGGGCCGCGTGGACGACGGCACCACTACGACCGATTCCCTTTCCCTGGAACGCCGGCGCGGCATGACCATCCGTGCGGCCACGGTCTCCTTTTCGTGGCGCGACACCAAAATCAACCTTATCGACACGCCTGGCCATATGGATTTTATCGCCGAGGTGGAACGCTCGCTTGCCGTGCTGGACGGTGTGATCCTTGTTATATCCGGGCGCGAGGGCGTACAGCCGCAGACGCGTGTGATTTTTGAAAAGCTGCGCGCCATGCATATCCCGGCGATCCTGTTTATCAATAAAATAGACCGTGTCGGCGTGTCGTTGGACGGGGTGTACGCGGACATCCGGCGGAATTTGACGGGGCGCGTTGTTCCCATGCAGTGCGCGCGCGATACGGGCACGCGCGACGCGCGCGTCCTGCCGCTGGCGGACACGGAAGGTCCCCTGTTTGACGCGGTGGTTGAAAGCGACGACGCGCTGCTTGAGCGGTATCTGAACGGGGAGCGGATTTCCCCGGAGACGATCCGGCGCGCGCTTTGGGAGGGGACGCGGACGGGCGCGCTGTACCCCGCGTATCTTGGCGCGGCGCTGCATGACGTGGGGATCGCGCCGCTGCTGGACGCGGTGGCGGACTGTTTTGCGTGGGAGGCGGGCGACGCGCCTGGACCGCTATGCGCGTATATCTACAAGGTGGAGTGGGACGAATACGACCACAAACGGGCGTACCTGCGCGTGTTTTCCGGCGCGCTTCGCATCCGGAGCCAGGTGTCCCATGCGGGCGCGGAGGAGAAGGTATATGTGCGGGGCCTGATGACGCTGGGGGACGGCGGATTTGGGCCGGCCGGAACGGTGACGGCCGGGGATATCGGCGTGCTGCTGGACGCGCCGAACGTGCGCTGCGGGGATTTCCTGGGCGAAGCCATGGCGCTGCCGGTCGGCAGCCCGCCCGCGCAGCCGCTGCTGACGGTGGGGATTACGCCGGACGCGACGGCGGGACGGCCCGCTCTGCTAAACGCGCTGACGCGCATGACGGAGGAGGATCCGATCCTGAGGTTGTCCATCCACCCGGAGACGGAGGAAATTTCTCTGCGCCTGTACGGCATGCTCCAGCGGGAGATCATCCAGGCCATGCTCCTGGAACGTTTTGGCGTTCAAGCGTCGTTTTCGCCGCTGCGCACGCTGTACAAGGAGCAGCCGCGCGAGGCCGTCGGCGCGCAGATTCGCATCGGGACGCCCGGCAATCAGCACCAGGCGGGGATCGCGTTCACCGTGGTTCCCACGCCGCCGGGCAGCGGCGTATCGTACGAGACGCGCGTATCCTATGGCGATCTGGAGCGGTCCTTTCAGAACGCGGTCGGCGAGGGAGCGATGGCCGGACTGGCCCAGGGCCTGGGCAACGAGATCGTTGACGCGCGGGTGATCTTTACGGACATGGATTATTCCAGCGTGACCAGCACGCCCGCGGACTATCGCAGGCTCGCGCCGCTGGTGGTGCGCATGGCGCTGGAAGAGGCGGAGCTTCGCAGGCTGGAGCCGTGGCTGCGGTTTTTTCTGACCGCGCCGCATGAGCATCAGCGGAAGGTGCTGACCGCGATCAACCGGGTACGCGCTGTTCTGGCGGCGGTTGAACACGGGGAAACGGAGGTCCGTATCCGGGGCGAAGCGCCGCTGGATACGACCAAGGAATTTGCCGCCGAACTGCTGAGCATGACCCAGGGGCGCGGCTTGTTTGAGGCGAGTTTTCTGGAGTACCGGGAAGTACGGGAGGATCGAACGGGAGACGCGGCGTCAATTTAGTCTGCGGCTGGCGGGTTCTTCGCCGTCCCATTGACAAATGACCCGACTCATGCAATACTAACCACCTGTGCGGCGCGATTTTGCGGCGCTTGCGCTATAAAAGGGGTTCCGGTCGGAGTCCCGGATTGAATAAAGGAGTGATCTACGTGAGGTACCAGACGGCCGCGGCGATTCGGGAGGCGTATTTGGCTTATTTCAAGGAGCGCGGGCACGCGATTATCCAGAGCGCGTCGATCATTCCGGAGAATGACCCGACCGTGCTGTTCACGACGGCGGGGATGCATCCGCTGGTGCCCTATTTGCTGGGCGAGCCGCATCCGGCGGGGAAGCGGCTGGCGAACGCGCAAAAGTGCGTCCGCACGGTGGATATCGACGAGGTCGGCGACCCGTCTCACCTGACTTTTTTCGAGATGCTCGGCAACTGGTCGCTGGGCGATTATTTCAAAAAGGAAGCGATCGAGTGGTCGTATCATTTTCTGACGTCGAAGGAGCATTTGGGGCTTGATCCGGATAAGCTCGCTTTTTCGGTGTTCGAGGGCGATCAGGACGCCCCGCGCGATGATGAATCGTTCGCGCTGTGGCGCGCGCAGGGCGTTCCGGCGGAGCGCATTTTCTACCTGCCGAAGGCGAACAACTGGTGGGGGCCGGCGGGCCAGACGGGTCCCTGCGGGCCGGACACCGAAATGTTCGTGATCACGCGGGACGAGCCGTGCGGACCGGACTGTTCCCCGGCTTGCGATTGCGGGCGCTACCTGGAGATATGGAACGATGTGTTCATGCAGTACAACAAGCAGGCGGACGGAAGCTTCGTTCCGCTCGCGCATCCGAACGTCGATACGGGAATGGGTTTGGAGCGCACGCTGTGCGTGCTCACGGGCGCGAAAAGCGTATATGATACCGAGATGTTCGCGGACATCCTTCTAAAAATTGAGGCGCTGACCGCAAAGCGGTACGGCGCGGACGAGAAGACGACGCGCTCGTTCCGCATCGTGGCCGATCATATCCGCACCGCGTGCGTGATGCTCGGCGACCCGCGCGGCGTGACGCCTTCGAACGTTGACCAGGGCTATATCCTTCGCCGCCTGATCCGCAGAGCCGTGCGACACGGCATGGGGCTTGGCGCCGGCGACGGGTTTACGGCGGAAATCGCCGCCGTAGCCATTGAAAAGTACCGGGATGCGTATCCCGAGTTTACGCAGCGGGCGGCCTTTATCCGCGAGCAGCTGCTGCTGGAGGAACAGCGTTTCGCCAAGACGCTCCGTCAGGGCGAGCGCGAGTTTGAAAAGATACTCGCCGCGATCGAAAAGTACGGCTTGCAGCGCCTGATTGACGGGAAGCGCGCGTTTAAACTGTATGATACGTACGGGTTCCCGATTGAGATGACGGTCGAGCTGGCGGCCGAGCACGGTCTGCCCGTGGACACCGAAGGGTTCGCCGAGCACTTCAAACGGCACCAGCAGCTCTCGCAGCAGGGAGCGGAACAGCGGTTTAAGGGCGGCTTGGCGGACAGCGGCGAGCAGACGGCACGCCTGCACACGGCGACGCATCTGATGCATACCGCGCTGCGCCGGGTGCTCGGCGGGGAAGTCGCGCAGAAAGGTTCAAACATCACAGCCGAGCGGCTGAGGTTTGATTTCTCGTTTGGCCGAAGGATGACGCCGGAGGAGATCGCCGAGGTGGAGAAGCTTGTGAACGAGGCCATCGCGGCCGACGCCGAGATCAGCTTTACCGAAATGACCGTCGAGGAGGCGAAGGCGCTGGGCGCGATCGGCCTGTTTGAATCCAAGTACGGCGAGAAGGTGAAGGTGTACGCGATGGGCCCGTATTCCACCGAGATATGCGGCGGTCCGCACGCGGGCCGGACAGGCGACCTGAAATCCTTCACGATTCAGAAAGAAGAATCCTCCTCCGCGGGCGTACGCAGGATCAAGGCCGTAATCGGCGCGCGGTAGCCGCATGGATATCCGACACCCGGCCGCCGCCGAAGAGGCGGCGCGCCTTGCCGAAACGCTCGCGCTGGTCGAGGTGGAGCTTGCCCGCCACGAGCGGGAGGTCGCCGGGCTGCTCGTCACGCTGAAACAGCTTCGCGGGCAGGGCATGCTGACGAGCGACCTGATCGTCGCCGAAAACCTGTACGCGCTCCGCGAGCAGGCGCTGCGGCACCTGAACTTGGCGCGGGATAAAACCTATTTTACGCGTGTGGATTTCACGCCCGAAAAGGACGGCAAGCAGCGCACATATTATATCGGGAAATGGGGCGTTTCGAACTCGGAAACGCACGCGCCGGTGATCATCGACTGGCGCGCGCCGGTAGCCAATCTATACTATGCCGGGCAGATCGGCCCGGTTCGCTATACCGCGCCGGACGGAGATATCGCCGGGGAACTGTCGCTGAAGCGGCAGCTCGGCGTTCGTGGCGGCGCGCTTCAAACCATCTTCGATACCGACATCGCAGCGCAGGACGCGTACCTGATGGGCGTGCTCGGCGAGGTTCGCGGCGACAGGCTGCGCGACATCGTCACGACGATTCAGGCGGAGCAGAACGTCATCATCCGCCACCCGCTGACGCGCGCGCTGGTCGTGCAGGGCGTCGCCGGGTCCGGCAAAACGACGATCGCGCTGCACCGGATCGCCTACCTGCTGTATGCGAACCGGGAAAACCTGGCTCCGCGCCAGATGATGATCCTCGCGCCGAACCCGTTGTTCCTGGACTATATCTCCGCCGTGCTTCCGGACCTGGGCGTCGAGCAGGTCGTCCAGACGACCTATGCGCGGCACATTCAGTCCCTGCTGGGGAAACATATCCATCCGCTGGCCGCGAGCGACAGGCTGCAGATCATGCTGGGCAGTCCGGAAGCTGACCGCGCGCGGACCGAAGCGCGGCTGCGGTTTGCCGGGTCGCTCCGGTTTCGTGAGCTGCTGCTGGCCTTCCTGGCGCGGCTCGAAAAGTCGATCGTCCCGGACAGGGACGTCACGTTCGGCCCCGCCGTCCTCTATACGGCGGCGCAAATGCGCGACATATTCGAGCGGGAACTCGCCCCGTTCCCGCTGGCGAAGCGGATTGCCGAGATACCCAAGTATTTGAAGAAAAAGCGAAAGAGCGCCGAGGAGCAGGCTGCAGCCTGGTACGAGTCGGAGTGCGAAAAGCGCTCCGCGCAGATCAGCGCCCGGATGCAGGACGGCCCAGAGCGCCGTGCCCGGATGGTGCGCCTGTATGACAGCCGGGACGCCCGCCTGCTGGAAATCAAAGAGCGCGGAAAGGCGTTCGAAAAGGAACAGATGGCCGACTGGCCGAAGCTTTCGCTTTGCGAGCAGTACGCGGCGTTTTTGTCCGGCGCGTGGGACCCGCCCCTGACCGACGCGGAGCGGCCGCTGTTTGAGGCGGTCTGCGCGGCCAAAAAGGAAACGCTTCGTAAAAAACGTGTTGAGCCGGAAGACCTTGCCCCGCTCGCGACGATGGCGCTGACGATTCTGGGCCTTCCGCGCGCCGAGATCCGGCATACCGTGATCGACGAGGCGCAGGATTTTTCCCCGTTTCAGTTCATGCTGCTGCGCGACCTGTGCAGGAACGATTCCTTTACGATCGTCGGCGACCTGATGCAGGGCGTCCACGCGTTTGAGGGCCTGCGCGGCTGGGATGAGATTCTTTCGCCCGTGTTTGAGGAGCGCGCTTCGATGCATCCGCTGCGAACGAGCTACCGCAGTACCGTCGAAATCATGCGGTTCGCGTCCCGCGTCGCCCAGAACAGCCCTGTCCCGGGCCAGACGCTGGCGCGCCCCGTGCTCCGGCACGGGCCCATCCCTTCGCTTCACCCGTTTGCGAACGCGAAGGAGCGCAATGCTTTCCTCGCGGATCAAGCGGCCGTCCTGACGGACGAGGGTTTTACAACGATTGCCGTGATCGCGAACGGTGCGGCGGAATGCGCAGCGCTCGGGAAAATGATCCCCGGCGCGCAGGTCGTCCAGGCCGGCGATACGCAGTACCGGGGCGGCGTTCTGATCCTGCCCGCCTCGCTCGTGAAAGGCCTGGAGTTTGACTGCGTGCTCATGGCCGACGTCGGCGAGGACGCGTTTCCGCCGGAGCCTCTTTATGCCAGGCTGCTCTATGTGTGCCTGACCCGGCCGCTGCACCGGCTGTACTGTTGCCATCTGGGATCGGTGACGCCGCTGCTGAGAGGCGTCGAATGAACGAAGGTCATCCCCTAAAACCTCCCCGGGAACGTCGGCGGTGCGCGGGATAAACCGCCGGCGTCATTTCGCTTCTTTGTACGTTTGCTGTAAAATAGTGCGCCCCTCCGGCGTGATGTCCGTCGAAGCCGGAAGACAGCGGACGAAAAAAGCATGTGAAAAGGGAATATGTTACAGAGCCTTGTGTTTCCGCCTGCTCCGCAAAGAATGAAGACATGGATGACGAACTGGACGAATGGTTTGCCGGAGAAGAATCCGCCGGCGATGGCCAATCGAAGGATGCGCGGCATATGCAGGGGCGACCATAAACAGGCAGTTTATCGCCGTCTAGGCGGGGGGCCGCGCAGGGGAGCCGTGCAGGGCCGCCCGTTCCCAAGTGCGTTGAAAACATAGCAAAATCGGTGGTTTTGTCTGTAGACTGCCGTTTGCGCGCCCGTTTATAATAGAGACGATTTCAGGCTGTGAAAGGAGCGGGCACCATGCAATTTGTGGTTGAAAAAGAAAAGAAACTGGCCGTGCTGGCTACCGCGGACGTCGCCGTGGCCGGCGGCGGTCCCGCGGGATTTGTGGCCGCCATAGCGGCGGCCCGCGCCGGCGCTTCGGTTGTTCTGACGGAGGAGAAGGGCTATCTGGGCGGTGTGGCGACCGCCGTGATGATGACCGCCCTGGTGGGATCCGGCTGGTGCCGCGGCATCAGCCGCGAGCTGATGGACCGCATGGCGGACGCCGGCGGCGCGCCGCGCTGGGAGCCCGACAAGCGCACCAACCAGACAACCCCGTTTGACGCCGAGTGCTTCAAGGAAACGGCTCTGGCGATGTGCCTGGAAGCCGGCGTCCGGCTGTTCCTCTACACGCGCGCCTGCGCTCCGTATGAGGAGGACGGCGTGATCAAGGGCGTGATCACCGAGAGCAAGAAAGGGCGCACGGTTGTGCTCGCGAAGCAGGTGATCGACTGCACGGGCGACGCGGACCTGGCCAGGCAGGCCGGCGCGGAGATGATGGTTGGGCGTGAAACGGACGGCGCGATGCGGCCTTTCGCGATGCTGTTCCGGCTTGGCGGGCTTAATATTCCCAAAATACTCGACTACGTACGTGAAAACCCGGATGAGCTGCAGCCGCAGCACACGCGCGATACGCTGCATCGCGCCGGGGAGGACCCCGTCGTCACCCGCGTCAGCGGTTTTTACAAGCTGGTGGAACAGGCGAAGGCGGCCGGCGACCTGTATGATCATATCTATTATTTCCGACTTGAAACGCTGTGGGTCGATCGAGGCGTGTCGATTTGCAACACGACGAGAATCTACCATGTGGACGGAACGGACCCGGCCGACCTGACCCGGGGCGAGATCGAGGCGCGCGCTCAGATTCGCAAACTGGTTGCTTTCGCGCGCAAGTATATCCCCGGCTGTGAGAACGCGTTCCTGCTGGATGTCGCTCCCGCGATCGGCGTGCGCGAGACGATGCGCATCGTCGGCGACGTATCCGTGACGGACGAGGACGCCTATGCCGACGCGCGGTACGAAGACGCGATCATGACAATGCGGTCCGGCCTCGTCCCGCGGGAACTGCGCAAACAGCTGGATGTGCATATGCCGGATCCCATCGAGGGGTCGGACCAGGATCTGCTGGAGAAACACCCGGACCGCGTACCGCACGAACCGCACACGTACCAGCTGCCGTTCCGCATGATGGTGCCGAAGGGCATCGACCGGCTGCTCGTCGCGGGCCGCGCCGTATCGGTCAGCCACATGATCGACGGCGGTACGCGCAACATGATCCCGTGCATGATCTTCGGCCAGGCCGCCGGGGTGGGCGCGGCGCTTTGCGCGCTGAACGGATATTGCACGCATGCGCTGCCGACGGAAGCGCTGCGGGCAGAACTGGAGCGCCAGGGGGCGGACCAATAGGAACCGCCGCGCTTACTGCTTTGGCAGTATCGCGACGACCTTTGTGCCGACGCCCGCCCGGCTTGTGATATGTAAACCGTACCCTTCACCGTAATGCAGGCGGATGCGCGCGTGAACGTGCGCGATGCCGATGGAGTGCAGGCGATCCCTGGCGTTGCGCCGGGCGTCCTCTTCGTCGCCGTTCAGCAGACGCTCCGCCTTCTCCTCGTCCATGCCGACGCCGTTGTCGCTGACGGTGAGGATCAGTTCTTGTTCGTTTTCCCGCGCCTCCACGACGATCAGGTTGCCCCGCGATTCGGCGGGGAATCCGTGGAGGATCGCGTTCTCGACCAGCGGCTGCAGGATCAGTTTCGGGACGGGCCTGTCCAGGATTGCCTCCGGCGCGTATATCGTCACCTCAACCCGATCGCCGTACCGCATACGCTGGATTTCGAGGTATTCGCGCAGAACCTGCAACTCATCGCCGACGGTGATAAATTCGCCGGTCTTGTCCATGCTGGTGGCGAGCAGCCGGATTAACGCGGCCGTACAGCGCGGGATGGCTTTCGTATCGCCCTGCTGCGCGAGCGAAGCGATAGCGTTTAACGTGTTGTACAGGAAATGCGGGCTCACCTGGCTTTGCAGCACCTTGAGCTCCATGTCCAAGCGTTGCCGTTCCAGGTACCGCTGGTGGTCGATCAGCAGCCGGATTCTTTCCAGCATCGTTGAGAAGCTGACGGAAAGGTCGCCAATCTCGTCC
>Ga0082212_10013774_pt1 | contig 10094 bp, 7 predicted proteins | sample TergutNt197P3_FD_71548 | JGI IMG/M metagenome (GOLD analysis project Ga0082212, IMG submission 71548) | Neocapritermes taracua P3 segment gut microbial communities from Petit-Saut dam, French Guiana - Nt197 P3 | ecosystem: Host-associated > Arthropoda: Insects > Digestive system > Gut ... | reverse complement strand
CTACACCCGCATTTATTCCGCCGACAGGGGCAAAACGCAAAAACCCATCTTTAGTAATATCGGTGATGATGAACCCCACCTCGTCCATATGTGCGGCGAACATAACCAGCTTTTCGGGCGTGTGCCTGCCTTTTTTGTATACAAGCAGGTTGCCCATCGCATCGCGACGCACGACAACGCTGTCCGCGCTGACGTTGTTTTCTATAAAAGTCATGATATACTGCGCAACATCGTTTTCATCTCCGCTTACACCGTTTATTTCGCATAACTGCTTTATTAACTCAATCACTCAATATACTCCTTCAAGAATTTGTAAATCAATTTGCCCGTAGCTTCAATATCGTTTATATCAACCGTTTCAACCGGAGTGTGCATATATCTGAGCGGAATTGAAACCAAAGCCGTTTTGACACCGCCTCTTGAAATGCTGATTGGGTCGGCATTTGTTCCGCTTGTGTCACGGTGCATGATTTCTAGCTGATAGGAAATTTTCTGCTCATCGGCAGTTTTTTTCAAGCTTTGAAACATTTTACGGTTTAAAGAAGGAGCGTACCCAATCATAGGACCTCCGCCCAACTTCCCGACAGCGGTACTCGTTTTGTTTTCAAGCCCGGGCGAAATTCCGTAGCTGACGTCCACGACCACGGCATAATCGGGGTCAGCATTATACGCTGTAACAGCGGCACCTCGACAACCCACTTCTTCCTGAACCGAGAAAGAAACAGCAATATTAATCGGCAAATTTTTTTCTTTTAGTGCGTTTAACGCGTACAACACAGCACAAACGCCCGCACGGTTGTCAAGTGCGGGAGAAGAGACAATATTCCTTAACATAGGTGTTAACTCCCCGTCAATAACAACAGGGTCACCCGGTGAAATCAGTCCCCTGCTCTTCTCTGCCGTTAATCCCGTATCAATCCATATTTCATCGGATTTGATTGGTTTATCGCCATTCTCTTTTTTCATAACGTGAGGCGGAAGTGTACAAATCACACCTTTGACAGACTTTTTACCGTCATCGCATTGAATTGTCACAGACTGCGCCGCGAGTGCCCGACGGTCAATTCCGCCGCACGCTCCTGCTTTTATAAAACCTTTTTCATCAATAAAAGTAACCATTAACCCGACTTGGTCGATGTGCGCGTCAAGCAGAACAACCGGTTTCTTTTCATCTTGTTCCGTTCTTGCAGATTGCCCTATAAACCCGACCACCGAACCATGACGGTCAATAGATGCATCCGGGTCGAATCCCTTTAAAAAGTTCAGTGCGACTTGCGCTGCCGATGACTCATTACCGGGAATTCCGTGCGTTTCGGTAAGACATTTCAATACATCAAATGTGTTAAATGTATTCATAATATGTTAAATTTGCCCTTCTTCAAGTTTTTTCGGAATATCAATATCAATTCTCTGTTGTTCCTTTGTTTTGATATATTCCTCTATAATCGTTTTGAGTACATTCGCCACCGGAATCGCAAAAATCATTCCCATAATACCGCCGATAGCACCGCCGATTGTAATGGCGATAATCACGAGTACAGGACTGATTTTGAATGATGAACCCATGATTCTCGGATTGATAAAGTTACCGTCTATTTGCTGCGTAATCAAAAGCATAATCGCGACAATCAACGCAGACTTGAATCCGCTTGTTGCCCATACAATGAATACCGCAACGACCGAACCGAATATCGAGCCGAAATAAGGGATGATATTCAGCACGCCGAGCATTAAACCGAGCGTCACTGCATAAGGTGAACGCATAATGGTGAATTGAATCATTGTTATCGTACCGAGTATAAGCGAATCCAAAAACTGGCAGGTGATGAATTTACGAAAACTGAAATCCACAAGTCGAACATACTTTAAAGCGTGACGTTGTTTGTTGGGGGAATGTGCACGAATAAATCGCTTGATAAACTCCTTGACTCGGTTGTATTCGGCAAGAAAATAAAGCGTTGCGACAATCGTCAGAAATATGGTGAAAACACCCGAGAAAACACCCGCCGCCATCCCCACGACATCATCGGTCGTACTCGGTAAGAAGTCGACGATATCTTCAACTTTAAACTGGTCAAGCCGGGTATCTATTCCTAACTCTTCCGAAAAAGGAAGACGTTTCAACTCTCTTATCCCCGACTCAATATATCCGGGCATTTCTGCGATAAGCTGTTTCGCGTTATCAACAATCATCGGAATAAGGCTCCATAATCCTAAGAAGATGAAACCGGCGAGTCCGCCTAAGTTCACGACAATACTGATAGGACGAGCGGCCTTACGCATCCATCTCCATTTGATTCTCCGCAACTTTTTTTCAAGCCACGATACAGGAATGTTTATGCAGTAAGCAATGATAAATCCGAAAATAAACGGACGTATAATTGATGATATATAAGTGAAGATTCCGGTGAAAGAACTAAAGTCAAACATAATCTTCACCATCAGCAAAACTGCCGCAGCTAAAATAAATATTTTTAAAAACTTTTTGTCTTTCACGCAAAAATTCTCCCGTTTTCGCACAGAATCGCGGTTCTTTTTACTTTAAAATCACCGGTTTCTGATTCGTCTAATCCGGAAAATACATTCCACGGATTGATATTCAGCGCATTTCCGGCAGGCAGAATGACTTTCCCGCTTTCCCACTCTAATAATGGCTTGACATCAATCACCTGAATGTTCTTCTTTGTTTTCTTAGTGATTTTTATTTTGGGGCGCGACAAATATTCATCAATTACTTTAAGGGTTCGGGGTTGACTTTCAATCTCGTACTCAGCTTTCTTTATTTCATCCGCTTTAAGAATCGGTGCAGCAGTACGAATTACATCAAGCCCATTCGGCATAACAGCATTCAATCTCTCGGAAATTTCGTTGAAACCAATTTCATGAGTCAATCTCAGGTCGACCGATTCCCCGCTTGATTCAATGCCCAAAGCCAAAGGCAATGCAAAAGTCATATAAATATGCGGATTAAACCCCTCGGTAATCCAAACGGGCAACGCAGAACGCTTAATTGCCCGTCCCATTGCCCGATATAAATCCAAATGCGAAATATATTTCGCGTTCCCCGTTTTGGAAAAAAAGACCCTAATATTAGTAAAATTCATAATATTAATATAACTGTCTTCACCCTTTAGCGACTTCAATCACGGCACGACCGCCGCCGCTGCGTTTATAGAGTAAATTAACTTCTCCGGTATCTCCGTTCTTGAACATAAAGAAGTTATGCCCTAAAAGGTTCATCTGTAAAATTGCTTCTTCTACAGTCATAGAAGTCAAAACTAATCGTTTTGTTCTGTCAACCGAGTAGCTGTCTTCAGCGTATTCCGGTTCAAGTTCACTGTAAGAATCGGAGAAAGCCGAATCATGAAGCCGTTTCTCCACCTTAGTCTTGTTCTTTCGGATTTGCCTGATAATTTTATCAACGCAAGCATCAAGTGCTTCATTCTTTTCTGCAGCTTTCTGCTCCGCGCGGAAAATCAGATTCTGATGTTTGACGGTTAACTCAACCACGATTTCATCACGAATGGATGAAACGGTTAATTTTGCCTCAGCGCTTTCACCGAAAAAGCGGTCAAGTTTTTTTGACAGTTTCTTATTAGCATAATCGGTGAACGACTGTCCGACCTGCACCTTCTTAGATGTTACGGTCATGTTCATTTGTTAGTCCTCCTTATTGGATATTGTTATTTTTTTCCTGAGCATCTCACATATAACTTTTACTCAGGGTTCTTTCTTTTGAGGTGGAGCGTATCTCGGAAGCGGCGCAGGTCTTGATTCAGAAATCATCGCGTCATCATTCCCGTTTGTTTCAGGCTGCATGACTGAATTCTCTGTGGACTTCGGCGTTTCTTCTTCCGGACGCGGCGCATACTGAGGTTTCGGTCCGAATTTCGACCTCATCGGTCTTCCCGGTTCTCCGCCCGGTCTTGGCTCCGGACGTGGCGGCGGCGGAGGTGCATCTCCTCTTGGTTTAGTTTCAAAACCCGAAGCGTTATCCTGAGCTTGTTGAAGCAGAGGGTGAACCTTCTGTCCAAACTTTGAGCGGGACGGTCTGTCATCAGAATTTCCTTGCCGCGGAGGCACAGGCACAGGCGCGGATTTCTGTGAACGTGCGGCTGCCGATTCTTCTTCCCGTCTTTCTTGCGCCTGCTGAAGCAACGGATGAACTTTAACGCCCGGCTTGGGCGGCTTAGAAGGCTTTGCCGGTTTAGGCTGTTTTTCCGGTTTAGATTGTTTTTCCGGCTTAGGCTGTTTAACGGGCTTAACCGATTTCACAGGTTTTACCTCGGTTTGGGTTTTGTGTTGTGTTTCAGGTTCTGCAACAGCCGAAGGCGTTTTAGATATATCGGGTGCCGGTTCTTTTTTTGCTTTAACGGGTTTGGATATTTTTGCGGGCATTTCTTTTGCCTTCGATATTTCCGGGTCTTTCGGCGTTTCAACAACTTCCGGTTCAAGCGTAGCTACTTTTGAAACAAGTCGCGCTCCTTCAACACGAGGAAGACGTTCCGCATTAGTGCCGATATTCCCGATATAAGCATTGAAAGTATCTCCCACAGGCGAATATTCAAACGCTTTGTCCAACACGATAAAGTCACAGTTATCACTCTGCTGCTGTCCGTTATGTGTGTAGTCATAACACCATTGCCTAATCGCTTTAGCAGAACCCTCACCCTTTTTCTTGAGTTTAAGGAATCCTCCTTTAATTTCATCATCATGAGGAACACTTACCAAAAGCGCGCTTTTAAGTGATTGATTGCATTTCCCGATTGTATACCGAATCTTCTTATTATCGAATTCAATTCCAACTTCTTTAAGCGTGCTGTCGGTTTTTTCAGAATTAGTGCCGTTAGAATAAAATTTGACGCCTTGCGGATAAAACTCGTCAGGCATGGAAGTCAAAGCCGCATTGATTGGGAAAGGGGAAGAAAACAAATCCTTCACCATCGTTTCCAATGAAGTTCTGTAATAAGATTTCACCCCATGAACAGAATTAGAATCATAGGCAGATAATTCTTCATAATCAATCGCGCCGTCTTTGACACCTCCGGGTATCTCAGAAGCGAGCAAATAGCACATTTTGCCTATTTCGAGCCACATCGTTCTCACATCGGAAACAGGTGTGAAAAAACCATAAAGTTCAGGTACACCCGAACCGGGCATTTTCACGGATTCAACCACTTTGAATAAAACCGTTCCGCCGCTCAAACAAAAATGATTTAAATTGAATTTCATCAAGGTGTCATCGGAATATCTGAGCCCGTCAACTTTTGTTTCATCAACAATTTTCTTGAAAAAATTTAAAATGCTGTTAAAATCAGCATCAGCCATTCCGATAGGACGGATTGCCTTATAAGGCGTTCCTTCTATATCGGAATTATCCGGCGAATGTTTTAAATATATAATCTGACGATTAATTAACATATGCAAAGTCCTCCAATTAGTTACTCCCCCGGTTTCTCTATACCATTAATACGCGTCAAGTACTCAAGTGAAATCATGTGCTCGCTTAACCTTCACGTTGATAAATATCTCTTTCAAATCTTAACCCGATTGCTTGTTTTGTCCAACCGTTATTCGCAAGAAACTTTGATATACTTTCTTTTTGAAGTTCTAACTTAGCTAATTCTATTTTATTTTCCACTTCAAAGAATTGTGTCACGTATCTCGCCCGTTTACTGTCTTTCACACTCGAATCCCAAGGTTTCACCACCCATCTGTATTTGTGATGATTGTTTTTAGTTTCCTGAACCAAAAGGCAGACCGATACTTTATCTCTCCCGGTAGGAACAGGTTTCTTGTATTCACAATGAACGGTGACATAGTTTTCTTTAAATACGTTTTCGTTTACATCGGGGAAATCGGGATTCTCAAAATCAAATATATAACGCAACCCCAATTTTTCCGTATCAAGATGCTCCGCGAAAACTCTTGAATTCTTTCCGAACATAAACCCTGTCGGTTTTTCGGTAAAAGCGGTAAATTTCAACAGATTACGGTAAGCAGCATTATTCATCACGTCGGGGTGAACATCAACAGGAACTTTATATCCGTCAAACGGATTCAACAGAGGACGCGCTTCAAAAACATCATTCACAGTTCCATCTTCCTCAAAAATCGCACGAAAACTCCTCGCAGGAGGCAATAAGTCATTAATCAAACTCGGAATATTATAAAATAACGAATTCTCATATTCCGCTCTGACCGATATTCCCTCAAAAGAAGTCGCACGCTTATTATCCGAACCGATTTGGTCTGTTTTAATGACTCTCGCTAATATACAACATCTGTCGGTTCTTAAATAAAAGAAGTTAGAACCCCATTTGTCCCGGTTCAAATCTTCAAAAACCTCGTTTTCACATAACGCGATGATTTTATTGCAGTACTCATGCGTATTTTGCGGCATATAACTTGGTCTGTTGACCCAGTTAACACCTCCGTCTTGTGTGCAAGTTCTCATAAAAACATCATATTTCATCGTGAACCTCCTTCTTTAATGACAGATTTCTTTTTTTGATTAAGATACAGCGACGCTCCTTTTAAAATATCATCATCATCTAAATGATAAATACGTACCGCTTCAGGAAACAAGTCGTTGATTGTTTTAATCGTAGCGGGATTTTGTTTTCCGTATACCGCCACACAGAACAGGTCATAAACCGCTTTTGAACCTTCCCTAAGGATTGAAAGGATTCGCGCTTCAAGCCTTTGGGGAACCGCTACCTCACCCTCTTTAAAAATACTGATTTCTTTTTTCTTATTGCCGTAGAAATGCTCATAAAAACCCATTTCGTAAGAATAACCATCCGTTTCGCAGAAAAGAGCATGACCCTCTACTCCATAAACAGCATCGCAGAAATGCAGTGCGGCAATTGCTTTGTGAACCCCCTCCGCCGCCTCTTTCTCGATAACGGGAAGGTCTTCGATTTGAACCGCGTCAGCTTTCTTTTTTACGCAGTGCCATCGACCTCCGCTTCCGTAATCAACCGGGAGTATGTACTGCTTTTTGACTAATCTGAACGGAATCAACATCGGCTCACAGGTTAAAGGGACAATCGTCACCAAGTCAACGATATATTCTTTTTCGGGAATATAGCTGTAGATATCTCTTTCAGAAAAACAGCGAACAATTTCTATATAATGTTCTTTTGAAAGTATATTTTCGCGTATGATTCCGAACTTGCACATATTGTTGCTGTATATATAGGATAAAACTTCTTTTAAAAAAGGGCGGGATTCCGGGTTATAAGAAGTCATGCGTTCCATCAGCAACGACACCTGGTTAGAATCATTCGCCATAAAAGCCGAAGTGTCGACATTTTTTTTACGAGATTTCAAAAAAGACTTACCGGAGGATGAAGTTCCTCTGTTTACAGGGCAGAGTTTTTGGTGAAGCAAAAAATACAGCAACAACCCGAGTGAAAACACATTAGATTTTTCGGAAATTTCAGAAATGCCTATAACGCTGTTCTCAATTTCCGGAGCGCGAAAACGCTCAGGTAATTCCAATTCGCTGAATGATTTTGCTTCAACAAAAGTCACATTATTGTTTGCGTCAACCTCGTAAAAAGCAGGTGAAAATGTTCCCGACCCTTTCCTTGGACTCAATAAAAGGCGGGTTACCTGCAAAAAAATATCAAGATTTTCGTTTTCCTCACGGGTTTCACAGACCCATTCCGCTAATCTCATTCTATTAATATACCATATATTTTTAAAAAAGTAAATGTTTTTTTTAAAAAATCATCAAAAATTAAAGTTCAAACAGGGAAATTTGGGCAGATTGCGGTAAATCACCGAAGAATCCTGCATCAATCAGCTTTTCCAGTACCGTTTTATTCAGTCCCGATTTTGACTGAATATTGTCGATACAAATAAAATCGCCGCTTTGAATTACATCGTGAAGCCGATTCGCCGCATTTTCGCCGCACCCCTCAATTGCCGAATAGGGCAATCGGAGCGAATCGCCGTCTATAATATAACGCGTCGGGTGAGAAGTTTCGTAATAGGCGGGCAACAAGTTAATCCCGCGCAACTGCATTTCGTAGACCATCAACAAAGCATTATAGACCGCCGTTTCTTTAGGTGTCTTTTCCGACGCTGTTTCAATCCCTGTCAGACGTTTCTTAACCGCCTCCTTTCCTTTAACGACAACAGACGCGTCAATATTCTCGGTTTGCCGCATAAGCGCGGCGGCATAATACTCTTTAGGATAGTATACTTTAAACCAACCTAACTTGACCGCCCCCATTACATAAGCTGCGGCGTGCGCCTTAGGAAACATATACTTGATTTTTTTACAGGATTCGACATACCAATCGGGAATATTATGTTCTTTGAACGCCGCGTAAATCTCATCATCGAACCCTTTCGCCGCTCCGCCTTTACGCGTGATTTCAGTTATTTTGAACGCTAAAGAACTGTCCATTCCTTTATGAATAAGGTAAACCATAATATTATCGCGGGTTCCGATTACATTAGAAATGGTACACTGACCTGACGCGATTAAATCTTTAGCGTTGCCAATCCACACGTTAGTCCCGTGGGAAAGTCCGGATATTTGGAGCAAGTCGGCGAATGTCTTCGGTTTGGCTTCTTTCAGCATTTGTATCACGAAAGGGGTACCCATTTCCGGCAGTCCATAGGTTCCGGTCGGGAAACGCGGTTCTGATTTGGAAAATTTCAGCGGCGCGGGAGAGGTGAACAAATTCATAACCTCTTTGTCCGCGTTGGGAACATCGGCGATTTTTATTCCGGTCATGTCGCTCAAATATTTGTAAAGAGTCGGTACATCGTGTCCGAGTATATCTAATTTGGTAATGGTGTCATGCAATGCGCGATAATCGAACTGCGTTGTAATGTTATCTCCTTCGTCTTTTTCAGCGGGGTGCTGAATGGGCGTAAAGTCATACACTTCGTAGCTTTTAGGAACAACTATCATTCCTCCGGGGTGCTGACCGGTAGTTCGCTTGATTCCGGTGCAGCCCACAACAAGGCGGTTGATTTCAGCTTTGTTGGGATTTCCCCCCCGTCCCTCCAAAAATTTCTTGACAAATCCGAATGCGGTCTTATCCTGAACAGCGGCAATCGTTCCGGCTTTGAAAACATAGTCCTTTCCGAAAAGTTCTTCAGTGTATTTATGTGCCTGATTCTGATACTCCCCGCTGAAGTTGAGGTCAATATCGGGGGTTTTATCGCCTTTAAAACCCATGAATGTCTCAAAAGGAATGTCATGACCGTCCCTGAATAAATACTCGCCGCATTCGGGGCAGTTTTTTTCGGGTAAGTCGAATCCCGAGCCGATTTCGGGATTATCTGAAAATTCGGTATAGCGGCATTTCGGACAACGATAATGAGGCGGAAGCGGGTTCACCTCTGAAATTCCCGACAAATACGCCGCGAAAGAAGAACCAACTGACCCCCTTGACCCGACCATATATCCGTCTTCATTGGATTTTTTCACTAATTTATGCGCGATGATATAAAGCACCGAAAATTGGTTTTCTATAATCGCTTTGAGTTCTCTTTCCATTTGATTTGAAACAATTTCGGGAAGATGACCGCCTTCGCTTTGATAGAGTTCTTTCGCACGATTACGGCAAAGGGTCGCCAGTTCTTCTTCCGAACCCTCAATAAACGGACGGTACTCGCCTTTGGGAATAGGGCGAATTTCCTTATGACAAATCAGTTCGGCAATTTTCTGCGGATTGTTTATGACGACTTCACGCGCACCGTCTTCACCGAGATATTCAAACTCCGAAAGCATTTCGGCGGTCGTTCTGAAAAATAGAGGTGCTTGAGAACCCGCGTCATTATATCCCTGACCGGTTTGCAAAATCTCACGGAAAATAGAGTCGTCGGCGTTTAAAAAGTGTACATCTCCGGTAGCGACAACAGGCTTGTCCAGTTGTTTTGCCAAATCGTAGATTTTCTTATTATACAATTGTAATTTAAATTCTGAATCAACCTTACCGTTTCTGATAAGAAACGCATTGTTGCCGGTCGGCTGAATTTCCAAAAAATCATAAAGTTTGGCAATTTCAGTTAAGTCTTGATTAGCCCTCCCCGCGATAACCGCCTGAAATAATTCACCCTGCTCA
>Ga0082212_10013773_pt1 | contig 10095 bp, 5 predicted proteins | sample TergutNt197P3_FD_71548 | JGI IMG/M metagenome (GOLD analysis project Ga0082212, IMG submission 71548) | Neocapritermes taracua P3 segment gut microbial communities from Petit-Saut dam, French Guiana - Nt197 P3 | ecosystem: Host-associated > Arthropoda: Insects > Digestive system > Gut ... | reverse complement strand
ACGCCGACCGTACATACATGCATAACCGGGATGCGCTTGAAGGGTGGATGTTTGTCAATCTCATTGCCTTGAAATGGTATTATCTTATCGGTAGTGTCATAAACAGACTGATTTTATTTTTCCTTTGCGAAACAACTTGTTGGCGAAGCAATCCAGAAACAAACACTGTATACCGGATTGCTTCGCAGGCTCGCAGTGACAAGTCCACTCACGTCGTGCTAATCTTGATTCAACATCTCCATATTACATCATTATTAATGACACTACCAATTTTTTTTAGATTTTTTTTCGTTTTTCAAAAGAAAACCCTATCTTTGCAGTAAAAAGCGCTGTTGATGGAAAACAAACGATTAAAATTGCCGAAAGGCATTCAGTCATTTGAAGACATCCGAAAAGGAGGTTTTGTGTATGTTGACAAGACAAAATATCTTGTCGACTTAATAGATGACGGCGCTCCCCTATTTCTGGCCCGTCCCCGAAGATTCGGGAAGTCGCTAACCGTCTCTACTTTTGAAGCGCTGTTCTCCGGCAAAAAAGAACTTTTTAAGGGACTTGCCGCCGAAGCATTCATGAACCGTCCCGACTATCAGCCAAACCCGGTCATACGGCTGGATATGAGCGGTATAAATACAAGCGGAGGAATGGAAAGCATCACAGAATCCATCCTTTATATAACAAAAGAGGCGGCAAGGAAACTGAAAGTCGAACTGTCGGACACAAAAATAGCCGGTATTCTGTTGGACGAACTGCTTTCAAGAACTGCAGAAAAATATAACCGGCGTGTAGCCGTGCTGGTGGATGAATACGACAAGCCTTATACGGATTTTGTGAATGAACCCGATATGGCAAAAAAAGTCCGTAATATTTTGAGAGACTATTACGTACAGTTCAAAGCAGGTTATGAAAACATCCGTTTTGTATTTCTCACCGGCATCTCCAAATTTGCACGGTTTGGCGTGTTTTCCACCCTGAATAATATTACCGACCTTTCCATGATGCCGAAATATGCGGAGATTTGCGGCTATACGGAGGAGGAGATTATTCAGTATTTTCCGGATTACATGGAAGAAACGGCAATAAAGATGCAAATCTCTTCCGAAGAACTGATGGAGAGGATGCGTCGCTATTACAACGGTTTTTCATTCGATAGCGGCGCAAGGGCAAGGCTTTACAATCCGTTTTCAACTTTGCTGTTTTTTGAAAGGCAGGAATTTATGAATTTCTGGTTTCAGACGGCAACCTCCAAGTTTATTGCCGACTATATGAAAGACAGAACTTTGACGGTCGAACAGTTCCGTAATTTTCCCGTATCGGCTCATTTCATCGAAAGTCCGGGCGACATGGATTCCACGCCGCCCGAAGGTTTCCTGTTCCAAAGCGGCTACCTGACGCTACGTCCGGGGACTGATGACGACCTCTCGCTTGATTATCCGAATACGGAAGTACTAAATTCGATGTCGGAGCTGCTTGCACAAAATATTTTGCCGGACGAGGATTTCAGCGGATGCCGGAGCGATCTGCTGAAGGGTCTGAGGATAAATGATCCTGCGAGAGTAATCAGCGCACTGAACCGTTTATTGGCAAGTATCCCTTACGATGACTTCACGAAAGCGGCGCAGAAAAGCATTTCCGACAACGATTATGACTTTTCGCCGCAGGAATGGAATTACCGTTCCAACATTCTTGCTTTCCTTAGGGGATGCGGAGTAGTTGTTGTAGCAGAGATGCATACGAACAAAGGCCGTGCGGACATTGTTCTGTCCCACAAGGGCCAAACATGGGTCGTCGAGATCAAGGTAGCCTTCAAAGGCACGGACGCCGAACAGAAAGCCGAAGAGGCGCTCCGGCAGATCATTGACAAAAATTATGCCAAACCCTTCCCCAATGCCACATGCCTCGCATTGGCAATTGACGATCCGGAAAGGCAGATAACCGCTTCGCGGTTCTCGCCCGCATAACAAATGTGTTATCTGATCTATTAAACAGGAATTGAACATATTAAAATATTTAAGCCATGAATTTGAAAAGACTATCAATTTGTATTGCAACAGCGTTCATAATGACTGCGTGCTGCACCGAAAACGGGAGTAAGAAAGACCCCGTCGACTATGTAAACCCCTATATGGGTAATATCAGTCACATGCTTCAACCTACACGTCCTATCGTACATCTCCCGAACGGGATGGTGCGCATGTTGCCTGTCCGTACCGACCATACGGGAAACCGCATGTCGGGCTTTCCCTGGATGACCCGAAGCCATGGAGGCGCATTAGCATTTAACGTAACGCCCCATCAGGGGGCGGAAAGCGGCATCTCGTCGCAGATGTGGCTCAGCTATGATCAGGAGAAAATCGTTCCGTACCGCTATCATGTGCGCTTAGACGAACTGGATATGGAAGTTGATTATGCTCCTTCGCGCCAAAGCGCTATCTATCAGTTCAAAATAGAAAAGGACGAACCTGCATACCTCGTATTCAACATGAGCAGAGGACAGCTGGCGTCGAAAGGCAATGTGGTCAGCGGACATTTAGTGATGAACGACCGCACAAGACTTTATTTATATGCCGAAAGCGATGTCGCACCTGTAAAAACAGGCGCATACAATAACCGCAGCGTCACATGGGGACAGTCGGAAATCACCGGTGGCGCTCCGGCGGTTCTCGCTGTGATGTACCCGCAAGGCGCCAAACAAATTAATATCCGTTACGGGACGTCGTTTATTAGCGAAGAACAGGCAAAGAAAAACCTGAATCGCGAAATAGCCGATTTCAACATTGATAAGGTAGCCGGCGCCGGACGGGCAGCATGGAATGAAATGCTTGGACGAATCGCTGTCGAAGGCGGTACGGACGATGATAAAGCGGTGTTTTATACATCGTTCTACCGCAATTGCGTCCGTCCGGTAGATATCAGTGAGGACGGTCAGTATTTCAGCACGTATGACGGGAAAGTGCACGATGCCGAAGGACGCGGGTTCTATGTGGACGATGCGTTCTGGGACAACTACATTGCCGCTCACCCGTTGCGCGTCCTTGTTGACAAACAGGCGGAGAACGACATGATTCGTTCTTGTGTACTGATTGCCGAACAGAGCGGCGACGGATGGATGCCTACCTTCCCCGGCATGTCGGGCGACGGACGCGCGATGAACAGCAATCATGGCGTCGTTTCGGTACTGGACGCCTGGGCAAAAGGTCTTCGCGGATTCGATCTGGAAAAAGCCTATATAGCCTGCAAGCGTTCAATGGAAGAGCGCTCGCTGATCCCGTGGTCGCGCAATGCGCCGGCGGGCGTTCTCGACCAGTTCTATAAAGATCACGGATACTTTCCGGCGCTTAAAAAGGGCGAAGTTGAAACAGTTGCCAACGTACATTCATGGGAAAAACGGCAGGCAGTTGCAGTAACGCTTGGTACGGCTTACGACCACTGGTGTCTGTCCCTAATAGCGCGCGAACTCGGACGCAATGACGAAGCCGACTATTACCTGAAATGTTCCTATAATTATCTCAACGTCTTTCATCCCGAAACCAAATTCTTTCATCCGAAGGACGCCGACGGCAATTTCCTGCCCGATATAGACTACCGCTGGGACGGCGGTCCCGGTGCGCGTGAATACTATGACGAAAATAACGGTTACGTGTACCGCTGGTGCGTGCAGCACAACATCGCCGACCTTGTATCGCTGTTAGGAGGTAAACAGGCGTTTTTTGATGCGCTCGAACAGATGTACAACGAACCCTATGGCAGGCCAAGATGGGAGTTCTATGATATACTGCCCGACCATACAGGTAATGTAGGGCAGTTCTCCATGGCAAACGAACCGGCCTTCCATATCCCGTATCTGTATAACTATGTAGGCGAGCCGTGGCGTACCCAAAAAAGGATGCGCAGCATGCTCGAATACTGGTTTCGCAATGATCTGATGGGAATACCGGGCGACGAGGACGGCGGCGGCATGTCGGCCTTTATCGTTTTCAGCCAGCTGGGATTCTATCCTGTAACGGCAGGGTCGCCTACGTATAACATTGCCAGCCCGGTATTTACAAATGCCAGACTGAATCTGGGCGACGGTAATTTCTTTGAGATCAGGGCAAACAACGCATCGAAAGAGAATAAATACATTCAGTCGGCGAAACTGAACGGGCAGCCGCTCAATCAGGCATGGTTTAGCCATGCGGACATTGCCGGCGGCGGCCTGCTTGAGTTTGAGATGGGGCCGGTTGCCAATAAGTCATGGGCTGCCAACGGGCCGCCGCCGCCTTCACAGGGCCGTATGCCGGAAAGGTTGAAGTAACTTTTTAGTGAAAACCATTATTTCCAACTTAGTTTGATAAACTTATTCTCCCAGGGATTCAAGTTAATCTGTCCTGCCTGAACGATCTGTTTGCCATTCGCATCACAAGTCTCGAAACGGATGTCAGACAGCACAGACGATTTGGCGTCGAACACTGCCTTTTTCCCGCCTATTTCCCGCAGTTGCAGGATTACTGCATTTTCCATTTCTACCGGGCGCATGTTCACCAGCAATATATTGGAAGGTATGATTTCGAGAATGGATGCGGACGACTTGTTATTGCCGACGGCTTTTCCTGCCTGTAAAACCCTCGCAGGTAAGGGTATCCGGTTACCCCAGGCAAATTTGGTTGCAAATTCAATGCTGCTGTCGTCCGATGAAGTAAGGAAATAAGTCCATTCAAATTCGCCGTGCTGGTCGGCATTAAAGTTGGTTGTCCAGTAGTTGTTCATCGGCCAGGAGTACATATGGGTAGTTTCCGGCGTAGCATCCACCTGAAAACGGCCGCAGTTGAACCCTCCGAACTGCATCAGCGGAACTTCCGGGCTTCCCATCAGTATCTGTCCGTTAGGGCTGCGTAGCGTGGCGAAATTCTGCACCGTATTCCAGTCGTTGGAAGAACCGGGAATCTGGTCGACGCCAGCTTCTATTACTCCGCCCGGCACATCGTAGTATATTTTACCGTCCGGCAAATCAAACGGGAAAGCAATATATACGCTTTCGGGTTCGGTCTCCTGCTTTTTCCTGAGCAGGTGGACTAAATCAATTCGCTTGGCGGTCTTGAATACACGCACCTCTATCCTGTAGTTCCTGCTGCCTGTGCCGGCTTCCGTTTCTCCGCGAAACGCCCAGCTATCCCAAACAGGGCCTTCGCTGTATCGCTCGAAACGTACGCTGTCCAAACCTGTCCTCGTGGCTTGCGGCCTGCGGAAAGCATCCATGTCCCTGCGATTGGGCAGACGCTCATGTACAAATTCGCCCAGCTGCCATTCGGCATTTTCGGTTAACAATTCCCGGTTCAGTTCCTTGTCGAACAGACTGCTCACCGTTCCCTTTTCCGCGTTAAAAGTGATTCTGTACCATTGGTTCTCAAACACATTCTTGTCTAAACTGACCGAAGTAGCGTATGACTGGGGCGGTTCGTTTTTAATACGGATAAAATATTGCTTATATCCCAGCGGAGGAAGATCGTTTACCCAGAATGACCAGTAAGTGCCATCCGAATGGCTCTCGGTTGCCTGTGCCGGAACAACATTACCCATTTCGTCCGTGATTTCCACTTTTTTGTTCCGTGGTAATATCTCGTGGTCAATGTATGCCTTTGCCAGACCGCTGTGTTTCCAGTTATGCGGATTAAACACGGCGATGGTTGGCGTTTCGGATCGCGGCATATACATCTGTAATAGCCCCAGCGCTGTTTCGCTGATGGGTCGCGAACGCCGGTATGCTTCCCACGCATACGACATCTTGATCGAACGCTGCTCCATGGTGTTCTTTCCGAAAGGATCGCGAATGCTCGCATGGTAGCCAAACGTATGCTCGTCGTAGAACAGCAACGCCTTATTCACCCCGTCAATTTCGGAACCGATCCTGTCGGGCATTGAAGCGCCCATCATGTGAGCCATCGACAGCGCAATCTGGTTAGCAATAATATCGGAATGAGCCAGGCGCGAAGTTGCTGCTTCACGGGCGCCCGAGCCGAAGCCATCGTTCCACCAGTCAGGCCATGCGCCGCGTATGGTCATCAGATCAGCGCCGTGTTTTTGTTCCACTTCCTTGAAAAAATCAGCTGATATGGCCGAGCGCATTTTAGGCCAGGCATATTTTTCGTTCCATTTCCTGATCATCGCCGGGCCGGACGTTGAGGGAGGCGCATTGTCGGTATAGTATCCCGAATATTGAAGCGAAAAAACATCAAACGGATAATGCATCGAATCCATTTTCTCAATATATTCGAAAACCTTTTTCTCAAAAAAAGCAAAATCGTCCTTTTCAATGCCCATAAAATTTCCAAACATGTAATGCTCGGCGCGGAAGGTGAGCGTTTTCTTCCCCGAAGGCGATTCCCACCAGAACGCGGTAGGTTTGTCGAACGAAATCAATGCTTTGTGACCGTGCGTGCCCATGTTGACATATTTGACGCCCATATCGGGAAAAAACTCGCTAAAGCACCATCCAATGCCGTTGACATCGTTCTGCATGGCCATTTCTACCGTTAAGCCTGCATCCCTGAACTGCTGTATGGTATATAGCGAGGCGGCCAGCGTCTGTTCGTCGGGCATCTCGTCGAAATTAAAATACATCGCGGCCAGTTCGATACGACCTTCTGCAACCCTGCGCCGCAGACGGTCTATCTGTTCCTTCGGGCGACACTTCAGGTATTCGCTTACCGCCCAGGCCGATTCGCACGTCCAACGGAATTTGTCATCATCAGGCCATGTATCCGTAGCGTCGCAGTAGTCGAGCGCATAGTCGATAAAACGGATATGTTCGGCCAGTATTTCCATTTGCGAACGGGTATAACCGATGTCGGTATGGGTATGTTGAATAAAATTGATTTTCCGGTTGCGTAAGGAAGGTACGGCAACAGTCTGCTTCTGCACATTCCCGTTAATATCTATTTCCACATCTATATTTTGGGTAACGTTAACCGGTTCTATCAACATATCCACCGTATTGTATCCCAGGCTTAATGGTGTTTTTTGTGTTTTTCCGGCCATCGTAATGTTTGCCGTGACGGGCATTCCAAAATAATGTATCTCAACGAGGACAGGCTGAAGACCGCCCTTTTCTTTTTGCAGTACGGCAGGCCGTGGCGTCGCAATAACCTCCGAACGGATAGGCGACTGGAATACCATACACCAGCTGTCGGTTCCGGCATTACTGCCTTCCATCCGCAGTTGTAATGGCTTATCGGCGATAATGAGTTTTTTGGGTATCCTCAAAAACATGTAGCCAATACGGTCTTCGTTGCGTGTATTCATCATCGGACGGAAGCTCAGCTGCGACCCGTCGGCTGCCGTCTTATCCCATGCATTCAGGCTGCCGGTGGTGATGGTGAATTTTTTCTGTCCGTTGATTAGCAGGTCGATGGCGGCCGGCGTCTTGCCATACATCACACCTGACTCGCCGGCAATCCATACAAAACTGACATGGCTGGCGTCAATCTTTGCAGGAACAGTTTCCGTTTCCCATTCAATGGGCCGGTTGCCGGCGGTGGTACGCACAACAATCGCACGGTTGGCATAGGGCAGATGCGATGCCTGACCGGTTGGCTGTCCTGAAACGGTTTTTTGATACCCCTGTAACAGCAGATCGCCTTTCTGTAAAGGGTTTTTTTGTGCTGCTGCAACTACGCATACACATAGCAGGCAAGCCAGCAGAAACAATTGATTCTTTTTTACTTTCATTGTAATAACGTTTAATTTATATTCAATTCTAACCGACAAATATAGATATTATTTTCCCCTTTTCAAAAATTATGAATGTTTATTTAAGAGACAAATATAAAAACATTATTGTATAACGATAAGGAAGCGACTAATTCAGCAGGCAATAATGCGATTTCATTTTTCTTTTCATAGCTTTCGTACACCCGGTTGATCGCGAACGGACCGGTAGTTTCTACTACCTGACGAAATACTGGCTGTTCGTGCATCATCATTTCTACTGCCACATAACCGAATGGTTCATATAATAATACAAAACTTCTTGCGTAAAGCGGCCATAACGAATGAAAAACAATATTAATCCCATCTCGCCGGTATATAGTCCCGGATTGTCTATAAATCCTCCATTTATTATCAAAATGTTTGAAATCCGCTGAAGATAAGTTTTCGTTTGCTGTTCGTTATGTACCATATAAATCCTAAAGTTTTAATCATTTTACTCCCTTAATTTGGCTATAACAACAATCTGGTTGTCATCCCATTTGATGTTTTTGGCTATTTCGTTGATTTTTGTTTTGAATTATCAATTTTGCTTAAAAGAGACAAACATAAAAACATTATTGTCTTCATATTCGTTTAAAGTAGCAACCAAGTCTTTTAGTTTGCCACCAAGTCTGTTTTCTTCATAGGCGGCTTTAAGTTCTATTAAATCCATTTCAAAAACAGCTTGGTATACATTATTATGATATTGCATATAATAACCGGCAATGGAAAACTCTTTTCCTGAGTAATCAGGCAATATAATTTTTTGTCGGAATATTTTACCTGTTTTTTTATCCCGTAAATAACACTTCTCCGTTAAAGAATTTTCCCAGCTAAGAGGAATAATTTGCATGAATTGATATTGATCAGTTTCAAAATAATTATTTAAAACGAGTTTTGGTTCTATATCGCTTGCCAAAGGAATTTTACACAATATGGGAATTAATGATTTATCTTTTCCATAAAAATAAACAGTATCGGTATCAATATGACACAAAAAAAGCCCTGTGGCACATTTTACGATACGACGATGGGGAGGCATTTTCCTGATCCACCCGCCATCAACACTAAATTGAACGGATAAGTCTATTTCGTTGCCTGGAAAAGTTATATATTCCAACACTTTACCGTTTATTTTAGAAATACGGAAGTAACTTGAGTCGAGTGATTGTGGTTGATAAGTCGATTCTTCTTCGGATTTTTTTTTGAACTCATTTTGTAAATCGTAAATGAAAAATGACTGATCATCATAATCTATTATTGATCCCACACCTGTTCCTTGCGGTAAAGTAATTTTTCTCTTATATTCGCCGACCGAGGAATAAACTTGAAAAATATTAGAAGGAACTGTACTGACAAACACATCATCTGCTGCTTCGTCAAAAATAACGCTATTAAAACGATTAAAAAAATACTCTTCCGGGCCAGAACCCGAATTATTAAAGCGTGATTTTGGTTTTCCATCTTTCGCAAAAAAAAGTATGCTTCCTGATGAAAGATCAAAAACAACAATTGTATTCTCTGTTACATAATTGATAACACCTTGGTAGAGATAATTATCGTATTCAGTACTTAAATGAATATAATGTATATCGGCAATATCTGTTAAAATGATTTCTTTTTCAGGATAGTTTTTCCTGACGTCAATACATGGCAAACTATTTTTTAGCTGATTATCTGATGAACATCCTATTATTATCAGAAATATAATACCTGGATAAAACACAAAATATTTTTTCATATTTTTTCGATTAAAAAATTTCATATTATAATATATTTTAAAATAAAGTATTCGTCTCAAACAAATAAGCGGTTGTATAATCACTTAAAAGATAATAACATATATATATCATTTCCATCATCATCAGAATTTTCAACTAATTCTTTCAATTTACCTCTTAATTTGTCTTCTTTATTAGCTTCCTTTAATTCATCTAAATTGAGAATTATTAACCCCAGTTTACTATTCTGAGTATAAGATATTGTTTCTGGAGAAATTTTCTTTAGCAGTTCAATCTGTTCCGTTTTCCGGTGTTTACTGTAATCCGGTTCGATGGATTTTTCGGATGATTCGGCCAGCAGGACAATTCCCGTCCAGGCTTCAATGAATTTTGCAACAGACAAATCATGGGGAGCGCCTTTCCACTGAAAAGAGACATTTTTAGCATCAACTTTGTGAACGGCTACAAAGTCGCCGCTGAACTGGGCAATGAATGGCGTCTGAATCTCTGAAATGTCATTTTCCTTTTCCTGAATACGCGTCGCAACGTTTTCTACGCCATAGTCCCGCAACATCTTCGATAACCCGAACAGATTGTATTTGTGCGGATGCTCGTTGAAGTATTGACCGGAAAACGGTTTCGTATGCCT
>Ga0082212_10013772_pt1 | contig 10095 bp, 7 predicted proteins | sample TergutNt197P3_FD_71548 | JGI IMG/M metagenome (GOLD analysis project Ga0082212, IMG submission 71548) | Neocapritermes taracua P3 segment gut microbial communities from Petit-Saut dam, French Guiana - Nt197 P3 | ecosystem: Host-associated > Arthropoda: Insects > Digestive system > Gut ... | reverse complement strand
TATAAGGCTGCCTTTGAATGCCCTTCCCGGCTTTGGGTTGAAAGTGGCTAATAGCATCGTGGAAGCCAGGGAGGAGAAGCCTTTTCAGTCTATGGCAGACATGCGCCGGAGGGCAAAAATCGGTAATGTGCAGATCCAAGCGCTGCGGGAGCATGGCGCGCTGGGGGCTATGCCGGAAAGCGACCAGCAGAGCCTGTTCTAGCGCGGCGATGCTTTCTTAGAAAAACGGCACGTAGCCGATCTTTCCCACGAGTTCCTGCCCTTCGGGGCCTTGCATCCAGGCGAGGAAGGGCTCGACGGTCTCCAGGCGGCCTTCTTCCAGGGTAATGGCATAAAGGGGCACGGTGTAGGGGTATAGACCGCCCGCGATGTTCTCCACAGAAGGCTCTGCGCCGTCAATGGAGAGCAGCTTGATCTTGTCCGCGGGATCCGCCATCCCCAGGGTAAAGAATCGGAAGGAATACCCGATGGCGCCGGGATAATTGCGGTAATTTGCCACATTTTCATAAATGCCCCCCATACCCGAGACCACTTCCTCTTTCAAGGGCTCCGCAATAGGCGCCTCCCCCATAACCATGTGCATAATGGTCTGGCTGCCGGAATTCTCCGGACGCTGGAAGGGGACGATCCTTTCGTTTTTGCCCGTGTAGGGTTTCCAGTTCTTCACCTTGCCGGAGTATATATCCCGGATATCCTCTGTCGCCAAGCCGATGCAAGGGTTGGCTTCGCTCACAAAGAAAATAAAAGCGTCTTTGCCGATGGGAGTCAGCACGAGGGTTTTCCCTGCCTTGCGGGCAAGCTCCTTCTGGGCTTCGGAAGGCTGCGCGCCAAAGAAGATATCCACCTCGCCATTCACAAGGCGCTCGAAGGCGAATATGGTATTGGTAAAGGTGATTTTCCCCTCGGCGGTGGAGGTGGCTTTGGCGGGAATCTTTACGGTAGCATCCCCGTCGCCGTTATACTGATATGCCGGGTCAGCGGCTATGCCTGCGTAGCAAGCGTTCGCGAAAGCGCTGTAGACCGGGTACGCCGCTTCTGCGCCGTCCAGGACCGGCATGTTACGCTGCTCGCTGATGGAAAAACTGGAAGGCTGATCTAGTACGGGCAAGAGATTCGCCCGGTTGGACACATCATAGCGGTAGATATCCACGCTGGCGTAACCGCCGCCGTAGGCAAAGCCATAATCCGGGGGCAGCACGCTCTGTCTCCGGTACATCCTCATCCCCGCGATCGTTGCGCCGAAGAGGAGGAGGAGGGACAGGAAGGCTGCGGCAAGCTTTTTCGGGATTGCCGGGGCGTTTTCGCTCCTTCGCTCCCTCCAGAGAAAAAAGAGAATGAACGCCGATTGAAAGATGAGCGGCAGGAATAAGATAGGTTCAAGATAGCCGAACAGTATCATCATGAAGCAAATGGGGAAGAAACTGATTTCCGTAAGAAAGAAGGCGACAAAAGCGTTATGGGTGACGTCGCCTTTGGAGACGACCATACACAGCGCACATACTGCAAGCGTCAAGAGCAATGGCAGGCATACGGGCAGGTACCTGTCCCCCATGCGGTCGGGGTAGCTTTTTCCCGCCGTCCATCGCACAGCCAAAAACGCTGCAAATATGTAGAATAGCACGTATAGCCACTGTATCTGCGCCAGGGACATCCCCATCATCCCCGTTAAAAGGGGCAGGGCGCCGAGGAAGGAAGCCGCCAAAGGGGCGACGCCGAACCCTAAAAAGGTGATTTTTAAGAAATACCGCGTCTTTTCTTGCATGGGCTGCTCCTTCTACAAGCATTAGGAAAGTCACAGTTCGCTTCGAAAAATGCCTGAATTCTTAAGAATTTGTGTTGCTTTTCGGCAAAGCATCGGTTACAATTACCCTTGCCATCAAGAATGCAAAATATTGGGAGATGATGAGGATGACGCTGAAGATCACATCCCTGGTGGAAAACACCAGAGCCGGGGATCATCTTTCGTGCGAAGCGGGCTTGTCCTTACTGGTTGAGTGGCGTGATACGGTCTTCCTGGTGGATACCGGGGCGTCTGACCTATTCATGGAAAATGCGGATACCCTGGAGAAGGACTTGTCCAAGGTGGACTACGTGATCCTGACCCACGGGCACAGCGACCATAGCGGGGGCATACGCACTTTGTGCCAGACCACAAGGAAAAAATTCCAACTGGTACTCAACCCCAGCTTTTTCAATAAGAAGTTTAAGCGCGACAACGAATATCTCCGCTATATCGGCAATGATTTCAACGAAGAATTCCTGCAGATCGAGAATGTCACGACGGTATTCCCCCTCATCAACAATTTCATGCTGGTGGAAGGCGTATATATCCTTTCGGATATCGAGGCGGTGGCGGCCTTTGAAGACGAGCCGAATGACTTCATCGTGCTTAACGCGGGGGAGTATACCAAGGATCACTTTGACGATGAGCAGATCCTGGTATTTGACCTGCCCGAGGGGCTGGTGGTGATCGCCGGCTGCGCCCATCGGGGGATCGTGAACATATGCGAGACGGTGAAAAAGCGCCTGCAAAAGCCCATTCACGCCATCATCGGCGGCCTGCATCTGAAGGACAGCGGCGACGCCCGGATCGAACAGACGGCGGCATATCTCAGGGAGGAAGGCATAAAGGCGCTGGCGACCGGGCACTGCACAGGGGACCGGGGCATGGCGTGCCTGGAAGTCGCGGGGCCGGAAGTCTACCCCTTGTCGTCAGGGACGGTTCTCACTTTCGGAGATTGAACGAATCATCGCTCGCTGGCTTGATAAAGAAAGCCCTCGCTGTAGGGAAAAATCTCGTCCAGGGCGCCCCGTACCACAATGCGGTGGTCGGAGATGCCGATGGGGTGGCAGGAAGTAATGGTAATACAGGAGTAGCCTGCCGTGCGGATCATGCTCCAATCGTCCTGCTCCACGACTTCGGTGTATTCCCACAGGTAGCGGTAAATCAAATCCTCGTCATATAAATAGAGATAATCGCCCTCTTTCATTAGATCCACATAATAAAAGGGGGCTTTGTCTGTGATGACGCCATTGCGCCGCGTATTGCGGTGGCCGGCAAGGGACGTGTTTCGATTGCCCCTGCCCGGGAGCTGGGCGTAATCGTAAAGGCAGGCGCCCATCTTGCTTAGGGCTTCGGCGTCGGTCCCCTCGTACACCGGGCAGACCAGATTGAGTACCGGGATGCCTAGGGTGAGGGACATATCCACATAGCCCTGCCGTTCCTTGGTGATCAGCAGCTTGCCCGTGGGCAAGTCAAGGCCTTGCTCTTCGTCGGGGCTGGCGTCGACCTCCCCATCCGGGACCGATACCACAGGCGGCGGCTCCTCGTTGGCCTGGACCTGCGGCAGGGGTGGCGGGGGCACGGGACGGTTGGACTCGTCGCGGAACAAGGGGCTCAGATTGAGAAAGGTGATCACGCCACCGGCGATGATCAGGCAGCAGAAAGCTGCGAAAAGAAGCTTACGTTTGGTACTCATGGGAATGCGCCTCCAGGCTAAGTGCGAATGGTTAAGGCTAGAAGTATGCCTTCATGCTATCTTGATTATACCATACTTGACCGGCTGGCGTTCTATGGATAGAATTTAGGCGGGGCAAACGACGCTGTCATAGGACGGTAAACCCTTGCCAATACAAAAACTGCTTTCAAAGGATGGACATGGAGCACACCATAGACATATTCGGCATGACAATACACTATCTGGACTCGGCGCCGGACCCTGCAGAGGCAGGGGGGCGGCGGGTTTTGGTGTTCCTCCATGGATGGGGGGCGTCCAAAGAGACCTTTGCCCCGGTCATCAGCGCGCTGCAGGATAGATACAGGGTAATCGCCCCGGACTTGCCCGGCTTCGGGAAAACCGGCGAATTGGACCGGCCATGGTCGATCCAGGACTACGGCAGCTTCATCGAGGCATTCCTCGAAGCGCTTGGGCTTACAGAGCAGCCCCTGACGGTGTGCGGGCATAGCCACGGGGGGCGGATCCTGATCAAATGGGCCGCGACGCGCCCGGCGAAAGGCTTGCGCAGCATGGTCCTTATCGACAGTGCAGGGCTCAGGCGCAGACGGGGCGCCGGATGGTACGCGAAAGTATACGCATACAAAGCGGGAAAGAAGCTGACAGAAGCGCCGGGGCTGGGAAAGATCCTGTCGCCATTCGCGGAAGGCTGGCTTGCGCGGGCAGGGTCGGCGGATTACCGCGAGGCTTCGCCGGTTATGCGGCAGACGATGAACCTGCAGTTGGAGGAAGACCTGGGGTATTGCCTCCCCATGATCAAAGCGCCTACGTTGCTCTTTTGGGGCGAGCAGGACACAGATACGCCTTTGTCCCAGGGCAGGCAGATGGAGAGGGGTATACCTGACGCGGGTCTTGTGGTGCTCTCCCCCGCAGGGCATTATGCTTATCTGGACCAGCTGCCGGCATTTGTACGCGCTCTGACCTATTTTATAGAAAACGCCTAGCGAGGAGGAATTCTATTGTTCGCCATTGCCTTAGCTTTTTTTATCATTACTTCCCTGTGGTATTTTTGGGGCGGCTTGTACCATGGCCTGCACATACTGCAGCAAAACAGCTATTATAGCGACCGTTATTCCCAATGGCTGAAGAAGCATCCGGTCAATGGCGCGGTATATCTGGTGCCTATTGCCTTTATCGCCAGTATCGCCCTCGATCAGTATTTGGGGATAGAATTGTATCTGTTCCTTTCCGGGGCGGTTTTTATCGTCCTCGCCTTTGTGAACCGGAGGGAGAGGGAGATCAAGCCTCTGGTCTTTACCTGGCGGGTGGGGCGGCTGACATTGACCACGATCCTGATGTGCATAGCCTTTTCGTGCTTGATGCATGCCTATTTCCGCATGTCCCTCTGGTGGGAACTGCCGTTCTTCCTTTCGCTTCTCCACCTGATGAGCAGCATTATGCTGATTATCTCCAACCAGATCAACCAGCCCATAGAGAACCGTATTGCCCAGGGATTCATCCGGGACGCGAAGAAGATCCTTGCGGGACATCCGGGGCTCAAGGTCATCGGGATAACCGGAAGCTACGGGAAGACAAGCACCAAGCACATTTTGGGGCAGCTCCTGGGCCCTGAGCTTGAAGTACTGGTCACGCCGGAGAGCTACAATACCACGATGGGTGTGGTCAGGACGATCCGGGAGAATCTGGCTGCCACACACCAGGTCTTCGTGGTGGAGATGGGGGCGAAGAAGCCTGGCGACGTAAAGGAGATCTGCGACGTGGTACGCCCGGAGATGGGGATTTTGACTTCCATCGGGGAAATGCATCTGGAGACCTTTGGCTCGATGGATAAGGTCATACAGACAAAGTATGAGCTGGCAGAAGCTGTGGGCAGCGACGGGATGATGTTTGTGAATGGCAGCAACGACTATATCAGGGAGAAGCCCCTGAACCAGCCGCATATCCTATACGGGATGGGAGATGCGGCGGACGGCGGGGCGCTTGGCGAGGCCGGCGGCATGGCGGACAGTGAGACAGCAGACAGCGAGACAGCAGACAGCGAGGGCTTTGTTCACCCTTTGGATGTGTGGGCGGAAAAGATCGTATGCGGCCCGTTCGGCTCGCGCTTCACGATCAAGTTCGCCAACGGCTCGGGGATGGGCTGCGAAACCAGGCTGCTGGGTAAGCACAATGTGCTGAACATCGTCGCTGCCGTATCCGTGGCGGTCCATCTGGGCCTGGGCGAGTCACATGAACGCGGCATGGGCCTATATGACCTGGCCGTCAAGATCAGCAAGCTGGAGCCAGTGGCCCATCGGCTGCAGCTGTTACCTCCCGGCGGGAAATACCAGATCATCGACGACGCGTATAACGCGAACCCGGAAGGGGCGCTGGAAGCCCTGGAGGTCCTGGGCAGCTTCCCCGGGTACAGGGTCTTGGTCACGCCGGGGCTGGTGGAGCTGGGAGAAAGGGAAGAAGAAGCGAACTATACGCTGGGCGAACAAGCTGCGGCGCATTGCGACTACCTTATCTTCGTCGGGCAAAACCGAAGCAAGCCGCTCATCGAAGGGGCGGTAGAGTCTGGCTTTGACGAAGAACAGATCTATGTGGCGGAAGATATCCACGACGCCCTGGCCAAAGCTGAAGAGCTGGCAGGCCGCCTCGCCCCGGACGCGGGACCGATGACGGTGCTGCTGGAGAACGACCTGCCGGACAACTTTCAGTGAAGGCGCACAGACATACTTCACTGGCCTGGGGTTTTGACAGGATACATCGAGTTATAGTAGGGGAGATGTTGGGAATTGAAGATTCAGGTGGGCGTATTCTTCGGGGGCAAAAGCGTCGAACACGAGGTATCCGTGATCTCTGCGATGCAGGTCGCTGCGGCGATGGATCCGGATAAGTACGACGCAATCCCTGTCTACATTACCAAAGACAACGAGATGTATACCGGCCCGGATCTGCTCACGCCCGCATACTACCGGGATTTGCCCGCTCTCATCGCCAGGAGCCAGAAAGTCGTGCTGGTACGGGAGAAAGGGAAGGTATCGTTACTTCGTTATCCACAAAAACTGTTCACCCAGCCAGTGATGGCTTCCCTGGATCTGGCCTTCCCCGTGATCCACGGAACCAATGGAGAGGACGGCAGCTTGCAAGGCTTCTTCCAGCTATACGGCCTGCCTTATGTAGGATCGGATGTGGGGGCGTCCGCCAGCGGTATGGATAAATGGGTAGCGAAATGCCTGCTGTCTGCCGCCGGGCTGCCTGTATTGCCGGGATTTTGCTTCGGAAGCGCCGAATACCAAGCAGATCGCGAGGCGGTACTAGATAGAGTCGAAGGCTTCAATGGATACCCTCTGATCGTCAAACCGGTCAATCTGGGTTCCAGCGTCGGCATTAGCCCCGCCCATGACCGGAAGGCGCTTGCAGAGGGCGTCGATCTTGCCGCCAGCTTTGCACAGCGGGTTCTGGTGGAACCGATGCTGCTGGATATGCGCGAGATCAATTGCGCTGTGATGGGCGATGGCGGGATCGCGGAAGCATCGGCTTGCGAAGAGCCGCTCTCCTCGGGGGAGATCCTGAGCTACGGGGATAAATACATGGCTTCAGAAAGCCCGGGCGGATCCGCCAGCGAAGGCGGCTTGCTTGGCAAAAGCGGCGAAAAGGGCATGGGTGGGGCGCGCAGGATACTCCCTGCAGAGCTAGACCCGGGCAAAGAGGCACAAGTCAAGGATCTTGCCCAAAAAGCTTTCCGGGCCTTGTGCTGCAGCGGCGTCGCCCGGGTGGATTTTCTCATGGACCGAAGCGACGGGAAAGTCTATGTCAACGAAATCAACACCATCCCCGGATCTCTGTCTTTCTACTTATGGGAAGCCGCGGGCAAGTCTTTCCGGCAGTTGACGGAGGATCTGATCCAGATGGCCCTAATGCGGCGCCGGATCCAGGAGAAGCTGATCTGGTCAAATGAAGCAAACCTCCTATCCGGGGGATCCTTTGGCAGCAAAAGGTCGCAAAATGGCAAGTAAGGGGCAAGCCGCCCATACGCGAACGGATAAATATGCAGACAGGCGATGAGACATTGGTGAAACAGTTGGAGGAACGAGACGCCGGGAAACAAACTGACGTGAAAGCAGGGCACATCACAGAGGATAAGCCGGCCCTGCTGCCACAAATCGCATTACGCTTGGGCGAGTCCCTGCTTTCTGCAGTCTTTGGCGTGTTCATCCTGGAACGCTGTAATATGGGGGGCCTGGGCCCTGTGCTCCTTTGGGTATGCGCGTCGCCCGCCCTGCTTTTTCTGGCTTTATTCACCTGCCTTGCTGTCTATCGCGTGATCCGCTTCCTGATTCCGTCGCCTTGTTGGGCATTCGCCCTGTATGGAAGCTTGATCAGCCTGATCGGCCTTGCGAATTATTTCAAGCTATATTATAGGACAGAGCCCCTGGTTCCCTATGACATACTGAACGTTGGCCCTGCTTTTGGCATAGCGGGGAACATGGGCATGCGCCTGGATAGGGGCCTGTTGCTGAATCTGCTGCTTTTTGCCCTATGCCTGACCTTGATGGGGGTCATCCGGCGTTATGGGTACAAGCCTTTGCCGCCGCGCCCCTGGTGGAAGGCCGCGATCCTACCGCTGCTTTCCCTAGTATGCCTATGGTACCTAACCGACATGCACCACCTTGCCGCATTAGGGGTCGAGGATATCCGCTATGACCAATACCGGAACTACCAGACGAACGGCTTTGTGGTGTCCACGCTGACGAACCTCTCGGACAGCAGGGTAAAATCCCCGGCTGACTATAGCCCTGAAGCGGTAGCGGCATTGCGCTCCCGGATCGAGGCGGCGGACGCCCCGGCGCCAATGGGAAACCCGGACAAGCCGCCCCACATCCTCGTCCTGCAAATGGAGGCTTACGCCGACCCAAGGCTCGTCGACCCCCGGGTCGTCTATCCAAGGGATCCCTTTGGCCCCCTGGCGGCATATGAAGGGGAGATGCAAAAATTCCGTACACTGGTCTCCACCATTGGCGGGGGAACCTCCAATACCGAATATGAATTCCTCACCGGGTTCAATATGTATTATTGCCCTGTAGGCGTCACCCCGTTCATCTGCTATATGCAAAAACCCAGACAAAGCCTGGCAACGGCCTTGTCGGCATACGGGTACCAAAATATCGTCATGCACCCGCATATGGGCAGGTTTTACAGCAGGGACAAGGTCTATCCAAAGCTGGGCTTTGACCGCTTCGTGACAGAGGAGGAATTCGACGATCCCGTCTATATTGGCAGCTATATTTCGGACGGCTCTTTTGGGAAAAAGATCGTTGAGCTCTTTGAGGAGGAGCGGGGGAAGGGGCCCCTATTCCTTTATGCAATCTCCATTCAGAACCATGGTCCGTATGGCGGCGGGGATTTTTGGCGGGACTGCCCAGTGGCGCTGGAGGACGGGCTCGCCCTGAGTGAGGCGCAGATCGCAGAGCTGGAAACCTTCGGGGCGAACCTCAACGACAGCGCCCTTATGCTGGCGAATCTGATACGGTACTTATCCCAAGTGGACGAGCCTGTCCTGCTCCTGGTCTATGGGGATCATCAAGCGGCATGGCTATGGTCGATGGATACCCCGGGTACGCCGGATGTGGAACTGCGCAGATATAGTACGGAGAGCTTCTTTTGGGCGAATTACCCTCTGCAAGGGGGCGTCCGCCCAGTGGTGAGCGCTTCTGTCCTGGGTTCGCAGACGCTGCGGATGGCCGGGCTTGCGCTGCCCCTGTATGAAAAAGGAATTGATTTGCATAGCAGGGAGCTTATGGCTTATAATGTTGCGATAACAGTGGAGAACGACGGGACCCTGGACTATGCGAAGCACAGCCGGCTGGAAAGCTTCCTGCTGCTGCAGTATGACAGGATGTTCGGGGGCAATTACCTAGGGGCGGATATAGATTGAGGACATACAGCTTTCGTGAATCGGGATAACGCTAGATAAGCCGCGCTAGGAGAAGGCAAAAGGCCAAGCGTGCCAGACGCCTTGCGGGCCAGTAAGGAGAATTCTATGGATATCAGCCGATGGGGCAGGCGGATCGCAGCCTTTGCGGTCAGGATAACGGTTTGGATCATGGTGGTGGTAGTCTGTTTGGCTTCCACCGGCGTCGTTCCGGCTGCGGCTGCCGAAAGGGTGCTGGAGCCTGATCGGATCTATGCGAACCCCTCAGAGCCGAAGCCCATCGAGCCTTTGCTTGCAGAGGGAGAGAACATGCGTTCGGGCACACGCTATCTGGGGAAAACGCAGGCAATGGAGGTATCGCCATCCGACGCATACCGCGGTTTTCTCTTCCTGGTGAACTACCAGGGCAGTCTGCCTGAGGGCTACGTGCCGGAAGGGCTGGCCGATGCAGGCGAATTGACTTGGACGCTGGGGGAGGCTGGCTTCTCTGTGACCAAGGCAGGGATGGAAATCCATCGGACGGTAGGGGAAAAGCTGTTGGACCTGATCCTGGACGCCCGCAGTCAGGGGGGCGTGTCCGGATACCTGCTGCAAAGCGGGTACAGGGACTATGACTACCAAGCGGCGCTTCACCAGAGAAAGGTGCAGGAATACCGGGGCATGGGCTACAGCGACGCCGACGCCAGGAAGGCAGCCGCT
>Ga0082212_10013771_pt1 | contig 10096 bp, 6 predicted proteins | sample TergutNt197P3_FD_71548 | JGI IMG/M metagenome (GOLD analysis project Ga0082212, IMG submission 71548) | Neocapritermes taracua P3 segment gut microbial communities from Petit-Saut dam, French Guiana - Nt197 P3 | ecosystem: Host-associated > Arthropoda: Insects > Digestive system > Gut ... | reverse complement strand
AACTCGGATTAGCGAGGAAGTTCTTTGAGATGGATGTTGAAAAAGTAACGTTGCTTTTCAACTTATCCTTTGCGATTAAATATTCATATACCAAACGGGTTAAAAATACTGCCGTCAAAAATGAAGCGGCCAATCCGATAATCATGGTCGTTGCAAAACCGCGAATAGGGCCTGTACCGAATACAAACAATACGATACCTGTGATGATTGATGTCAGGTTGGCGTCAAAAATAGCTGAAAAAGCATTTTTATATCCGTCCGCGATGGCTTTCGGCAACGCTTTCCCGCTACGCAATTCTTCTTTGGCACGCTCATAAATCAATACATTGGCGTCAACAGCCATTGCCAGCGCCAACACCATACCTGCAATACCCGGCAAGGTCAATACGGCTTGAAATGAGGCCAATACGCCCATCATAAAGAAAATATTCAGAAACAAAGCACCGTTTGCAATCATGCCGGGAATTATTCCGTACATCGCACACATATAAATCATTAAGATAACCAAAGCGATAATAAATGAAATAATACCACCCCTGATCGCTTCCTCGCCTAACGAAGGCCCGACGATATCTTCCTGCGCAATATTCACGGATGCAGCCATTTTACCTGATTTCAATACATTGGCCAAGTCTTTCGCTTCTTCTACAGAAAATTGTCCTGAAATTTGCGAATGGCCGCCTGTGATTTCAGTGTCTACCCTTGGTGCCGAATAAACCAATCCGTCAAGTACAATAGCAATAGCTTGTCCTATATTTTCTTTTGTCAGTCGCGCCCATGCTTTAGCTCCTTCCGCATTCATTGCCATGGATACAACCTGACCTGATCTTCCTATCTGCTGTTGCGAAAAGTCGGCCGTAGCATTGGTTACCACATCGCCGCTCAATGCCGGACTGCCATCGCGGTTCGTCACTTTGATAGCATATAATTGATAGAAAGTTTCTTGCTCGTCGAACGCCTTTACACCCCATTTAAATTCAATATTTCTTGGAAGTACGGCTTTTACCTGCGGCATATTCAGGTATTCGATGATTTTATCCATATCGTTTTTGTGCGCATAACCAACGATAGGCCCTGCTGAAAGTCTTCCTGTATTATCTGCGCTTAGTTGAAGTTTGGCAAACAGCGGGTGTAACTTCTCATATTCTTCCATAGTCATTCCCTCGCTTGCAGCATCGGCATCTTCATTGCCCTCTAATTGAGCCAATAATGATTCAACGTCAGACGATGTGGCTTCTGCCTCTGCTACGGCGTCAGGATTGGTTGCGGTTTCGGTAGAGTCACTTTCTTCCCGGTCGGTATCCGTTTTCAGTATTCTGGCCAAAACTTCGTCGGCAGCTACAAGTTGCTGGTAAATAGACGGTAAATCAAACGTTTCCCAAAATTCAAGATTAGCGCTACCCTGCAATAATTTACGTACACGTTCAGGCTCTTTTACACCGGGCAATTCAACCAATATACGGCCTGCCGTTTCCAAACGCTGGATATTGGGCGAAACAACCCCGAAACGGTCAATACGGGTACGCAGTACGTTGAATGAGTTATCAATCGCACTCTTTAACTCGTCTTTGATTACAGCTACTACCTGAGCATCCGTGCTTTGTGGCGTGATTCTGTCTTTCGATTCGAATGTACTGAAAATGGCCGCCAAGCGTACGCCCGGGTCTAATCTGCGGTATTCTTCCACAAAAAGATCCACAAAATCCCTGTTACTCGTTGCCTGACGGGCATAAGCCAGTTCCAATGCCCTGTTGAAATTCGGGTCCTGATTGTTGTTGGCCAACGACCTGATCACATCGGGCACATTCAATTCGAGCACGACATTCATTCCTCCCTTCAGGTCAAGTCCCAAGGTCACTTCCATCTCACGAGATTGCTTCAATGTATAGCCTAACCATACTTTTTTGTTCGCCAATGAGTCTAAATAAAAACTCTCTTTAGCAGCGTCCCCATTGGCATACAATGCTGCCTTTTTGTTGTATCTGTTTGTCACAAACGAAAATGACAGATAGAACATACATACAAGCATCAACAATACCGAGAAAACCCTGACAAATCCTTTGTTTTGCATTTTATTTTACTATGTTTTACGTTATTATTTTATTTTTCAGGGTGCAAATATAGTTATTTTTTCATTGCCAAAGCCCGAAAATTCAATTTATTTATTAATTAAGAAACTGTATAAATTTTATTGAGGATAAATGTGATGAGCTATTTTTAGATGATTTCAATATGCCTTTGCAAACAACACGCGTTGAACGGAAGATCGCCCTGTAACCATGCACTTACCGGGAGTTTTGTCGCCATCTAAGGGGATACAGCGTATCGTAGCCTTGGTTTCTGCCTTGATACGGCTTTCTGTTTCCGACGTTCCATCCCAATGAGCCATGATAAAACAGCCTTCTTCTATCTTTTCTTTAAATTCATCATACGTTTCCACCGTTACCATACGACTTTTCCGATTTTCAAGCGCCTTTTGATATATGTTTTGCCGAATATCTTCCAGCAGATTCTTTACATATTCCTCAATCCCTTCGCATGAGATGGTGGTTTTTTCCAACTTATCGCGACGCATCACTTCAATCGTATTGTTTTCCAAATCACGACCACCAATTGCCAAACGTACAGGGATTCCTTTCAGTTCATACTCAGCAAATTTCCATCCTGGTTTTTTGTTATCAGCATCATCATATTTTACCGTAATGTCAAGGTCTTTCAACCCTTGCACAATCTCGGCTACCTTTTTGCCGATTTGTGCCAGCTGTTCTTCCGAACGATAAATCGGGATAATAACTACTTGTATCGGAGCCAACGCAGGAGGGAGCACCAACCCGTTATCGTCAGAATGAGCCATAATCAGGGCGCCGATCAAGCGTGTGGACACCCCCCACGATGTGGCCCATGCGTAATTTGTATTTCCGTTTTTGTCGATGAAGGTCACGTCGAACGCTTTCCCGAAATTCTGCCCCAGAAAGTGGGATGTACCGGCCTGTAACGCTTTCCCATCCTGCATCATGGTTTCAATCGTGTACGTTTCCAAAGCACCGGCAAAACGTTCGCTTTCGGTTTTCACTCCTTTTATAACCGGCAACGCCATGTATTTTTCGGCAAAATCAGCATAAATATCGTGGATTGTGATTGTTTCGACCTCTGCTTCTTCACGTGTGGCATGTGCCGTATGGCCTTCCTGCCAAAGAAATTCAGCTGTACGCAGAAATAGTCGTGTACGCATCTCCCAACGCATCACATTAGCCCATTGATTGATCAAAATCGGCAAATCGCGATAAGATTGAATCCAGTTGCGGTAGGTATGCCATATAATGGTTTCCGACGTCGGACGAATAACTAATTCTTCTTCCAACTTGGCAGTAGAATCGACCACCACGCCTTTCCCTTCCGGGTCATTTTTAAGACGATAATGTGTTACCACAGCACATTCCTTTGCAAATCCTTCTACATGAGCGGCCTCACGACTCAAAAATGACTTGGGGATTAGTAATGGAAAATAAGCGTTCTGATGTCCGGTTTCCTTAAACATATTATCCAAAATACGTTGCATCTTTTCCCAGATAGCATACCCGTAAGGTTTAATTACCATACAACCACGTACAGCCGAATTTTCTGCCAAATCCGCCTTAATCACCAAATCCTGATACCATTGTGCATAGTTCTCACTTCTTGAGGTGAGTTCTTTTATTTCCTTTGCCATAATATATTCAATTACAAATTACGAATTACAAATTAGAATCTGAAATCGTAAATCTAAAATCTAAAATTCATTTTCAATTGATTCAATACTGTTCCTTCTCATTTGGAAAATCCATCATTTTCACATCCTTAATATAGGATTGTACAGCCTCCGTAACAACTCCATATAAATTGGCATAGCGCCTTAAAAATCGAGGGGAAAATTCAAGGTTGATACCCAGCATATCGTGCATAACCAACACTTGTCCGTCTACCCCACCACCTGCACCTATTCCAATAATAGGGATACGTAGCTCGGAGGCCACCTGAGTAGCTAACGTAGCCGGTATCTTTTCTACTACAATACCAAAACAACCCAATTTTTCTAATAAATGAGCGTCTTCGACCAACTTTTTTGCTTCATCTTCCTCACGCGCCCTTACAGCATAAGTGCCGAATTTATTAATCGATTGAGGAGTCAATCCTAAATGTCCCATGATAGGAATTCCTGCACATAGGATTCGTTCGATAGATTCACGTATATCCGCTCCTCCTTCTAATTTAATACAATCGGCATGTGTTTCTTTCATCACGCGAACAGCCGACTTCAATGCTTCCTTCGAATCACCCTGATAGGAACCAAACGGTAAATCAACAACTACTAATGCTCTTTTTACGGCTTTCGTTACCGATTTTCCATGATAAATCATCTGATCGAGCGTAATTGGAAGTGTTGTCACATTGCCGGCCATTACATTCGAGGCCGAATCTCCCACTAATATTACATCCATCCCTGCCTGATCAATGATGTGAGCCATTGAAAAGTCATACGCAGTCAGCATGGATATTTTCTCTCCACGCTGTTTCATTTCCATTAAACGATAGGTCGTTACTTTTCGATTGTTTTCAGATGTGATTGCTGACATATTCGCTTTTTTTCATTCTACGCGACAAAGATAGTGCAAGTTGAGAGCAGAACAAAATATGCTTGTATATTTTTTATGCCGAGACGCCTGCTATGTTCAATTTGTTGTACTAAAATACATAGCCGAAAAACATTCTCATTGTGATTGAAAACTATTTAATACCATACTTTTACACTTCTGTTACCTGCAACGACAATGTACAAACCACCTGTAGTGAGGGAAAATTGTGCTTCGCTTGTTTTGGCAATACCTTTATATACAAGTTGCCCGACGAGGTTATAGATGCGCAGCGGTTCGCCGGGAGTAAGTCCGCTTATGTGTAAATCTCTGTTTGTTGCGTATGCTTGTAACGCAGGCCTCTCGATACTTTCTTTATCGGTAGGTGGTTTTTTCGAACCGATCAATTCCGAATAACGTGCAATGACATGTTTTGTCCGTTCCAAAGTCAGCGCATTATTTTCCTTTGCGATGCTACCGATCGAGACGCCATGCACAATCACATCAGGATTGGAAAAATAGGGAATCATCGTAGAAGGATTTTTGTCGGCAAAATTGTCGCCATTATACGACATGACGGTATGATACCAATTTCCGTCTTCGCCTGTACTGCGCCATGCACTTGAGTAAGTGAAAATGCCGGGGCCGGGGTATCTGGTTCTCAGTTGTTGCCAATGATGATGCGCCCCCAGATTGTGGCCTAATTCATGTACCAAGGTAGAGCTATAAGTAGAGCCTGATATATTACAAACACTGAATCCAAACGAAGCATCCGGTTTGTTCAAATTATAGTTCGGAAGGTATGCATAACTGCCGGTCATCGGCATCAAAACCGCCAAATCTGCTCCATATTGTTTTCGCAAATCGTGTACCTCATCCATAATACCATCGCCATTTTGCTGAAAAGCTCCCAAGTCCATATTTGCGTCCGGCGATTCGGCATAATCTGTTTCGTATTTGTAAACCAGATTGAACGTGAGGTTTATTTCCGAATTATCCAATACATCGTTTGCGTATTGAAAAGCCATATTGATAGCGTTGTCAATACTTGTTGCGTTTCTTTCTGCCCATTCTTTCGCTTTTGTGGAATAAGCTACTAATACATCGATTGTTACGTGCTCATTGATGTCTTCGTCAGCACGTGTAAAAGGCAATCCTGTTTGTCCGGAAGACTCAACAGGAGGAAGGATAGCCGGCTCGGGAGTGAAATTATTTTTTCTTTCCGCTGAGAGGGAATATTGCGAAAGGATGGGTTGTCCGTTTGCATTGGCAACACGGTAATGTTCGTCATTGAACGGAATATCTGTGCGCAGACTTATACCGGCATCGGATATGGATATAATACAGGTTGAAAATTTACTGTCGGTAATATGGGCTGTTATTCCCAAAACGTTATCGCATCCAATCGTTACATTTGAAATTACAGCTCTGTATCTCCGGTCGTCAAAGAAGCCGAGCAGTAAGGTGTCGCCTTTGTTGGCGGCTGTCAGATGTCGAAGTCGGGGGTTATAGTCGAAGTTACGGTTTCTGATAGCGTTTTCCGAAACAATACCATTCGCAGCGCGCAACAGCGCCGTTTCATTCCCATTGTTGATGCTGATGCACTCCCTCGCTTGCTGTCCCAAGAGATTTATGGTTAGGATTAAATCTGTAATCAAAAGTAAAAATAATTTGATTTTCATCTTAGGTTGGTACGATGATGTTTTTAGGGGATGTGTAAAAAAGTATGGAACACAATTTCTAAAAGCGATATAGCTATTCAATTAACTCCGTCGGGATGACAGGATTTGAACCTGCGACCACACGCCCCCCAGACGCGTACTCTACCGGGCTGAGCTACATCCCGTTTGTTTCAGCGGGGGCAAAGATACGAAATTAATTGAGAACGTACCATATTATAGTTTTTTTAATGCAGTCCTTTGTTATCTTCCTTTGTTCATCTTCGCGAAAGACCATATCTAATATCCAGTGTAAATTATTTTCAATTCCCCAATGATTTCTGATTATCATTGACGGCCAAAATGTAATCTGTTTCTTTTTCGATAATCTTTGCCGCTATTGCTTTTAGGTTCTCATTTATTGTTAATATATTTTCTGCCCTAATTGTTCAGCCGCATTGCACATTTCATTTTTATTAATATTACAATACTTGCAGTTTAGGCTATAATCTTTCATCAAAAATTTAATCGCATTGTTTTTTGATCGAATGTTTAGATTGATTCCATCGTCAACAAGATTATCTTTGTAATCCAATATATTCGCCAATCTTGCACACAAATATAATCTGCTATTTTTATATGCAGGAAATCCATTGGTAGGACAAGTCCAATATTTTGATCTTAATTCGGATACACTATAGGCCTCTTTGTCGGGTGGATCAAATTTAAACCATTTCCTTGCACCAAATTGTGTATATAAAACATGATTTGCGACGCATGTTGCCCTCAGTTTTTCAAGCATCGCCTTGTTGAAGCTATATGGACTTGCAATAATGGCAACCTTATTTCTACTTATGACGTCCAACAATTGCCAAGAAGGCAAATTCGTTCCATTTGATACAATTACAATAATCCCGATCTTTTCTTTGTATTGTAAAATGTATGCCATGATTTTTGCGATTTCGGGATGTAACATCGGCTCTCCACCGTGAATTTGAAGGCGATAAATATAGTCGAAGTTCGACATCAAAAGATCAAGGTCGTGTTTAAACTCCTCAAAACAAACATCTTTGGCCTTATCTTGTATTTCAGGAATCAAATTTGAACAATGTTTACATCTAAGGTTACACTTTGTTGTAATAATCATCTCTACATGATGTAATCTTCGAAATTGAAAAAAAATACCATCAATCAAATTTTTTAATTTCCGAGATCTGCTACGTTCGATTTTTGAACATAAACGAATATGTGTGATATATTGCTTAAATTTCATGTTTTATATCACTTAACAACTCAATCTTGGAACTTAACATGGTAGTAATTCTTTCTTTATTGGTGTTTTTAGCTTGCTCCATAGAACGAAAAACGCTATTACTACCTCTGTTGTGGGAAAGATGAAACAAAGGGCCTTCACTTCGATGTATCTTTAAACCTAAAATTTTCAACCGCTCATGTAATTCAAAATCTTCAGGTCCCCACCCATAAAACTTTTCACTTACCATTCCGGCCTTGATATACGTTTCCCTATTGACAAATATGGCGCCGCCTATCATTTTATCGCCGTATATCAAACCCATCTTATCTTTGTTTCTTAATAAAAATTGAATACTTTTGTTTTGGACATACAGTTCCCTGATAACAAAAGACGTATCGTAAAAATGCCCGTCGTAAGGATAGGCAACATCAAAACCTTGTCGAAGTTTTTCGATCGAATCCATAATCTGTTTTTGGGGAATAATAACATCGGCGTCCCATATTCCAATAAAAGGCGTACACGCCCTGCGAGTCATGATGTTCAAATATTTGGTCTTGTAAAAAACAGAATCCCCGTCTTCTAAAAATAAGTACTCTACTTTGTTACTAAGTTGTTTTGGTATGATCCCATTTGGATAACTTGCCGCTTCCAAAACCATTATATGCGTATCGAAGTTTTTCAGCAAAGATTGTACCGATAAAATCAAATTTTCTAATCGCACGATAGAGTCAATGCGAACAGGTATTATAAATGTCATATCTCTGATATCCGCCTTCATGATTCGTGATTTTATTCTGTAATTATATATGTCAAACATATTGTCCAATCGCTTTGTCAAAGAACATCACAGTGTCGCTCCGGGTCAATATATGAAGATAAGTCAAAATCACTCCGGGCACTCCACTGTAAAGACTGAATGACTGAACAGAAGCGTTTCCATTTTTTAAAAAATAATCCCAAATATCCGAATTTGCAATTTTATTGATGAACAGATCGTTATATTCCCTGTTGACGCCTGTTCTTTTTAATAAATAATAGAATCCGCATAATCCTTTGTTGAACGTTACGTTCTTATTCCGAAATTCATTAATGATTTGATGATTGTCAAGGCCTTGTTGCAATAATGCAATATGTTTGTCCCATCCTGTGATGCTCCCAACAGTCGTATTTAATGCATGCATTGCCGAGCAAAGCGATAGCCTGTTGGCCTTATACAAAGGATACATGCATAAAATATGAGGAGACAGGCCATCAACTATTTTTTCAATCTTGTAGTTATAAAAATTCAATTGATAAATATGTTGCAACAATTGCAGGTAAAAAGGAGTGAAATACGATGTGACAGTGAAAGACGGCGGCTCTGTAAATTTGTCAATAACAAGCGACTCTACCTTGTTTATCATTTCAATAATGATGCCCTGCATAATCTGTCTTTCATTGTTGGACAGCCCGGTATTTTGCAAACGGATTGTACAGTAGGTAAGATTGTCCAGAACCGTCTTGATCATGTCAAGAGTCGGATTCGAATCCAACATACGATTAAAAAGCAACGACTGTATGATTTTATCATCATAACTTTTCAGCATATAATTGGGGTTTCCTTCCATATATCCGGAATCTATCAGGAAGTTAATAGCCATACAGATTCCCGTTAATCCGTTTGAAGGGTCAATTTCAATATTATCGGTGACCCTGTTTACTATATCGTCAAGTATTTTATTGGCAACAGTGCGGTATTTTTTCTCGGACGCCAAACCTGCTAACTCATAAAAATACATGCAAAGCCCCATTTTTCCATGATACAATCCAATAGGTAATAGATTGAGATCTGTGTTCATTGCCATTTGATTAAATGTCTCAATACGTTCGTGCATCTTTTTATCCGGTAATTCCATTTTTTAGTTACAGTTACGATTTACAATACTAAATACGAATTTTATTTTTCAATTAACCACTATTTTCTCTACCTGCCGTACGATTTTGCCGTCTGCAGTTAATCCTTCGATGACAACGGAATAGGTGGTGGGAAAGTCGGATGTATAGAATTCGATAACGGCTTCTTCATTCTCATTTGAAATCACCACGTCGGGCTTCCAAAAGATGGTGGTGCGAAGATCGGGGACAGGGGATTGCCGGGCCTGCAAGGTTTCGTACTTGGGCGCATAAAATGCTACAGGTTTCTGGTAACCAGTGGGGGTGTAAACAACATAGTTGTCCTTTGGAACAGGATCATCTCCCAGCATTCGGGTGGTAACACTGATAACTCCGACGGCTCCTAATACACCTGCCAGGGCGCCGGCAGCCCCTCTGATCAGGTCAATACTTTCAATTTGATTGGGAAGTATAGTCGCAAGGAAAATCCCATCATATTGTAGCACGCCGTCAATAAATATTGTTGCGGGACCTCCTCCGGTTCCTGATATATATATAATCAATCCCCGTTCAAGATGATCTTCAGCCCTCACGCCTGCGATCATATTGAGAAAATCTCTAATATGTGCAAAGCCGAATTCTTTAACAGTTTCTTTTGTGAGGGTATAATCGGAAGATGCATTCAGCCAAAAGTTATCTCT
>Ga0082212_10013770_pt1 | contig 10096 bp, 6 predicted proteins | sample TergutNt197P3_FD_71548 | JGI IMG/M metagenome (GOLD analysis project Ga0082212, IMG submission 71548) | Neocapritermes taracua P3 segment gut microbial communities from Petit-Saut dam, French Guiana - Nt197 P3 | ecosystem: Host-associated > Arthropoda: Insects > Digestive system > Gut ... | reverse complement strand
TCAGCGAGTTGTTTACGGGCGTTGCTGAAAGCAGAAGAACCTTGGTGTTTTGATTTTTCTTTACGCACTCGTCAAGCAAACGCTGATAGCGCGTAAAGCCGTCGTCGCGCTCGGTGCGGTTGCGGAAATTGTGGCTCTCGTCAATGACAATTAGGTCAAACTTGCTCCAGTCAATCCTGGACAGGTCAATGCCGCTTCGCGATTCGCCGCAGTAACGCGAAAGGTCGGTGTGGCTCAGGATTTTATAGTTAAAAATGTCATTGACGATATTGTCTTTGTACGGATTTCGGAACGAGTTCCAGTTGTCGAATAACTTGACGGGGGTCAGTACAAGCACGTTGTCCTGCCGAAGCTCAAAGTATTTTATGACGGCAAGAGCTTCAAAAGTTTTACCCAGACCGACACTTATAGTAAGCAGGTTGCCGTGTATGTTGTGCGGCGGGCGCGTTATTCGGATGTTGACGTGTTTTTCGATGAAGTCGCACATCGCTTTGGCCGTGGCGAAGTGGGTCAGTCTGTTTTTTTCGACAATATCGTATTGATTGAACAGCATCTCTTTCGGGTTCGCTTCAATCTCGAACTCGCGGGCGACTTCCTCCGTTTCAGGCAGAAACCGCGTGTCGCGGATGATAAAGTTTATCTCGCGTACATTCCGCAGATTGTCGCTGAGTAACGTAAATACCGACAATGTCAGCTTGTCGTTGACGATATTGACCGTACAATCGCGCTTGCTTTGCAATACGGCATTGATTTTGTCGATTAGATGGCTGGAAGCTGACTCGTTCATGCGTTCACCGTCTTATGATTGAACTCCGCCGCGCGGGCGGCAGGGAATAAATCCTTAGAGATTAAATTTATTAATCGTCTATTTCCGTGGTTAAATTTATACCCGCGAACGAAATGATTTTCCATGCCTGCGCGGTCTTTTTGGCACGATGCGGCGTCAGGTTTCGCTTACGTACTATTGAGTACGCCGCGCTCAACCTTCCTTGCCTCGTGTCAAAAATCCTCGCGCATCCACCGGAAATCATTTCGTTCGCGGGTATAATTATAAAGTTTTCCCGTCTTCCAGCACAAGGTGAAGCGGTTGGTCGGGGGCGTACTCGAATTGCTTGACGTCCGGTTCGGGTTGCGCCTGACGCTGTTTTACCGCCGCAATTCTTAGCCGGATTTCATCATCTGGCGGCGGCATGATTTAATATATCGTCAGCAGGAAAAACATGGACGAAACGAGACGGGTATTTGATAAAATTTGGATGAGTTTGGAACATTAAATTTCCTGAAAGGTATTTTATGTCGATCCAGGTTTCTACCCATATAGACGATTCAACAAAGCAGCAATTTGATAAGATTTGCGAAGCCATTGGTATTTCGCCTTCCAACGCTCTCAGCATGTTCATCAGAAGCGTCATAAACTACAACGGCATAGCAACGGAATCTTATCGGCGGCGACCGCTTTCGGGAAAACCGTAATCGGCGCGAATCTGATAGCGAGGCGAAAGGTGAATACGCTCGTTTTAGTGCATAGAACCAGCCTTTTGTCTCAATGGATAGAGCGTTTGACTGTCATCGCTGAATTATTTGACCGCCGCCTCTGCCAACGCAAGGATAACGGTTGTAACAAAGCCGCCGGACAACTATGCCGGAAAAGACAGTGGAAAAATCGCCGAATGTATCGAATTGCTTGGACAACGCGGCATTGAGGTGAAGACAAAAGACCGGATGCATCAGAAATTCGCCATTATCGACCAGCGTATTGTGTGGTACGGCAGCATTAACCTGCTCAGTTATGGCGCGTCCGAAGAGAGCGTTATGCGAATCGAGAGTCTGTAAATCGCCGCGGAATTGGCTGGGATGGCGTAGAAATAGAATAACCGTGGAGGTACGCGTTCAAACGCCCTGAAGCAGCATAATAGTCCTGCCGCACAGACAATATTTTAAGATCATCATTTTAAGATCATCAATGAAGAAGATCAGCGACAACTCAATTCAGATAAGTTCGGAGCATGCCCAATACCGCCTCAAGGCTAAGCGGTTTGCCGACATGGGCGTTCATGCCCGCCTTCAGGCACATGTCTATGTCTTCTTTGAATACGTTGGCGGTCATCGCCACAATGGGGATGGATTTTGCGCGCCGCGTATCCGACGCGCGTATTCGGCGCGTGGCTTCGTACCCGTCCATTTCAGGCATCTGAACATCCATAAATACCATGTCGTATTTTTCAGGCGCGGCGTTGAACATTTTCAGCGCCCGCGCGCCGTTCTCAGCGCATTCAATGATCAGATTCGTCGGTTCCAGCAGCATCATGACGATTTCGCGGTTAACGGCCACATCTTCCGCCAGCAAAATGGTGTGCCCGGAAAAATCGTCCTGTTTCTCGTCTTCGTCTTTTTCGTCCGGATCGGGCGTTTTTCCAATACGGGTGCATTCATTGATGATGTCAACGATATTTGACTGGAACAGAGGCTTGGGAAGGAACCTGACCACGCCGGCTTCGCGGGCGTCGTCTTCGATGATGCTCCAGTCAATCGATGAAAAGATTATGACAATGGATTTATTTTCTGATTTTGTGTTTATTTTTCGCGCGAGATCTACTCCATTCATGCCCGGCAGCTTCCAGTCGAAAAAATAGATGTTGTATTTATTAAAATCAGCCAGCATCCCGGCGGCTTCCTCGCCGCTGCCCGCGACATCACAGGCGATATTCAAATTTTCGGCCACGTCCATGAAGAACCTGCGGATCTCAGGGTCGTCGTCCACTGCAAAAATGCGTATATTGCTCCAATTGACATCCTCGGCAAGCAAACGCTTTTTTTCTCTGGATCCGCGCTTTAATAAAACGGTAAACGAAAATTTTGATCCATGTCCCGGCTCCGACTCCACGCGCATCTCGCCACGCATCAGTTCAACAATACGCTTGGAAATTGCCAGGCCAAGTCCCGTTCCGCCGTATTTGCGCGACGTGCCGGCTTCGGCCTGTTCAAATGATTGGAACAAACGCGCTTTCTGCTCGGCGCTGATGCCGATGCCCGTGTCCGTAACATCAATCCGTATTCGGCATGCCTCGTCGACCTCCGAGATAAGGCGCGCGTCAAGATGGACCGAACCTCCATCCGGCGTGAATTTAACAGCGTTGGAAAGAAGGTTGGTAATAACCTGGGCAAGCCGCTGATCGTCGCCGATAAGCGTGTGCGGGATGTTTTTGTCTATGTTTATATAAAACTTCTGGCGGCGCTCATCCGCGCGCAAGTTTATGATATTAATGACATTTTTAAGCATGATTTCGAACTCAAAGCTGACAGGCGAAAGATTCAGTTTGTTCGCCTCAATCTTTGACATATCGAGGATATCGTTAATAATGCCCAGCAGATGTTTTGAAGCGTCATGAATTTTATTGAACGCGTAATCTTTTTTCTCCAATGTTTGCGACGACTTGCCGATAGCCGTCATGCCTATTATGGCGTTCATCGGGGTGCGCATCTCGTGAGACATATTTGACAGGAAATCACCCTTCGCGCGGCTGGAAACAAGCGCTTGTTCCAACGCCGCGGCACGTTCTTTTTCCAGCATTTCGGCTTTGAGTTTTTCTTTCAGGTATACGTGGTTTTGGAAGACGATGACAAATCCTATAAAAAACCCCGTGACAAATATGGACTGGATGTTGTCCAAAAAACGCTGCATGTTATTCATTCCAGTCTCCGGCAGTACGCCGACCCCCCAAAACAACGTCGCCAGATAGCAAATAGTCGTAATCACCGAAGTGAGTATTAGCGAAAAAACGCGTTTTTTTCCTTTCAACAGTAAAAACCCGATCACAACACATAGCGTAAAATAGGCCGCCATACCGGAGTCCGCGCCGCCGTTGGTAAAAAAAATCATCGGAAACAACGCGGCGCTTATTCCAAACGCAACGATTACAGTCATCGTTTTTGCGCTTTTTAAGCGCCTAGCAGATGCGTAGAACACGGCGAGAATGATAAAAAGCATAATAAGCACGGTTGCGATGGTGACAAACGGCATGCCTTCAATTATCCGCGCCGCAAGCGCGACGATCGTCGCCACCGCGCCAAGAAAACAGACAAAATTCAATATTCGTTCTTCTAAAGGAAGTTCGTCGGAAATAAAAAGCCTGATTAATGGAAAATCCGATTTTTTCATATTATTTACCTCCCTTAATAAAATTTTTGACTAGGATAATCTATCGTGTAACACGAGTGTCAATGAGAGATAAATAAAAATTTTACATAAGGAAATGCTGATTAATTGTCTGAGCGGGATGAAGCGCAAGGCGCACGGAGCGCAGGAACCGAGGCATATATAGAAATATGTTGAGGTTGCGAGCACCGCGCAATGTGTAGGGGGCGGTTCGCGAACCGCCCTCGCCCGCCCAGGCAATTAATCAGCGTTTCTATAAAGGTTGCCGGCAGGCAGTACGCCGCATGATTTGAAAAGAATTACGGTGATAATAAGAAGCGTGCCTTGCAGGCACACGTTCAAACGCCCTGAAGGGGGCGTAGCATATCAGCCCGGGGCAGAGGCGCAAAGCGCCGTCGCCCTGGGCTTGACTGGCACGGGTTCAATCAATTGCCGGTACATTCTTAACCGTAGTAACGAATTCTTCAAGTTGTTTATCGCTGATTTCATTGCCCAACAAAGATAACGTTGTTAGATTGGCCAGATCTTTCAGCGTGCTGATGTCGCTGATTTCATTCCGGCTCAAATATAACGTTGTCAGACTGGCCAGATCTTTCAGCGTGCTGATGTCGCTGATTTTATTGCCCCGCAAATCTAACGTTGTCAGACTGGCCAGATCTTTCAGCGCGCTGTAGTCGCTGATTTCATTGCGCCACAAAGATAACGTTGTCAGACTGGTCAGATATTTCAGTGCGCTGATGTCACTGATTCCATTGCCCCGCAAATCTAACGTTGTCAGATTTTTCATGTGCATTAACTGTTCAATATCTGAATCTTTAAGGCGCTGGTTGAGAATAGAAAGTTTTGTTATTTTCGTATCGTATTCTTCTTCTCCGATTACTACGGTTTCGTGTATCGCGACAATTGCATTTTTTGCGCAACCTGCCATTGCGAGCATAATAAAAAAAGATACAATGGGCATTTTCATAGAAAACCTCTTTTCACTTTGTTTTGGAAACGCTGAACAATTTAACGTTTTGTCATTAAAAGTTTAAGCGTATTTGCTCAATACCTTTCCGATCTCCGATCTCCGGTATTTTTATTTCCGATAATAAAAATTATGTCAACCTGCCGCGACGATCTGGCCTAACGCAATACCGCCGTCGCCGGGCGGAACGCGCTGATGCCAGAAGGGATGGAATCCCGCGTTTTTTAGCCGCTCTGCCGTTTCTTCCAGAAGCACTCGGTTTTGGAAACAGCCGCCGGTTAAAACCACGCGCGCTTCGCCGATTTGCCGCGCGACGGAGAGAATGATTTCCGACATGGTATTATGAAATTTCCTCGCGACATCCGCAGTGGAAACGGACGCGCGTACATCTCGTATAACGGCGTGGATCAAAGTCGCCCAATCAACGACGGCGATTTCCGCGCCGGTTTCCAAATCCGAAACATTTGTAATGTCGAATGGGTACGTTTCCCGCGTATCCGACCGCATGGCGGCAAACTCCAGATCCATCGCCGCCTGTCCTTCAAAACTGATTTTCTGACGCAAATCGGAAAGCGAAGCCACGGCGTCAAACAACCGTCCCGCGCTGGTCGTCCGGGGAGAATGAATTTCTTTTTCGAGCATACGGCAAAGCAGTCTGCACTCCCGCGAGGTGAACGCCTTAACCGGCGGGAGATCGTCTATCGTTTGAAAATCTTTCCCGAATATTTCATAAAGAAGACCTAGCGCGGAGCGGCGCGGTTCACGGACGGCGGACGGCCCGCCAGGCAAACGAAATTCCCGGAATTTCGCGGCGCGGCGGAATCCTGATGGCTTAGATATGTCGGATATGTCTGATGTGTCGGATATGCCAGTTAGCAAAAATTCTCCTCCCCATATCGTGCCGTCCGTGCCGTATCCGGTTCCATCCCACGCGACGCCCAGCGCCATGCCGTCGATTTCGTTTTCCGCCATGCAGGCCGCCACATGCGCGTAATGATGTTGCACGTGTACGACGGGAACTCCGAAATCGACGGCGGCTTTGGTCGAAAGATAATCAGGGTGCATATCGGCTGCCACGCAAACCGGTTCAACCGGATATAATTGGCGAAAATCCGTGGTCACGCGATGGAACGCCTCTATGGCTTCCCTGTTTTCGAGGTCGCCTATATGCTGGCTGATAAAAATATTGTTTCCCACGGAGAGAGCGATTGTATTTTTTAATTGTCCGCCGACCGCCAGCACACCGTTGCGGATTCCATCACGTTGAAGCGGCAGCGGCGCGTAGCCGCGCGCCCGGCGCAGAATGAGTTCACGGCCGAGAACAATCCGGGCGATGGAGTCGTCAACGTGGCGGACGATGGGGCGGTTATGAACCAGAAAAACATCCGCGATACCGGAAAGGCGCGTTAGATCTTCGCGTTCGTCAATACAAAGCGGCTCGTCAGACAGATTGCCGCTTGTTGCGACGACGGGACCGCCGAATTCTTTCATCAGCAGATGGTGCAGCGGCGTCGATGGAAGCATGACTCCGAGATACGGATTGCCCGCCGCGACGTTTTGAGCGATGGCATTTTCACGCCGTTCCAGAAGCACAATCGGCGCTTCCGGCGACCGAAGCAGTCGCTGTTCCAGCGGCGCGGCGCGGCAGTCGGCATTAACCGTCTCAAGCGACGGGTACATAAGAGCGAAGGGTTTCTCGTCGCGACGCTTGCGCAGGCGCAGCAGTTCCACCGCCCGCGCGTTCCGCGCGTCGCAGATAAGATGAAATCCGCCAAGACCTTTAACCGCCGCTATTTTTCCCTGACGGATGAATTTGACCGTTTCAATTACGGCGTCGTTCCGGCCGGCGATCGTCCGGCCGGTTTCATCCCACAAATGCAGTTCCGGACCGCAGGCCGGGCAGGCGACCGGCTGGGCGTGAAATCGCCGGTTTTCGGGATCTTTGTATTCGCGCAGGCAGTCCGGACAAAGCGGAAAAGATTTCATGGACGTGTTTGGCCGGTCGTATGGCAGCGATTCTATTATGGAAAAACGCGGGCCGCAATGCGTGCAGTTGATGAAAGGATAAAGGTAACGCCTGTCTTTTGAATCGTACATCTCCGCGAGGCAGGCGTCACAGACGGCGATGTCCGGAAGTATTAAAGTGTCTGCTGCATCGGCTGTTTCGCTTTCGCGAATTTCAAAGCCGTTAAAATACGTCGGTTCGAGCAGGGAATATTCAAGGCTCTGAATAAAGGCGCGCAACGGCTTTTCACGTTCGACGCGCAATAAAAATTCGTCCAGCGCGGCCTGTTCGCCTTCGGTTTCAATAAAAACGCCCCGCGGAGAATTTTTAACCCATCCGGCGAGGCGGGTTTCCACGGCAAGCCTGTAAACAAAAGGGCGGAAACCCACCCCCTGAACCGCCCCCCGTATTACGATACGCATCCGCCGCATAGCGGAAACAAAATACCATACCAGGCACGGGTATTTATCGGCCTTTGTGGTAGAATAATAATCTGTATAAGTAAAGCGTTGACAGATAGAGGCGATTACAAAATCTCTTTCAGGTTTCGTAATTGCCTGTGTTTTTATTTACGTTGGTTACATCAATGGGTATATCGCCATGATATTTATTTTGCGATACCGGATAAGATTTCTTTCTGTTTTGGTGTTTCTTGCCGCATCCGCGCTTTACGGCTGGTCTCAGGACGCCGCGTGTACGATGTGTCACAGCAATAGCGCTCTTAGCATGACCCGGCAGGGACGCAGAGTTTCACTGTTTACGGACAGCGCGAAAATCAAAGCATCCGCACACGGCGCGCTTTCATGTTCTTCATGCCACGCGAATTTCAACGCGGGCGCCATTCCGCACGCCAACCCCGTTCAACCGGTTAATTGTGAGTTGTGTCATTACAAAATTGAAGGTTTTGCGGAGAGCGTTCACGCGAAGAGCGGCGCCGTCGCCTGCAAAAGCTGCCACGGAACGCACGAAGTTCAGCTTGTAAAAAACCCGGCGTCCGGGCTTACGCGAACGACGGTCGCCGACGCCTGCGGAAAATGCCACGCGTCGGAAGCCGGAGCGTACAAAATCTCGGAACATGGCCTTGCTCTTGATCGTATGTCTCAATCACCGACCTGCGTAAACTGCCACGGGGCACACGGTGTTCTTACGGTGAAGAGCGTGGAATCTCCTCTTCACCGAGGCAATGAACCTGATTTTTGCCTGAGTTGTCATTTGAAAGATCCGGATGTTCGCAAACAGGTGAGATTTTCCGAACATTTCATGTCCGGATACGAAAGCAGCGTTCACGGGCGGACGCGCGCCGCCGGCAACGATAATGCTGCAATATGCGGCGACTGCCACGGAGTGCATGATGCGGAGAACGCGCGAAAATCAACGTCAAACATAAGCAGGTGGAATTTGGCCGACACCTGCGGAAAATGCCATACTGACATCTCCGCCGCCTATAAAGACAGCATACACGGGCAATCGGTCGCGCATGGAAGCGCCGAATCGCCCACCTGCACGACCTGCCACGGGGATCACCATATATTTCCCACGCAGGATCCCCGGTCGCCGGTTTCCCGCGCCAATCTCGCCGAGCAGGCTTGCGCCAACTGCCATAACTCCGTAACAATCGGTCAGAAATACGAAATCCCTTCAGACCGCTTTGCTTCTTTCGCCGACAGCTTTCACGGGCTGGCTTCAAGAGGGGGTTCTCTGGAAGTTGCAAACTGCGCCAGTTGCCACGGAGCGCATAACATCAAACCCGCTTCGGATCCGAATTCGACGGTAAACGCCGAACATCTGACGGCGACCTGCGGACAGTGTCATCCAGGCGCGAGTGGAAATTTCGCGCGCGGCAAAGTCCATGTCGGCGAAATCAGCGATATGCGCGAAGGCGCGCTCTATTGGATACGAAAGATTTATCTGATTTTTATTTTCTTAACCATTGGCCTGATGCTTGTGCACAACCTGCTTGATTTCGCCAAGCGTACCCGTAGGCGTTTTGATGTGCGCTGGGGACGGAAGCCGCCCTCGCACCACGGCCAGAGGCAGTTTGTGCGCATGACGGCGGTGGACCGCATTCAGCATGTGATGCTGCTCGTCAGCTTTTTGTTGCTGGCGGTAACGGGATTTATGCTGCGTTTTCCTGACGCATGGTGGGTCAACGCCATTCGGTCGCACTGGGCGCAATTCTTTGAAATGCGCGGCATAGTGCATCGTTGCGCAGCCGTTGTGATCGTATCGGCCAGCCTCTTTCATATCATCGTCCTTGCCTTCACGCGTCATGGAAGAAAGTTCGCGATTGATATGTTCCCCAAGTGGAGCGATGCGAAGGATGTCTTTGCCAATTTGCGGTATCTTTTTGGGCTGTCTTCCAAACATCCTCGTTTTGACCGCTTCGGCTATGCGGAAAAAGCCGAATATTGGGCGCTGGTCTGGGGCATGGTAATAATGTTCGCGACAGGCATATGTCTCTGGTTTTTCAGTTTCTTCATGGGCTATTTCGGCAAAATCGGGTGGGACATTGCCCGGACGATTCATTATTACGAAGCCCTTCTGGCCACGTTGGCGATTGTCGTATGGCATTTCTATTTCGTCCTTTTCAATCCGGGCATCTATCCGATGAACACGGCATGGATTAACGGCAAAATATCGGAGAAGGAAATGTCCGAAGAGCACCCGCTGGAGCTTGAGCGGATACTGCAAAAGGAACGGGAATCTCAAACGCACGATTCACCGGAAAAATGATAATGATAGCGAGCCGCGTTTTACTCATTGATTTTACGCGCCGTTCGCTTATTATTTCTGCCGTTACGCGCCCGTAGCTCAGCTGGATAGAGCGTCTGCCTCCGGAGCAGAAGGTCGCAGGTTCAAATCCTGCCGGGCGTACCACAACACAGTTCAAAGCAATCCAATACAATCCAGAATCATCAATGAATACGCGGTATTTGTCTATTTTTATATCCAAAGCCGTCCCTCGTGG
>Ga0082212_10013769_pt1 | contig 10096 bp, 8 predicted proteins | sample TergutNt197P3_FD_71548 | JGI IMG/M metagenome (GOLD analysis project Ga0082212, IMG submission 71548) | Neocapritermes taracua P3 segment gut microbial communities from Petit-Saut dam, French Guiana - Nt197 P3 | ecosystem: Host-associated > Arthropoda: Insects > Digestive system > Gut ... | reverse complement strand
ATGGGGCGTGGCATAATTGTATGTGTATATCCACATATCGTTACAGGAGAAAAACACATGATGAAGGCTCGTGAAAATCAAGCACAGGTCGATTCCCGCGTGATTATTTCGCAAATGCTGACCATTATCAAGAACTTAATAGAGCGAAGAGACTCTTTCACATGCAACCACTCGGCGAGAGTCGCGGCGTACGCGCATGAAATCGCGCGGCATATGGGCATGGATGACGAATTTTTAGAAAACCTCTTTTATATCGGGCTGCTGCATGACGTGGGCAAGGTCGTTGTTCCGAATGAAATTGTCAACAAACCCGCTAAATTGACAGATGAGGAATACGCGATCATGAAGAAGCACACCTGCGTGGGCAAAGAACTCTTAGAAGATGTGACATTTATTAAAAATCTCACCGCCGGGGCTTCGGAGCATCACGAGCGTTGGGACGGTAAAGGGTACAATCAGGGGATTTCCGGCGAAGACATATCGCTTGAAGGCCGGATTATCGCGGCCGCCGATACATATGACGCGATGTCGGAGGACCGCCCCTACCGGAAAGCGCTGCCCAAACAGGTCATTATCGAAGAGTTTGAGCGCTGTTCAGGCACGCAGTTTGACCCCCAAATCGTCCCGCATATAATAGACTTGATTGAACGGGATTATTTAAGTTCTTTTGACATGGATACACTCGTCAAAGCCTATAATCATCACGATTAGTTCCATTGCTTTCGCGTCTGGGGGGATACTATGAACTCATTCAAACAAGCGTATGACAGCATTTTCAGTTTGGGTTACAACTGCTCCGTGGCGTATCAGTTGAGAGAAAACGATTTGAGGACGGCAAGCGGGCCGTTTGATTGGATCGGCGTTAACGATTTGCAGGTCATTACAAAGAACCTTGGCAATCGGTTTTCACAGTTCCTTTTGCCTGAAAACATGGTCATGGATTCACAGCAGGACGATAAACTCGACTATTATATCTATACCGATACGGCTACCGGCATTAAATCCATTCACGACACGCCTAAATCATGCGAAAACATCACAGAACGCCTGATTGAATCGAATGTCAAATTCCGCAGGCGTGTGAACAGGTTCTTTGATTCAATTCAAAACGGGAACAAAACATTACTGATAAGAAGAACGGAACACAATGACGGCCTGCTTGAACTAAGCAGGCCGCTGTCTGAAATGTTCCCGGGCAAATGCGTGATCCTTGGCGTTGACCACCAAAAGAATAACGCGGTTTCGATACGGAAAATAAGCGACGGCGTTTTCGTCGCAAGTATGGACTGCGATTCCGACAATATATTGAAAATTGAGAATTTCGCGGGTAATTTCAACAACTGGAGCAAACTGCTGAACAGCTTTTGCGAGTTGACCAAACCCCTCCCGCGCCCCAATATATACGGTGAAAGTATTAAAACAGTGAAAGAAAATATAAAAACAAGGACGCCTTTGATCTGGGGGTTAGACGACGAATACCCCATTATAGAGCGATGCTTCAATCAATCCGGGTGGAATAATTTTGTTGTTTTCGATGCCAAAAAGGCACATTACGACAGATTGCCGGATGAAATGGTTGTTGACGACATTTCGCTGATCACAAAAGACAAATACTATATTGTGGTGTCCTATAAAAAATACAGGCATGAAATCGTTGAAACACTGATAAAACTTGGTTTCAGGCATACGGAAGATTTTATATATTTTTTCAAAGGAAATAATATTTTCAATTGATCCGTTCAAAACGTCAGGCAAATTCGGCTTGGCGTTTTTTGCCGGTTGAATGAGTTATAAATTTTCGGTTATAATAGTAGTATTATTTCGGTTGATGTGTTATGATTGTGTTGGAGCGAGGTGAACCCGCTTGGAATACTATAGGCGATTTGCGGATATTGCGCTTGCGAAGCGTTTGCAGAGCGCCGGGGCCGTGCTGATCGAAGGCGCGAAAGGCTGCGGCAAAACAGAGACGGCGGCACAGTTGTCAGGCAGCGTCGTACGATGTGACGCCGACGAGCAGGTCCGTATCAGGATGGAGATCGACCCCGGCAGCGTTTTGGCCGGAACCGCGCCGCGGCTGCTGGACGAATGGCAGGAGTATCCGCAGTTGTGGAATTATGTGCGGCGTGAGGTGGATCAGCGGAAGCGGAAAGGCCAGTTCATTCTCACCGGTTCCGCGACGCCGGACGACAAGGCAAGGCGGCACTCCGGCGTGGGCAGATTTTCCGTGATGAAAATGCGGCCCATGTCATTGCACGAAAAGGGCTGGTCAACCGGCGAGGTCAGCCTTGCCGCCCTGATGCGCGGCGAAACGCCCGTCTCAGAACCCGTTCCGTTCGACATAGGCGAGCTGGCCGAGAAGATCACGCTGGGCGGCTGGCCGGGGCTGATCGGCTCGGGCGCGGCGGAGGGCTTGCGTTTTGTCAGCGACTACGTTTCGCTGATCGCCGAGGTGGATTTGAGCAAGGTATCGGAAAAACGGCGCGACCCGTATAAGGTGACGCGATTGCTGCAATCGTTAGCGAGGAATGTATCCACCGAGGCGACAATCACCGCTCTTTCCAAGGACACACGTGGCAGTGACAGCGACTTGGACGACGAAACCGTCACCGATTATCTGTCGGCCCTCGAACGCCTGATGGCGACCGATAATCTGCCGGCGTGGAATACGCATATCCGGTCGGCCGACATGCTCCGCAAGGCGCCCAAGCGCCATTTCGCCGACCCGTCCTTGGCCGTGGGCGCGTTGGGGCTGTCCGTTGACAAGCTGACGGCTGACCTGAACTATTTAGGCTTGCTCTTTGAATCGCTGGCCATCCGGGATTTACGTATCTACGCCGACACGGGGGACGGGAAAGCGTTTCATTACCGCGACTCGCGCGGTTTGGAGATAGACGCGGTATTGGAGTACGCCGACGGCACATGGGGCGCGTTTGAGATCAAACTTGGAATCGGGGCGGCGGATGAGGCGGCGGACAACCTGTTAAAATTTGCCGATAAAATCGACACGGGGAAGACCAAAGCGCCCAGCGCGCTGACCGTCATCACCGGCAACGGGTTCGCCCACCGCAGGCCGGACGGCGTGAACGTCGTACCTCTTTCTGTGTTGACGGTCTGACGGTAACGAACACCTGTAATACGGTTTCCGCGGCACGCATTGCGCTTTAACGCCGCCTGTGATATAATAAAGTCAACAACCGGACCCTTGGGCTGTGGCTGTGGTGGGGGGAATGGATCATGTCGTTTAACGTGAATAAGAAAAAGGACAAAGACGAGTCGCACGCCGAGCTGGAGCGCCTTGTCGAGGCCGGCAGCCGCGCAAAGGCCATGCTCGACACCACGCCTTTGGCCTGTCTGCTTTGGAACAGAAATTATGAAATTTTTGATTGTAACAGTGAATCCGTAAGGCTTTTCGGGATGACGGGCAAACAGGAGTTCATTGACAGTTTTTTTGAGTTGTCGCCGGAGTTTCAGCCGGACGGCCGCCGCTCACGCGATGAGATCATAGCGTCGCTGAAAAAGGCTTTCAGGGATGGCCGCGTCGTATTTGAATGGATGCACAGAAGGGCGGACGGCACGCCGCTGCCCGCCGAGGTCACGCTTGTGCGGGCCAGTTATCAAAACGACACCGTTGTAGCCGGATACGCGCGCGACCTCCGCGAAATAAAGACGCTGATGGGCCGGATAAATGACGAAAATGAGAAATTTATGGCAACGGCCCACTGGTACGAGGCCATCTTAGACGCCGTTCCGTTCGGGATAACCGTTCAGGACGTTGACAAAAAATTCACGTTCGTCAACGCGACGGCGGAGGAGACTTTCGGCAAAAAGCGGTCCGATATGCTCGGCAAGCCGTGCAATACACTGGGTCTTAACATATGCGGCACCGAAGACTGCGCCATAACCTGCGCCATAGGCGGCAAAACGCGGACGTATTTCACGCATAACGGCATATCCTATCAGGCGGACGTCAAGATATTGAAAGACATAGGCGGCGGCGACACCGGTTATATCGAGGTCATACAGGATATAACAAAGATGGAGCATATGGCCAGGCAGCAGGCGGAAGCCGTGGCCGCCAGCAAAGCCAAGGGCGACTTCCTGTCCAACATGAGCCACGAGATGCGGACCCCCATGAACGCCATCATCGGCATGACGGCCATCGGGAAAAAAGAGGAGGACATCGAGCGCAAGAACCACGCTCTGAACAAGATCGGCGACGCCTCGTCCCATCTGCTGGGCGTGATCAACGACGTGCTTGACATAGCCAAGATCGAGGCCAATAAGCTGGAACTCGCGCCCATAGAGTATCATTTCGAGCGGATGCTTCAAAGCGTCCTGACGGTCATCAACTTCCGCGCGGATGAAAAGAATCAGGAACTGACAGTGAATGTTGACCACCGTATCCCACGCTTTTTGGTCGGCGACGACCAGCGTTTGGCGCAGGTGGTGACAAACATTCTGGCCAACGCGGTCAAGTTCACGCCGGAAAAGGGCTGGATACGTCTCGACGCCCATCTTGCGGGTGAAACCGGCGCCGGGGAGTGCGAACTGCGTATTGAGGTCAGCGACAGCGGCATTGGCATATCGCCCGACAAGCAGGATCGGATGTTCAAGGCGTTTGAGCAGGCCGACAGCGGCATCAGCCGCCAATACGGCGGCACGGGCCTGGGGTTGGTCATATCCAAGAATATCGTCGAACTGATGGGCGGCAGGATATGGGTGGACTCGGAACTCGGAAAGGGCGCGCGGTTCACCTTTACCGTTAAAGCGCTGCGCGGCAGCAAGAACGCGGACAACCCCGGCGATGAGGACGGCGGGGTCACCGCGGTCGCCGGCGAGTTCGCGGGCAAGACGCTGCTGGTGGCGGAGGACATCGAGATCAACCGCGAGATACTGATCGCGCTGCTGGAGGACACGGGCATTGTGATCGAGTGCGCCGAAAACGGCATAGAGACCCTGCGGATGGTGGAGTCCGATCCCGACAAATACGACGTCGTGTTCATGGACGTGCAGATGCCCAAAATGGACGGATTCGAGGCCACGCGGCAAATACGCGCCGCGCCGGAACGCGCGCGCGGCAGGCTGCCCATCATTGCCATGACCGCCAACGTCTTCACCAGCGACATAGAGGATTGCTTGGCGGCGGGCATGGACGGCCACCTGGGCAAGCCGTTGGACTTTGACCGTGTGCTGGAGACGCTGCGCGAATATTTAGGGACGGAGAAACCTGAATGAACAAGAAGGTTCTGTTAGTCAATTTTTACAGTCCCAAATCGTTGGGACTGCGTTACTTGGAGCGGGCGCTGACCGACGGCGGCTTTGACGTGACCGTGCTGTATTTCAAGGGCTTTCACAGCACGCGCCCCAAGAAACCCGCGCCGTCCGAGACGGCGCATTTGATGGCGCTGCTGGAGAAGACCGATCCGCTGTTTGTCGGGTTCTCGGTCATGTCGTCGCTGTACCTCGAGGTGGTGGAGGAGATCAGCCGCGAGGTGCGGGCCAAGTCCAAAGCGCCTTTGGTCTGGGGCGGCGTTTACGCCACCATGTTCCCGGAACGCTGCCTGAACCACTGCGATTACGTGATACGCGGCGAGGGAGAGGGCGCGGTCGCCGAGTTTGCGTCGCTGTTTTCCGAGGGGAAAGACGTGCGCGGCATGGACAACTTGGCGTATATGCGGGACGGCCAGGCCGCGGTCAACCCGGTGCGCCCGTTAGTGACCGATTTGGACAGCCTCGGGATGGTACAAATCGGGCTGGCCAACAAGTATTTCATAGACAACGGCGAGATAAAGAACATCGACCCGGTGCTGAACTCTTACAGCTACGAGACGTCATGCTCACGCGGCTGTCCGTTCGTGTGCGCCTACTGCTCGACGGTGGGCTTGAAGCGTATCTATCAGGACAACCGGAATTTTCTGCGGTTCCGCTCGGTCGGCTCGGTGATAGACGAGTTGAAGGACGTCAAGAAACGCATGAAGCGGCTTTCACTGATCCATTTCTGGGACGAGATATTCCCGGACGACACCAACTGGACCGACGAGTTCGCGGCGCGTTACAAGGCTGAGATCGGGCTGCCGTTCGACATCTGGGCGCACCCGCTCAAGACCGGCCCGGAACTGATCAACAAACTGCGCGGCGCGGGGCTGTTTCAGGCCGTCATGGGCATCCAGAGCGGTTCGCCCGAGGTTCGCAAGAAGGCGTTCCACCGCGTCGAGACGCAGGAACAGGTTTTAGCCGCCGCCCAAGCCTTGGCCGACGCGCGCGTGCCGAGGGTGATCTACGACTTCATCCTGCGCCACCCGTTCGAAACAACCGAGCAGCTCCGCGAAACCTACCAACTGTGCGACGCCCTGCCCGGGCGATTCACATTACAGCTGCACGACTTGAATTTCCTGCCCGGCACGGACATCGCCGCCGAGGCGTTAAAGCGCGGCATGTACACGCCCGAGCAGATGGACGCGCTGATGTACGCGCCGATGGAGAAGCAGTACGCCACGTGGTGGGAGTCGGCGTGCGACGACCCGGAGAAGAATTTTTGGTATCACCTGATATACATGACGCAGTTCCCGTCGCTCAAAAAAAAGGCCCGCGCCTTAGCGCGGAACCCGGACTCCGAGGCGTCGCGCCAAAGCGCCGCCAAACAGTACGCCAACGGCAAACGCCTCGCCGAATTCAGAAGATACCGCCAAAAAGGCATGGCCGTGATAAAATCGCGCGTTACGGGCCGGGGGTAGTGGCTGGCTTAATTTCGGAATTGACAGTTCCATTTATCTGTGCTATAATTGACGCAGCATTTATCCGTCGGGACGGAGACGTTAAACCCGTACCCATTACAGACCGCACTGGATAAAAGGAGCTGGTTGGGGATACCGTCGGTATCCCCTTCCGCTTTGTACGCGAGGTGTATGTGATTTCTATGAGCCCTAAACAAAGAATTTGTGATAATTTAATTGACAGCGCGAAAATATATCAGTCTGTGTTTATGGACTATGATTATCTGATATACAGCAATCATTTTACCATAGTTCCATACTACATAATAAGCGGGATAGAGGGTAATTTCGCGCACCTTACCGGAGTCAAGCCGTTAATCCCGGCTCGTGATTTTTACCTTGCCTGTTTAGATTCGACATTGCGTGAAACAGATTTCGAGTATAGAAATGAAAAATCCGTCAAGGGTACAGTCAAGAGGAAACTAAAATCGTTTTTTGAACTGCCGCGCTTTTTCTGCCGTGATTTGAAAGCGGAAGAAAATTTTTCCAAAGGCAATATCCTCTGTACCGTCGGGACGGCGGACAATCTAATCACAGTCGGATTCATTCAACTCCCGCATGTACGTCCGATGACTCTTTTGAAGGGCAATCGCTTAGATCCGCTGAAAGCCGTTGACATTACCCTTGTACTCCGCCGCGATAAAGGCTCGAAAGAATTTAACGCGGTTATTCAAGGCGGCCCCGGCGATATGTTGAGTCTGCTCAATAAACTTATGAATTAGTGAATGGATGGTTGACATGCCAAACGTTATACCCACAAAAGGGAATTTAATGTCCTCGCGGCGTACGCTCACGCTGGCTAACCTGGGTTTCGACCTGATGGACCGCAAGCGCAGCATACTCATACACGAGATGATGGCGCTGATCGACGCCGCCTCGGCCTTGCAGGGTAACATAGACGAGGCGTTCACGCGCGCCTACGCCGCGCTGCTGGACGCCAACGTCAGCCTGGGGCTGATCGGCGGCCTGGCGCAGGCCGTCGAGCTGGACGACTCGGTGCAAATACGCTTCCGCTCGGTGATGGGCGTGGAAATCCCCATCGTCACGGCGGACGACGCGCGGCCCGAGGTGGCGCCCTACGGGCTGGCGTTCACCAACGCCGCGCTCGACCGCGCCTATGTCGAATTTCTCAAGCTAAAGACGTTCACCATACGTTTAGCCGAGGTGGAAACGGGCGTCTACCGCCTGGCGCAAGCCATAAAAAAGACGCAAAAACGCGCCAACGCCCTGCAAAACATCATCATCCCCAACCTGACCGGGGACGTGAAATTCATAACCGACGCCCTCGAGGAAAAAGAACGCGAAGAATTCGCGCGGCTGAAAGTAATAAGATCAGTTAACAGTTAACAACCAACAGTTAACAACGGGGACGCGCCCTCGTTGTTAACTGTTCGTTGTTCGTTGTTCGTTAATTTTTCCCCATTGGGGAAAAATCAATCTCCACGCCGTCGCCGAATTGGTTGAAGACGACGTTATACTCCATCGTCAGGTTCATGCTCAAGCCCAGCGCGTCCATCGACACGCTCATTGCCATGATCATGTCCATCTCTTTGGGCTTTGCGTCGCCGTCAACCAAGAACCGCATGGTCACGTCGGAAAACGTAAGCGTCCCGCCCTCTAACGCCGCCAGCTCGTCCCCGGCGTACTCTTTGATGAAATCGCTGAGTTCTTGGCCGTCGATGACGATGCTGTACTCGGCGTCGTTTCCTATGCTCTTCATTTCCACGGATTTTATCGCGTTTTCCTCGAAGTCCGGCATGATGTCGCTGCTGCTGTTTATCTGCTCCATGACTTCGTCGCCGCTTATATCGACCTTAGAGCCGTTGACGGCGCAATACGCGTTTTGGCCGTCATACAGCAGCTCCACGATGCTCATGCTCCCCGCGCCGCTCACGCTCATCAGATGATAATATTGGATGTCGCCGCCGTCTATGATCGCTTTCGTGCTGCCCCTCGAGAACATCTTAGTTTTACTCATTTCGGGCGGCACAATCGCGCCCTCGAACTCCATGCTGATACTCATGGTGAAATCCATGTCGTACTGCGCGCTGTCCGCCGAGGACGCGGACATGCCCTTTATCATCTTGGTGTACGCCGTGTAGGCCTCCGAGCCGCCGACGGACACCGGGTCGTCTTTTTCGCCGCCGCCGCTGCTGTTTCCATCCGCGGCGGACTGTTTCGGGGAGGACGCGCCCTCGGGGGCAGGGGACGGATCGCCGCCTGTGGAACAGGCCGCCGCCGCAAGCAGCAGCAAGCATACCGTAAGTAACGCAGTAACTTTATTCCTCACAGCAAATTACCTCTTTCTTTTTGATTGCGGGGTGATTCCATTATATCATGGGCGCGGTGCGGCTTCAACTCAAAAAATTTTGCCGACAAAAGTGCAAAAGCAATTTGTTGACTTTCGACGGGACATGTGATACGCTGACAAAGCAGAAATAATGATTATGTATCGAAAGGGCGTGGGTGCAATGGCAAGCGAGAGACATACGGAGGCTCTGGCACTCCGCGAGATGAAATGTGATCTCGGAAATAATGATTGGGGCTTTGTTTTCACGCAAGGTGAACCGTGCGGTGTTGGCGGGATTGACTCGGCTTTGAAACGTGCCGGCGGCAAGCCTCGTTTTTGCGTTCTTTCCGACTACGTTCAGGGCGGCAATGGCAAGGCAAAGCCTGAATACATAATCACATTCAACGATGATGCAAACACAATAATCGTTATTGAATGCAAGAACAGCGCAAGCAAACACCGCTCTGATAATCTTGATAGTCCGAATAATTTTGCTGTGGATGGCGCGCTTTATTATGCCAAATTTCTTAAAGACGATTATAATGTTATTGCTGTTGCTATAAGTGGAACGACAACAACAAACGCAAAAGTTGAAGCGTTCTATTGGCAGAAAGGACAAGCCATCTATTTGCCACTCGAAAAGGCGAACGGTATTATACTAGAGCCGCTCAACTATATTAAACTTGTTAGGGGCGAAAAGCTCCAAAAAGATTATTCACTTGACGAAATTCGTGAAACGGCTATCGAAATGCACGACTGCTTACGGGAAATAAAGGTGATTGAAACACACAAACCTATTTTTGTCGCGGGTATTTTGATTGCCCTTTCTGATGATGATTTTTGTAAAATGTATGAGGGACTCCCTTCGTTCAATGCGATGATGTCGAGTATACAGACCGCAATAGAGAATGTGCTGAAAAACAGCGGAATAAAGAGTGATCGCGCTGCCTATATTAAGCATGTTTTTAAGACACTTTCCGAAAACACCAAATTTGCGGGTATTCCGCTTATACAAGATAAGTCAATCAACTGG
>Ga0082212_10013768_pt1 | contig 10097 bp, 12 predicted proteins | sample TergutNt197P3_FD_71548 | JGI IMG/M metagenome (GOLD analysis project Ga0082212, IMG submission 71548) | Neocapritermes taracua P3 segment gut microbial communities from Petit-Saut dam, French Guiana - Nt197 P3 | ecosystem: Host-associated > Arthropoda: Insects > Digestive system > Gut ... | reverse complement strand
GCACGCCTGGAAAGCGTGTAAACTCCTAAAGGGTTTCACGGGTTCGAATCCCGTTCTTTCCGCGTTTTTATTTTTCGTTTGCAATAAAAATATAATCGCCCGGTAGTGGTAGTTCAGAATCCATCGACGGTATTAGTTGATATTTATATAACTTGTAGGGCGTATATCCAAAATCAATAAAGAATTCCAGCAGTTTTTTTTCGTTATCCGGCCACACTTCTACTTGCACTTTGGGTTTGTATTTACTAATTATTTCTTTCATATCGGAAAGAACAACGTATTCAAAACCTTCAACATCACACTTGATGTAATCGAGCTTTTCTAAATTTCCAAATAAGACGGAAGGTCTTTCCATTGGCGCTTTAAATACAAATCCCTGATTTTCAATTTTCCCATCACGCTGAGGATTATAAACATGCGGCAAACCCGTACTTAAGAATCCGGTCTGAAAAGAAGAAACTAATTCAACTTCTTTTGTTTCTGCCCCTAAAGCGCAGGTATAGAGGGTAATATTTTTGTGTTTTTTCGCTTTTTCATTGAAAATCTCATTATAGACTGCAATCGGCTCAACAGCGAGAACTTTTCCAGAATTACCTGTCCAGCGGGAAAATAAAAAAGAATAATATCCTAAATTAGCTCCAATATCAAGGATGACATCTCCTTCATTAATCATGTGTTTAATAAAATAATGATAAGCATAATTTGAATTGTGTTTCAATAATCCTATCCGGTATAATAAGAAATACGTTCGTTGGAGAACACGAAGGTAATTCTTTAGTCCTAATGTTTTGAATAAAAATCGTTTTATATATTTTGTCATTGCCTTGTTATTTTGTTATTATTTTCGCAAAAGTAACTAAAATATTGCAGAATAGAAAGTATGCTTTATTTATGCTGTATTTGAATTTTTCAAATTCACAAATTATATTGTATCTTTGTGCCACCTTATGTTAAAAGATGGATACAAAAGAACAGTTTGAGACGGTAATAACGATTTGTCGCAACCTCTTTGAAAAAAAACTCGAGGATTATGGCGCTTCATGGCGTATCCTGCGCACACAATCCGTTACCGACCAGATTTATATTAAAGCCTGTCGTATCCGTAACTTAGAGACCAAAGGAACTTGCAAAATTGATGAGGACATCCGCTCCGAATTTATTGGTATTGTCAATTATGGCGTCATCGGATTAATTCAGTTTCATAACGGATCTACCGATGTAGTCGATACGGATCCAGTTGAGGCGCTGAAATTATATGACAAATACCTGACTGAATCCAAGAATTTAATGTACAATAAAAATCACGACTATAACGAAGCTTGGCGTAATATGCGTATCAGTTCATATACCGATTTAATCCTGATGAAAATCAATCGTACCAAACAAATCGAAAACAATCAGGGAAAAACCATTGCCTCCGAAGGTGTCGACGCCAATTATATGGACATGATTAATTATTCTTTATTTGCCTTAATTAAATTAGAATATGGAGAAGAATCATAAAAAAGTTATTGTAGAAATTTCCCGCGTTGTTCTGGGTTTGGTATTTATTTTTTCAGGTTTTGTGAAAGCGGTGGATCCTTGGGGTAGCGCTTATAAAATTGTAGATTATTTTGAAGCATTTGAATTTACGGAACTTAACCCCTTTGCTATTCCGCTTGCGTTTTTTCAAATAGCTGTTGAATTCGGAGTCGGGGTTTGCCTGTTGGCAGGTATTTACCGGCGAATCAACTCCATACTCGCATTGGCTATTATGCTGTTTATGACTCCATTGACTTTGTATATCGCCATTGCTAATCCGGTTCAGGATTGCGGATGTTTCGGCGATGCCTTGGTCGTCTCTAATTGGCAAACTTTCTATAAAAACATATTTTTGCTGACTGCGGCAATCTTTGTCTTCCTTTGGTATCGACTAATCACTCCTTTTTTCACTATAGGAACACGTTTTTCCGCCGCCCTGTGGATTTACCTGTTTATTGTAGGTGTATCCTGCTATTGTATTTATTATTTACCCATTCTTGATTTCCGTCCTTATAAAGTCGGCGTGAATATTCCGGAGAAAATGGAATTTCCGGAAAATGCAGAACCCCATAGATACGAAACGCTGCTGATTTATTCCAAAGACGGAAAACAAAAGAAATTTACAATCCATAACTATCCGCAGGACGATGATACATGGACATTTGTTGATTCCGAACCGCGCTTAATCAAAAAAGGATATGAACCGCCTATTCACGACTTTTCCATCACCAATGACGAAGGTGACGACATCACTGATATTGTGCTTTCCAATCCCTCCTATACTTTCTTGCTCATTGCCTATAAATTAGGCATAGCTAAAGACGCTAATGTAGATAAAATCAACGATATATATGATTTCTCACAAATCAAGGGATACGACTTTTATGCCATAACGTCTTCTTTACAGGATGAAATACAGGAATGGATTGAAAATACCGGAGCAGAATATCCTTTTTGTACGATGGATGAAATCACCCTGAAAACCATCATCCGTTCCAATCCGGGATTATTGCTGATTAAAGACGGAACAATTATCAATAAATGGCCGAATACCCGTTTGCCGGATATGGACGAAATAAACATACTGACAGATGAAATCAACGGGGAAAACGTGCCGGCGGTTCATAATTTCCGTACCGTGTTTCTGCTGACATTGTTTTTTATTGTTCCCCTTTTCGGGTTATTTTTACTTGATTTCTTTAATCACGGGAAAAGCAGAAGACTCAAGAAAAGTGAAGAGAATATATCTACAACCGTTTGAAAATTGTTGGATTTAAGTAGTTAAGAAAATATGTAAATCTAACCTGCATTATTAATACCGCCTCCTGAATTTTATATTTTTTTTGGATAGGACAATATTTTTTGGTCTGTTTTTTGTATCACTCAGGAAACAATATTTCAGATGGTTTGTAAATCGGACGGCGCAGCCAATACAAAGCGCGAAACTGACATAAATACATTACAGATGCTTCAAAGAAAAACAACATTTAACCTTTCGAAGTATTACAAGTATCTACATGCTGTTGAAAGCTCGAAGATGGGAGTCGCAACAGTGAATTTGAAAGTCACTTTACCAAAAAAATAGTATAAAATATTGATATTTCAATAGCAAATTCAACATTGTTACATTACCTTTGTACTAGAGTTTATAAATTTTATTTTTTACATGTATGAAAAGAAAAATTTTGGGCGGAATTGCTGTTTTATCGGTCGCTTTGGTTGCGGCTTGGAATATGGGAATTGTTTTGAAAGCCGGGAGTATTTCGTCTAATGCTACGTTAGCAAACATTGAGGCGGTTGCACAGACAGAAGATCTGCCGGAGGTTGTGATAGAGTGTAGCGGCTCAGGTCAGCATACTCCATCTAAATGCTGGGAGGAAGATCAGCATTATGAATCACATCCTCCTTTTTATATTCCTATGTGCTATACATTTTGTAGTAATTTTACTGGATATACTTGGATGGTGTGTTATCCAAATTTTCCTTGCTAATTAGTGCGGCTAATTACAAAGGTTTGTATTTGTTGATTTTTAGAAGTTGTGTTTTCGCAAAGCATATAGAAAAGTGGACACTATAGTTTCTAATAAATTAGGGATGTGTTTTTTATTTATACATTATGTCTTTAATAATAAAAAAAATAGCATCTTATTGTTGTTTGGTTTTAGCGATCTCATGTAGTAGCCCTGTTACGCAAGAAGGAAATGTAATCTATGTTGATAAGGATAGTGCGAAACGTATCAGTTTTTCGGATTGGTTTTCCGGTGTAGAACTTATTCCTCTTGAAACTAATCAATCGTCCCTACTAAATAGATGTTATAAAATGTTATATGAGCATAAGCGATTTTATATATTCGATATAAACCAACGTGCCGTACTTGCTTTTGACAGTACAGGAAGTTTTTTGTTTAGTTCACTTTCTTTCAAGGGGCAAGGTCCGGGTGAATATGTGTCAATAACGGATTTCTCTGTAAATCCATTCACTGGTAATCTTGAGATTCTGGATCCCTTCAGTAATGTTATGAGAATTTATGACAAAGACGGAGTCTTTATAAAAAATATTAATTTAACTGAGGCATTGTTGCCAATGGGTGAATTTATGCCCTTGTCTTCTGATTTATATCTTTTTAAATCATCGGATTACAAAAAAAGGAAATCATACATCAAGGTTTTTTCAATTAGCAAAAAAGAAATCGTAAAGGAGATTCTATCATCACCTGAAAATTCAACAGCTATGGTTACTACAAATCTTGTGATTTTTAGCCGTTTGGATAATAAAGTGCTATACGGTTATGGGGCTCCTGATAACAATGTATTTAAGATTGATACAACGGCAACTGTAGTTGATCACTATCAGTACGATTTTGGAAAATACACATTTAATTTGAGATCCTTACCCAAAAACGAAGATAAGTCTTTTTATAGTAAATATCAAGAAATGAATAAAGATAAATATGTTTTTCCATTCACAAAGCCGGAAAATTTGAGATATCGTTTCTGTTTCTTTTGGTTCAAAGATAGCTTTTATGTCAGCCGACAGGAAAAAGAGAGCTTGAGTATTGAGGTAGGTCTGAATAAATTTAGCGATGGGGGAATATTTATTCCCCCAAATTATATTGATGAAGATTATTTTTATTTTACGATTGAGCCGATAGGGTTAGAGTATTTTCTCCCAAAAGAGATGCTTACGCTAGAACAACAAGAATTAGTGTCCGGAATCAAAGAAGATGATAATCCGATCATCGTAAAGTATAAATTGAAATGAAGAACAGAAAAATTATATTCATAATCGTATTTGCTGTATTAATATTGCTACTCATTTTCACCCAGATGTTGGTTGTTAAACATTCAAAATCAGTTCCCAAAGAGATTTCGAGTTTGTTAGAAAAATCCACATTGCAAAGTATTGTATTATACAATTCTTTTATGTTTACAATGACAAACGATGGCGTAAACTTAGAGGGACTTTGTAAGACAGTTTTTGAACGTTACGATATTGATAGTTGATTTTCTTGCGCAATTTTAGAATGGTTATAGTATAATATAGACAGATCGCCTGTTGTTATCTTCCATACTGTTAATACGAAACAGGACACATTTTTTGTTTTTGATTATTCCCCAGACATATTTATATAATTCAGATGAATGTGCTTGATTAATAGTTTTTTCACTGCCTTTAGTGCGAAAAACGATATGGTACAGAATTTGACGGTAAACTGACACAGTTAAAAATTTCACCCAAATGTAAACATTTATGTTGAACTACTACGTAGTTCAGGGCGAGAGGAGTTGCTTTTTTACCTCGAGCTGCGCCTTCGGCTTGCACGGGGTTATCCACATATAAGTCCTAATGGACTTTGGCAGCACCTCAAAATAAGATTTCGTCCTAATATATTCAACATTTTCACCCTATTAGACAAAAAGAAAAAATAGCGGTAAAACTTACTTTAATTCGGGTGTTCTTAACAGGAGATAATGAAAAAAGTTCGTCTGTTGTGTGCAGCATATCGAAATTATTACTACTTTTGTCCATGAAAAAAGTTCTTCGGTTGATTTTATTTCACACTAAACAAAGATAATAAATAAATTGTTATTTTACAACAAATTAAAGAGCTTTTTCTTTTTTAGCATGAATAATTCAAGGTAAATATAAAAAAACAAAAAAATATGAGGAAAAACATTGTAGCAGGAAACTGGAAACTGAATAATAACCTGCAGGAAGGATTGAGTTTGGCAAAAGACTTACAACAGGCATTGCTTGGAAAAGTTATTAATTGCGAAGTGGTCATTTGTACGCCGTTTATTCATTTGGCTTCGGTTGCCAAAGAAATTACAAGCATTGGTCTTGGCGCGCAAAATTGCGCCGATAAAGCGGCAGGCGCATATACCGGCGAAGTTTCGGCTGCCATGATTGCTTCAACCGGAGCGAAATACCTTATCATAGGTCATTCCGAACGCCGGGCCTATTACGGGGAAACCAACGCCATTTTGAAAGAAAAAGTAATGTTGGCTCTGTCCAATCAATTGACTCCGATTTTCTGTATCGGTGAAGTATTGGCGGAACGTGAAGCAGGGAAACAAAACGAAGTCGTTGAAACGCAAATCCGTGAATCGCTGTTCCATTTATGTGCAGAAGATTTCGGTAAAATCGTTTTGGCTTACGAACCGGTTTGGGCAATCGGCACCGGAGTTACGGCTACTTCCGATCAAGCGCAGGAAATGCACGCTTTTATCCGTAAGACATTAGCCGGTAAATACGGCTCCGCTTTGGCCGATGAGATTTCCATTCTCTATGGCGGTAGTTGTAATGCAAGTAATGCCGAAGAATTGTTTGCCAATCCTGATGTGGATGGCGGTTTGATTGGCGGCGCTTCCCTGTCTGTAGATAAATTTTTGCCGATTGTTGAAGCTTTTTGAAAGTGCTTATACGTCATTGCGAGGGCTATCGCCTGAAGCAATCCAGACTCCCCTCCCTTGTGAGGAGGGGTTGGGGGAGAGGTGGATTGCTTCGCTCCGTTCGCAATGACGAAACATATAAAAAATAGCGATATGAAAACCAAATTCATTTTATTTCTTCTACTCACTGTCGGGTTTTGTGTTTCCGGAATGCAGGCGCAAGAGAAACGGGCTACCATTATTGACGACTTGGAAACGCTTGTACCGGGTGAAGGCATCATTCAGATAACTTGCGACCCGAAAATAACGGAACTGATAGGGACCCCCTCTCCGGAAACAGGCGCAGGAGGGCTATATCAAGTCGAAACAAACGGTTACAGAATACAGGTATTCATGAGTAATAATTCCCGGACGGGAAGAGAGGAAGTTAAAGCTAAAGGACTCTTGATGAAAGGAGCTTTTCCCGAAACCAATGCTTATTCGAAGTATGACACACCCAATTGGAAACTGTTGGTCGGTGATTTTCTGACGAAAGAGGAAGCGGAAGTTTTCATGCAGAAACTGCAAAAAGAAATTCCTGCACTCGGAAAAGAAATGTATATCATATCCGACAGAATAATTATTTCGATTCAATAGACTGGTTAATCATGGAACAAACGCCTGAAGAAATCCAACAAAAGAAAGAAGCGATTGCATTTCATTACGCTAAAATTCTGGAGTTATTGGGTGAAGACACTTCTCGCGAGGGCTTGCTTAAAACACCGGAACGGGTAGCGAAAGCCTTGTTGTTCCTCACGAAAGGGTACCGTCAAAATCCCGAACAGATTTTGTCATCTGCCATTTTCATGGAAGATTACAAGCAAATGGTTATCGTGAAGGATATCGATTTCTTTTCCCTGTGCGAGCATCATGCTTTGCCGTTTTTCGGGAAAGCCCATATCGCTTATATTCCGAATAATGCTGTCACCGGACTGAGCAAAATCGCCCGGGTTGTCGATGTTTTCGCCCACCGCCTGCAGATTCAGGAACGGATGACCACCCAGATTAAAAATTGTATTCAAAAGACATTAAATCCTTTGGGAGTTATGGTCGTAATCGAGGCTCAACACATGTGTATGCAGATGCGGGGCGTGGAAAAACAAAATTCCATTACGACAACTTCTGATTTTACGGGTGTTTTCAATCAGGCGAAGACCCGGGAAGAATTTATTGCATTGATAAAAAGCGGAAGATGAATATGGTGCAATGTCATTGCGGGCTTGACCCGCAATCTCCAGAAAATCAGTCATCATTTTTCAGAGGATCCCGCGTCGAGCGCGGGATGACAAGGATTCTTTAAGAGTCTTTGATTTCCACAAAATCGACATATTCGCCCTCATCGCGCGTGATGATTTTTTTAGGAGTAGAAACGTTTGTTTTATTGGTATCTTGTTTTGATTTTTGTTGATTCGAAGATGTATTACGGGAGCTGTTCGGACGGATTCCGAATATACCGCGAAAAAGCATTCTTATAACGGAAAATCCAAATATCAGTATAAGAAAAACAAAAAATAAAAACGCTATAATAAAGAATCTAAACATATATTCAAGTCTTATTTCAGCGCAAAGGTAATAAAAATACGAAAATTAAATAAAGGAATACTGAAAAATTTTTATTATTTCAAAAATTGTTTTACCTCTGTGCGTGCTGGTTTTTTAAACAATGATTTCCTCCTCACAAATCACCCAAACGCAACAAACAGGATAAGCGCTGCAATCCCACCTGCCACCCACCCAAAGACAGAACTACGCACCGGTTTTTCTTTCAATTCCGCGTGGAGTTCCGTCTGTTTTTCGTGCTTTATGTTTTCTTTCCCTGTTTGTATTTCTGTTCCGGTCACTTTACTGTAAACCTTTTTCAGGGTAAGACAATTTCTACAAAGAGTTGAGGTCCATTAGAACTCCGTGAAAAATCACCACAAAGTAAGCCAATATTTTTAAGATAAACAACATTTTTAACGAAAATCTATCTATCTATCATTACTTTATTCATCATTTAAATTGTATTTCTAACATTTTACCGGCAAAAGACTTAGTCGTACAATCTGTTCATAACGGCAGATATTATAGACAAGATTTATCAGCCCGATAATACCTTTTGCTCGTTGAAAACCTGTAGACTGTATATAAAAGTCATTCATACTGTTGGTTACAAATCCAAAGGAGTGCTCAACCCTGCAACGGGTTTTAGATTTTATGCGGTTGTTCTCTTTTTGATCATCTGTAAGCGGTTTACCTTTGAATGCCCGTTCAATTATTTGTGGGATGATTCCTTTGTCTTTTAGTATTTTATCTATTGGTTCGCCAATATACGCACTGTCTGCGTGAAGTTCCTGTCCCCTGTCTTCCTCCCTGAGCAACTGTGCTGTGGGCTGACTGTCGTGTACTTCTGCACTCGTAACCTCGTATGTGTCTATAAGCTTACTCTTTGTGTCTATCTTCGCATGATCTTTGTACCCGTAATATTTCTCGCCGTTTTTTTCCGTCCAACGGGCATCAATGTCTTTCTGACGTTTCTTGTGGGAATTTTCATTCCATAAATCATGACCTTTACCTGACTTGATTTTTTCGTTTTCTTCTTTCTTATTCCGTTGGCGAGGTACTTCTACAAAACTTGCATCAATGATTTTTCCTTCGTTGACAAAAAGACCCAAATCATCTAAATAACTGTGAAACTGTTCAAACAGTGTCGATTCCAAATTCTTTCGTATGAAGGTGTCTTGAAATAGCTAAATAGAACGGGCGTCAGGTACACGAATGCTTAATTTTTAGAAGTGCCCTTATAAACATCAATTCCTGCAACACCCGGAACACAGGCTTGCCCGTCATTCCGAACGAAGTGAGGAACCTCAAAGCGAGAAATCTGTCTAACTTTATGGCAATCAATCTGTTTGGGAATCCGCTGTTAGTTCAAAAAACCGATGGGCGTTACTTGTCCGAGTAATGGGCATAACATGTTCAACTGATGGGCATTACTTGAACAAGTAACGGGCATTACTTGTTCAACTGATGGGCATTACTTGAACAAGTGACGGGCATTACTCAGACTACTGACGGGCGTTATTTGAACAAACCACATTAATGCTACGTTACATAGAAGAGCTATGGGTTGGGGAAACGGGGGAAGCAGAAGAAATATGCCTGTACTTGACGAATTTGCTTATTCGCCGAAAAAATTGTACCTTTGGCGTGAATTATACACGTTCACGTAAATATATTGCAGATGCAAAAACCAACGATTCCTCAGGGAACAAGAGACTTTTCGCCGGAGGAAATGACGAAGCGGAACTATATTTTCGATACGATTCGAACCGTATTTCATCTGTATGGATTCAAACCGATAGAAACGCCGGCTGTGGAAAACCTTTCCACCCTCATGGGAAAGTACGGGGAAGAAGGCGACAAGTTGCTTTTTAAGATTCTCAATTCCGGCGATTTCCTGAATAAAACAACAGATGAGGAATTGCTTCTGCGAAATCCGGTTCGACTGACAAATAAAATCAGTGAGAAAGGCTTGCGTTACGACCTTACCGTACCTTTTGCCCGCTTTGTGGTTATGCACCGCAACGAAATTACTTTTCCGTTCCGGCGTTACCAGATACAACCGGTTTGGCGCGCCGACCGTCCGCAGAAAGGGCGGTATC
>Ga0082212_10013767_pt1 | contig 10098 bp, 10 predicted proteins | sample TergutNt197P3_FD_71548 | JGI IMG/M metagenome (GOLD analysis project Ga0082212, IMG submission 71548) | Neocapritermes taracua P3 segment gut microbial communities from Petit-Saut dam, French Guiana - Nt197 P3 | ecosystem: Host-associated > Arthropoda: Insects > Digestive system > Gut ... | reverse complement strand
GCCTTTGCCGTTCATGAACTTCCCGTTCCCTGCTAGGATCTCTTCCCCGTCAGCCAAAACGCTCACCCCCTGCCCTGCGGTTTCGCTGTACCCCGCAAGTCTGCCCTTGTCAATTGCTTTGCCGTACTCCCGCATTATCGACACTGCGATCGGATGGCTTGAGTACGCCTCCGCTTTCGCTGCCGCTTCCAGCAGCTCATCCCTGCCAAACCCGTTCGCCGGATGAACCTCTGTCACCTCAAACACCCCTTTTGTCAGCGTTCCGGTCTTGTCAAGCACCACTATGTCAAGATTGCCCAAAGCTTCCAAGTAGTTCCCTCCCTTCACCAGAATGCCCCTTTTCGAAGCAAGGCCTATGCCTCCAAAGAAACCAAGGGGGATTGAAACCACCAGTGCACAGGGGCAAGATATGACGAGGAATATAAGCCCTCGGTTCAACCAGTCGAGCCAAGCCCCTCCAAAAGCAACAGGTGGGGCTAATGCGATCAGCGCAGCGAGGCCGACTACGGCAGGCGTGTAGTACCGGGCGAACTTTGTAATGAAATTTTCGGTGGGCGCTTTTTTCTCTGCCGCGCTTTCAACCATCCTGATGATCTTCGACGCCGCCGACTCGCCAAAAACCTGCGTTACTTCTATAGTCAGCACTCCATTCATATTTACGCATCCCGACAAAACCGCGTCGCCTGCTGCGACTCTGCGTGGAACGGGCTCCCCCGTCAGTGCGGAAACGTCCAGCAAGGCGCAGCCGCCTGCCACAACTCCGTCAAGGGGTATCTTCTCGCCCGGCTTCACGGTGATCACGTCCCCGATTGCAACTGTTTCGGGTGCGACCCGCGCGAGCTCGCCACCAACCGATATGTTTGCGTAATCGGGCCTTATGTCCATCAGGCTTGCAATGGTTCCCCTGGATTTGCGCACTGCAGACCCTTGGAAAAACTCGCCCACTTGAAAAAACAGCATCACCCCCACGGCTTCAGCGTATTCGCCGATGGCAAATGCCCCTATCGTAGCCACAGCCATCAAGAAGTTTTCATCAAACACCCTTCCATGAGCGATGTTTTTGGCTGCCCGGAAAACTACGTCCCACCCCAGCAGAACGTATCCTGATGCAAATACAGCAAGCGCAAGGTAAGCACTTGCGCTCGTAAAATGTTGAAACGCCATGCCTGCGGCAAGGAGTACCGCCCCAGCGGCAAGCCGTGCCATGTGTCCCCTGCTTTCGTTTATCTGACCGTGGCACCCACAGCTTTCGTTTGCATTGCTGTGGCTTCCACATCCTTCGTGGCATCCACAATTGTTGTGTTCCATATGCGTTGTCCTCCATGATAACGATTGTTCAATCGTTCAACTGTATCCGGAAAAAAATTACTCGTGTATGTGTTCAAAGCCTTTTTCAAAAATGTCTTTCACATGGCTGTCCGCAAGCGAATAATAGACTACCTTACCCTGCTTGTCGTACTTAACAAGGTTGGCAAGCCGCAGCGATTTGAGCTGATGGGATATAGCAGACTTGGTCATGCCCAGCAACACCGCCAGATCGCAGACGCACATGTCTTCATGGGAAAGCGCCCACAGGATTTTGATGCGGGTGTTGTCAGCAAACATCTTGTACAGGTTCGCAAGGTCGTAAAAATCTTTGCCGGCTGGCATAGCGGCGCGGACGCTGGCAACTGTTTCCTCGTGAATAACATGGCAGTCGCAAGAGAGTTGTTCGATTTGCTTCATTTCATTGTCTCCTATTGAATAGTTGAATGATTGTTCAACTATTAGTATACTCCTTTGTTTTTGCTCCGTCAATACATTTTTTACTTTTTTTCTATTGCTTGTAGCATACGGGCCCGTCATGTGGTAAACTGTACTGGAAAAGCCCGAATTGAAAGGAGCAATGAACATGCGCGTAAACGAGCTGCGGACAGCCCTTGAAAAATACGACACGGCTGTTTTGAAAGAAATAATAGTCACCCTGTATAAGGCAGTGCCCAAGAGTGGCAAGGAGGATGGTGGGCTGGATGATCTTATCCAGAATTATGCAAAACACAAAGCAAATGCCACAAAAGGAAAAGAAGCAGCCGCTGTGGATTTTAAGGCACTGGAGCGGGAAATAGTGCAGTTCATCGATTACGCCGACTCACAGTACTATCTGGCGCCAAATAGGTACGTCCACAAGGACAAGCGCTCAAAATGGCGCTTCGAAGTAAAGAGGTTCATCAAGGAACTGTTGACAATCAGCGGCGAAAACAGCTCTGCTGCGGCACGGCTGCTTGCCGACATCTACGCAATGCTTTCCTATGCCACAAGCTACTACGTATTCCGCACTGAAGTCCCGTTTTCGGCTGTTGGATACAAACAGCCTGATTTGCTGACGCTCGTGCTGGGAAAGATATTGTACAGCGGGTATGACCCGGAGGCAGTCAAAAAGGCGGTGTTCCTCACATTGGACAGCGACCCTGACCGAGACACGTACCATGTCGAGCTTCTGTACGCGCTTGCTGAAACCCTCAAGACGCCGGACGCAAAAGAGCTGGCGCTGGAGCAGTGTACATTGTTCCCAGAAGAATACGAGATACATCAATCCTCGAAAACTGTATTCGAATACAAGTACAGCCATTGGGATTCCCTTTGGGAACACAGGAAAAGGGAACACAGCAACTACGCTGCCGAACTGTACCTGATACTCAAATTCAGCCTCCATGAACATGACGACGGTATAGCGTATTTCTTGGAGCACTATACCTCCTATGAAAAGGAAATCGTGCTGTACTGCCTGCTCCGCTTTCTGAGCGACGACGATTTGAACCACTTGTGGATCAGGGAATATGAAAAAGCTGTTGAAAACGGCATATCACCAAGGGATTCCCTTGCAGAGGAATATGCTGAACGGAAACAGCAGTAGTCCTCTAATCACGTAGACAATCCTCCCATATTTTTTCTATTGCAGTTCCTACGCGCGGATCCAGCCTATCAGCATCGGTCAACGAAAGGATAGCTGAAAGAGGATCAACCGCAACTGCGTCACCAAAATCAATCTCGTACTGCATGACCTGTACGACCATACGAGGGGCTTCGCCATTCGGTATCAGCGGCAGCTTGCTTGCTTCAAACTCTTTTACGGTGCCCTTTGATACGGCGAATACAGTATATGGTTCGTCAGCAAGCATGGAATAGTGGCACAACGCTGACATTCCCCCAAGTTTCGCCGACGTTATTTCTAACTGCTTGTCTAGCCTATACTGCCGCGCAACAGGGTTTCTGAGAAAAGGGTAAACCGTATCCCAGAATGTGCGGCGGCTGCCTTCCCAAATGAATTTCCTTGATTTTGTTTCCGATCTAACAAAAGGCAAACCAAGAGCCTGCAGTTCGTCAAAGCATCGTGTCATCGACATCTTTGACATGCCAATAGCTTTTGCTGCCTCTGTAAGCGTTATCGTCTCCCAACCCTTGTAAATGGCAGTCAGGAGCACCTTTTGCGTAATGAATGAAATTTTATCCGTATATGGAACGTCTCTTGCACCATTTTGCGTCAAGGCGACCCCTAGAAACGGCATATATATTTGCTGCTTTACGGCGACAAAAGGAATGCCCTCTTGCAGCATCTTGTCTTTTGTGTATATTCTGGCGTTATCTAGGCAAAGCACAGAATCCAGCCCGGTCAGTTTTTTCAATTGGGCGCACTGTTTTCGTAGCACTGCAAGGCTCGCAGGCTCTTTTGGCTTTGCGAGCAGACATTATTCCATGGTTTTATTGTGCAGCGGTATGTGGTATAATCAATCTTGTGAGTTAGAACCAACGCTAATTGTTTTGAAAGGAAAAAATATGAGTACGCATATCAACGCTGCAAACAAAGGCGACATAGCCGAATCCATACTGCTGCCGGGCGACCCGCTCAGGGCAAAATTCATAGCTGAAAATTTCCTTGAAAGCCCTAGGCTGTACAACGAAGTGCGTGGGATGTACGGCTATACCGGCACATACAAAGGCGTACCCGTGTCAGTCCAAGGCACCGGGATGGGAATGCCTTCAATGGGCATTTACTCGTGGGAGCTCATCAAGGAGTACGGTGTGCGAAACCTGATTCGAGTAGGGTCAGCAGGCTCTTTTCATGAAAACGTGAAAATTAAAGACATCGTTTTCGCCATGGGCGCCTCAACGGATTCCAACTACGTCCACGCATTTGACGTTCCGGGGAATTTCGCCCCTGTCTGCAGCTGGCAGCTCATCCAAAAGGCTCGCGCCTCAGCCGAGAAGCTGCACATGCCTGTCCATGCGGGCAACGTCGTGTCTTGCGACGTCTTCTACGAGCTAGGGGACGAATGGTGGAAAAAATGGGCGAGAATGGGCGTCCTTGCAGTTGAAATGGAAGCTGCCGCGCTGTACATGAACGCCGCCTATCTTGGGGCGGATGCGCTTTGCATTGTTACAGTCAGTGACCATTTCGTCACAGGCGAACGAGCCACCACTGAAGAAAGGCAAAACAGCTTCACCGGCATGATGAAAATCGCACTTGAAGCCGCAACGATGTAAACCAAGGATGAAAGGGGAAAACTATGAAAAAGAAACGATTGTTCACTGTCGCCTTAATATGCCTGATGGCTTTTGCCCTGTTCATCGGCTGCGGCGGCGGCGAGGATGACGGCAGGAACGCCGTCGAAAACGAAACCAGCATCGCAGGCAATGCAGGCGCAGAAGAAGACACGGCAGAAGGCGGCTTGTCAGCCAAAGAAATCGTCTCCTTGTCGGCTGGTGCCATGGCTGAATTTGACAGCTACAGGGGCGATGTGGTGATGAATATGGACATGGAAGCTAACGGTGAAGCTGCAGTTATAAAAATCGACATTGAAATGGACGTGTTCACAAACCCTTATAAGGTCAAGATGAAAATGAAGATGGAGCCTCAAGTGGAAGGGTTTGGCGACATAGAATCTTATGTGATTTCTGAAGGCAGCAACCTCGTCACATATATTAACGCACTGGGGGCTTGGTACAAGCGCACACAACCGTTCAGTGAAGAACCGCTTGGCCAGTACAGCATGGCCCAATACACAGGGATGCTGGACGATACGCTTAAGCACGCCGAAATCGTAGCCCAAGAGGCTGTCAACGGAATTCCATGCTGGAAAATAGCCGTCACCGTCAACATGTCTACTATGATGGACATCATGGCAGGCTTAATGGGCGAGAGCTTGGGTGGGCTGGTTCCAAGCGAAATGTTCGACCGTTTTGGCGACACGATCACCACTGTTTGGATATCCCAAGATGATTATTGCCAGATAAAACTGGACATGAACATGGCTGAAATGTTGAACTCTCTTTTTAAAGACGCTGGAGAAGACATTGCGGTGACAGAATACAACTTTTCAGTGACAACAACCGACTTCAACAATATAGCGGATTTCACCTTGCCGGAAGATGCGAAGCTGGCGGCAGAACTCCCATCAGATGATACGCTATAAAGCCGCAAAAGGCTTTGCCAAAACATCGCTCAGATACACCTGCGAGTGGAATTCCAACTTTCTTTTCAAATCCAGTTCGACGAAATCCATGGGCTTGACGTCATGAGGTTCCTTCGCAAAGTACGCAAGCCCTGTTTTCTTTAAAACATGGTACACGAACTGGGAGCAGAACATGATGTTTTCCTTGTGTGAATAAGGCAGCAGCAACCCTACCAAGTTGTACGAGCTGCCTTCGTTGTTTATTTTCCTGACCTCGTCCAAAACCGCCTGTTTCTGTTCCTTCGTCGCCCTGACCCTGTAAACCAGCAGGTTGGCGTCCTTCTTCTGGTAGAAAAACCTTAGCAGCTCATGGTTCATCCCAGGGGCGAACAAGCCGTTGCCTCCGTTGTAGCTGACCAGCGTCCTTAACCCTTCGTCAAAAGACAGTGAAACATGGCTGTAGTCCTTCTTCGTGACCGATCGTATCAATTCCCCTGCTGCGGTCCCTGTGCTCGACAGCACCACATAGATATAGCCGTCTGCCAGGGACGCCTCGGCTTCTTCAAAATACGCCTTTTCGATGGCACTCCTGTTCACGTATTCGAGCACGTTGTGGCGAGGCATGTCCTTTATGATCTCAACAAGGCCCCCAGCCGCCTGCAACACCTCGCCAAAACTGAACACGCCCCCGGTGGGCTTCATCACAGCGGTTGCATCCGACAACACCTTAAGCTTACTGCCCTGCACCGATATTTCAATTGGGAGAACCGCGCCTTCTTCCCCGTCAGCCCTAACGGAGACCCGCGCCTCAGAGGACACTTTCAGGCCGCTTGTTTGGAAATGAAGTATATGCTTGCTGTCTTTATGCCTGCCGCTGCCCAACGAAACCAGCAATGGCGCAAGTTCTACCAGCGGGCATTTTTTCACTATCAAGACGTCAAGCAAGCCGTCGTCAATAGCTGCGTCCTTTGCGATTCTCGCGAAACCGCCAGTAGACCTGCCGTTCATGACCAACGCCATAAATATCTCGCCCTCAAAACATAGTTCCCCGCTCTCGATCTTTGCCTTGAACGGGCTAAGTGTCTGAAACTCCCTAAACCCAACCAAAACCGCATTGATAAACGTTTCCCCGTTGATCTTTGCAATGTCAGAGCATGCGTACCCATCGCGGGCTATTATGCCTGCTATTCCGTCGATATCTGTCGGCAAACCAAAATGCTTTGCAAAATCGTTGGTCGTCCCGATGGGGATTATGCCGATTGGCAAGTCAATGCCGCGCTTCAGCAACGCGGAGGCTGTGCTGCTGACTGAGCCGTCGCCGCCCGCGACTATTATTCTGTCATAGTGCGCCCCCTCTTGCGTCGCTAAAAATTCGTCCAAGCGAGCAGCGCTTCCCATCCTGTACAAGGTCAGCACCAAACCTCTGCTTTGGAGTTTTTCGATTACGCCGTCAAGTTCGCTTGCAAAGGACTTGCCCCCGGCTTCGGGGTTGTATATCAAAAGCGCATTCATCGAAGCAGCAGTTTCGCCAGCTCTATTGGCTGCAGATACTTGCCGTCCCTGTAAACCCTCATGTTGCCCCCTGATATTTCGTCTATCAGGACAATTTTGCCGTCAACCCTTCCGAATTCAAGCTTTATGTCGTAAAGTTCTGCGTCTATGCCGGCAAGCACGTCTTTGACTATCCCGCTTATCCTCTTGGTCATTGACTTCAGTTCCTCATATTCGCCTTCGCCAAGGATGCCCAACATGGCCAGGCAGTCCTTAGTAATCGGCGGGTCTTCCCTCTCGTCGTCTTTCAAAGTGACCTCGACAAAGGCATCCAAAATTTGCCCTTCGCTTGCGTACCCTCCGTACCTTCTCATGAAGCTGCCAACTGCCCTGTACCTGCAGATGACCTCAAGCCCTTTTCCGAAAGCGGCTGCCGGCTTCACGGTTAACGTTGAATTGTCGACGTCTGCGCTGACGTAATGGGTCGCAATCCCTGCCTCTTCAATTTTCTCAAAGAAGAGTTTAGTCATGCGTACTCCAATGTTCCCCATGCCCTCAATGGACAGCCCAATCTTGTTCGACCCCGGGTCGAACACGCCGTCCTCCCCTGTTACGTCGTCCTTGAACTTCAGCAAGTAATTGCCGTCGTCCAGTGAAAAAACTGTTTTTGTCTTCCCTTCATACACGTGTTTCATAAAACAATTCTCCCTTCATGTCTATTTTTTTGCTATTCTGACAATTAGCACTATCAACAACACTACAACGGTCAGGACAATTCCAAAGGCTATCAGGGCAAGGAGTATCCCCAGCCCACTGAACGCTACGCCGCCCAGCTCGGACACAAAATGCGCACCCGCCCTGAAAGGTATGGCAACAAGCCCAAAGATTGACATAACGGCTGAGAGCCCCACTATAGCAAGCAACGCTATGCATGCCGCAGCCAAACAGCCGGAATTCCTCTTTTCCTCCCCATGCTCGTCGATTCTGGGGATTATGACCGAAGCTAAGACGTAACCCCAAAACCCGAGGCCGGCAGAGACAAAAGTGCCGACTACCCACAGCAGGCGCACGATGACGGGATCCACATTGAAATAGTCGCCAAAGCCTCCGCATACGCCTGAAAAAACCTTGTTTGAATTTGACCTGTACAATCGTTTCATTCCTATCCCTTTCCCTTTCATTCAAAACCAAATGCTCATACGGAGATTATATATGATTTTGCTGGCTTGTGCAACGGCAAGAATTATGATAAAATCAGCTGAGATGAAAATATACAGGAGGTTGTTAACGCAATGCAACATTATTTCAAAAATAAAAAATACTCTTTCCCTGCATACGCATGGTTCATATTGTCGCTCGTTTTCTCGGAAGCCTTGCTGGTTCTGATAGCATGGCTCGTCTTAAAACTCAATTTGGAAATCGGCATGGTGAAATTCTATGCGGTTGCCGCCCTGTTGGGCATTGCGCTGTTTGTCATATTCGCAGCCCGGTTTTTCAACCGCCCAGACTACGTCGTCACAGAAAACGAGATGATCATCAAGAACAACAAGAGGGAGCTTCACAGGTTCCTCTTCGTAAAAAGCAAGATTTCCCCCTGCGTCGAGAAGCGAAAAAGGTACGTCCTTGTCCGCGACGGAAGGAAAGAAAAAAAGTACGAGGTGAATTTAAGCGGGAAAAAATTCGAAGAGCTTATTTCCCTTGTCGAAAAGTATTCTGCCGGTGATGAAAACCCAAGTTCTTTGGAGTAAATCGAACATGCAAAAGAACAAGCGCCAGATCCAAAAGGAGCAGACCCGGAAAAAGATAATTGAGGCGGCTTATAAAGTGTACTCGAAAAACGGTTTTAAATCCGCGACATCCACGGTCGCCGATGAAGCAGGCATCTCCCATGGCTTGCTTTTTCTCCATTTCCCGACTCTTGACGATCTGCTGGCATGCCTTTTGGCAGAATTCGAAAGCACCCTCTGCGCTAAATTCCAAAAGCTTGCAACAGCCGAGAGCAGCATTGAGGAACTGCTCAGCGCACATGTTGGCATACTGTCCGAACATGAGGATTTTTACGCCCGCTTGGTTGCCGAAACGGTTTTGCTGCCTAAAGAAGCAAAAACTGCTTTGGCCAATGTGCACGCCTGTTTCGCTTCCCATTTTTGCATGGTGGTCAACCGCGAAATAGAAAACGGCGTTCTGAAAAAACTGCCCACCGCCATACTTTTCAACACTTGGCTCGGCCTTTTGCACTACTACCTGCAAAACAGGGATGTTCTGGCTCCCGGCGGCAGCGTTTTGAGCCGGTACAAAAAACTGCTTATCTTTACCTACTGCGAACTCGCCAGGAGGCAATGAAACAACGCAAAATGCGCAGCAGGCCTTTCGCCCGCTGCGCATCGTATGTTTAAGTTGTTTGCTTTGCTTAGATAATCGGTTTATTTGTGGGCTGCCAAGGCTACGTACTTGTAAGCCCAGTTTGAGCCAGGAAGGTCGGTAAATGTGAGCTTGATGTCCTTCCACATGGAATCTTCAGGTTCGCCTCCCAGCAGGTAGCGGACCAATGCCGTAACCGCTTCGTACCTAGTGGTACTGCCTTCAGGCATGAACGTCCCGTCCTCGTAGCCGGTGAATATGCCGGCGTCGAACGCTTTCAGTATGTCGCTTTCCGCATAGTGGCCGGTGATGTCGCTGAACTTGTTCTCAGCAACGCTTGTGAGCTTCTCCGCTTTCACGAACATGACCGCCATCTCAGCGCGGGTGAGCGGTGCCGCCGGCCGGAAATTCCCAGAAGCGTCAGGGTCAACGATGCCTGCTGACTTTGCCCATTCGATGGCGTTGTACGACCACCTGTTGGTAGCCACGTCATTGAAGGACTTCGCGCCGGGGCTTGCCGCAGGCGCCTCTCCGTCGTTTTTCAGCCTTGCAAGGATGGCAACAAACTGTTCCCTAGTCATCTGCGACTGCCCTCTGAAGGTGCTGTCTTCAAAACCCTCGATGAATGGAGTGATCTGCGGCGTCGAAGCCACTGGTGTAGAACCTACAACGTTCGCAGGCGGGGTGCCCTGCTCCTTGACGCTAATACTTGGTGGCGGCGGAACTGCAGTGTCCCCCCTTGAGACGTTTATGACAAACATAGGTTCTGTTAATTCATTGTCCCCCCATTTGGATTGTAAGTCATCCACCCCGTTCA
>Ga0082212_10013766_pt1 | contig 10098 bp, 11 predicted proteins | sample TergutNt197P3_FD_71548 | JGI IMG/M metagenome (GOLD analysis project Ga0082212, IMG submission 71548) | Neocapritermes taracua P3 segment gut microbial communities from Petit-Saut dam, French Guiana - Nt197 P3 | ecosystem: Host-associated > Arthropoda: Insects > Digestive system > Gut ... | reverse complement strand
CGCTTTTTTAGTTAGCTTTACATTATCCATAATTATTACCACCAAAACCAAATAAGATTTGTACTTAAAGTTTGTCTCTAGGGGAACAGCGAATAGGCGTATGCGTTTGAAATCTCGGAGTAAGGGCTGCTAACAGAAAGTAGAAAACTCTACAATTATATGCAATAATATACACATTGTACAATATTGTTATTGACAAACGCTATAGAACCTGCTATAATTAGTGGCATGGACAAGTTAGTATCAATAAGCAAGGCGGCTAAGATATTGGGCGTCTCCGAAATGACGTTGCGGCGCTGGGACGAGGAAGGGCGTCTGGTTTCCATCAGGACGGAGGGCGGGCACAGGCGTTACGACATTTCAAAAATCAAGCCCGAGTCCGTGCACAGGCACAGCTTCATAGACAGCCGCACGACAGTGGCATATGCTCGCGTTTCCAGCCACGACCAGAGAGATGACTTGGAGCGGCAGAAGCAGGTGCTGGAACTGTTCTGCTCTAAAAACGGATGGCGCTTCGAGATCATCTCGGACTTGGGCTCCGGTATGAACTACTACAAAAAGGGCCTGAAGAAGCTTCTGGACGCGATACTCGACGACCGTGTGGGGCGTCTTGTACTGACGCACAAAGACAGGCTGCTGCGCTTTGGCGCGGAGCTTGTGTTTTCTATCTGCGAAGCGAAAGGCGTGGAGGTAGTGATAATCAACCAGGGCGACGACACGACGTTCGAGGAGGATTTGGCAGCGGACGTGCTGGAGATCATAACCGTGTTTTCCGCGAGGCTGTACGGGTCGCGGAGCAGGAAGAACAAGAAGCTACTGGAAGATGTGGCGCGGGCAGTGGAGGAATCTGCAAATGATACGGGGGCATAAGATACGGCTGTACCCAAACAACAAACAAGCGACCTATTTTGCGAAAGCGAGCGGCGCCGCGCGCTTTGCGTACAACTGGGCATTGACGGAATGGAAGCGCAGGCACGAAGCCGGAGAGCGCGTGACCGAGTCCGGGCTGCGCAAAGAACTGAACGCGGCGAAGAAAGAGCAGTACCCATGGATGTACGAAGTGACGAAATGCGCCCCGCAGCTCGCGATCAAGAACGACCTCAACAACGCATTCGCGAACTTCTTCGCGAAGAGGGCGGCATTCCCGAAGTACCGGAAGAAAGGCATACACGACAGCTTCTCGATATCAAACGACCAATTCGAGATCGAAGGGCGCAAAGTATGGATACCGCTGCTGGGATGGGTCAACATGGCCGAAGAGCTGAGATATGACGGCAAGATCATAGGTGCTTCTGTGAGCAGGACAGCAGACAAATGGTACGTATCGGTGCAAGTGGAAATACCTGTGCCCAAAGCGGCGACGACAGGCGAAAACCAAGCCGTCGGCGTCGACTTGGGAGTCAAAGCATTTGCCACTCTGTCCGACGGAACGGTAATACAAGGAGCCAAAGCAGGGAAGCAGTGCGAAGCGAAATTGAGGAGGCTCAACCAGGAGCTATCGAGGAGGCAGGGCGCACGTAAAGGCGAATCGAAGTCGCGCAATTTTCAAAAGACTAAGCGGAAGATATCCCGCCTGCACGCGAAAATGGCGCACATACGAGCTGACCAGACGCACAAGCTCACCACGATGCTCACACGGAACTATAGCCTCATCGGGATAGAAGACCTGAACGTAAAAGAGATGATGGGCAGCCCCAGGTTTGCCCGCTCCGTCGCCGACATGAGCTTCTTCGAATTTAGGAGGCAGATAGAATACAAGGCCGAAGCCTCAGGCTCAAAGGTGGTAGTCGCAGACATGTGGTACCCGTCAAGCAAGACATGCAGCAACTGCGGCTACGAACTCCCCGAGCTGAGCCTTTCCATCAGGGAGTGGGCATGCCCACAGTGCTCTGCACATCATGACAGGGACCTCAACGCCTCGCTGAACCTCAAGCACTATGCGGAAAAGAACGCATGACTGCATCACTAAAATTACACGCCGTGAGTTACACGGCGGCAGCCTGTGGAGAGTTCTTGCATTGGCTACTCTGTGAAGCAGGAATTGAACATCAGATTTGATTATGTATGATTAGATTTGTGTAAGTTTCAAATAACGGTGTGGTGCATTGTGGAATATGAAGAAATGATTCAATCGGCTTTAGATGATGTTGACCCGAACAACGGAGAGTTTACCTACTTGCTCGGCAGGGGAATTTTCCACCCGGACGACTTACGAAACATACCGGCGGACATGGTGAGTTTTGAAATCAATGGACTTTATGCAATATTTTCAACACCGCCGGTTGTGCCGTTTGACCAACACGATAAGTTTGCGCAGATCATACAGGAAACATGGAACGACATTTTTTTGAAATGGCTTCCGGCATCCGAATTTGAGTACGATGACACACGCAAGGACTTTGAGTATTACGACTACCGGGATCACGGATGGTATTTTGACAACAATCGACAAATGGACATCTGTATCCCCATTCGCCAGAGTGAGGAAGCAAAGCAGAAATCCCAAGAAAAAGGTAAAATCCTTTGGGGAAAGGAAATGGAGCGAAGGGCAAAAATAGAAAACAGGCTATAGTTTTCGCGTCACCCCAGACGAACAGGGCCAAGAAGGTCAACATGGTCGCGGTTTGACGGGGACGCATTATGCCCACCCTCCTTATGAAAACAGGCTGGGCTCTAAAGGAGAGAAAGCTATGAACCTAACTTATCCTGCATGCTTCTACAAACCACGCCTTTAGCCGCTATTAATCGACAGTCGTCTCGCCGGATGATGCTGTCCAGGCGTATTTTTACCGGGAGAACCGTTCATTGCGTTGACATCATTTCGGTTTACCGATATAATACAAGCAAAGCGAGGCGATAATAGTGATAATTGAAGATTTATTGGCACGGCGGAAAATAACTAAATACCGCCTTGCAATAGACGCAAAAATACCGCACGCAACATTGAGCGACATATGCAGCGGTAAAGCAAAACTTGAAAAATGCTCCGCTGAAACGGTGTATAGGCTGGCAAAAGCTCTTGGCGTCTCAATGGAGCTGATAACAGAAAGCGGAATCCATCGCACCGCGCGTGAACGCTCATACGAACATAATCTGCCGAACTATCTGCAGCACGATTTGGACGAATACAAAAATGGTTTGAAAAACGGGTCGAACCTGCTGGATTGCCTGTGGGGGGAACTGTACGGCAGCATAAACGTGGCAGAAATAAATGACAGCGCCATTACGCCGGAACACGCTGATTATCTGCGGAAAAAATTTCTTTGGTAAGGAGTGCTGGCATGGCAAGCAAAATAGATTTCACTAATTGCATACAAGTACCCGGCAGGGCGTACAGCGGAGCAAACGGCAAGAAAATCTCAGTGGAATACGATGGCAGGCAATATATGCTGAAGTTCCCCCCCGCTGGTACGCAAAAACCAACTGCGCTTTCCTATACGAACAGTTGCATCAGTGAACACATTGCGAGCAGTATTTTTAATATGCTCGGCGTGAATGCTCAAGATACGATGCTCGGGACATTCGATATCGGAGGAAAAACGAAAGTAGTGTGTGCCTGCCGTGATTTCACAGTCGGCGGGAAACTCCTTTACGACTTTTGCTCGATCAAGAACACGGTTTTGGATTCGGACTCAAGCGGAACCGGAACAGAGCTCCATGATATTACCGAAACCATTGAGAAACAGGGGTTTGTCGCTCCTGATAGTTTGCTGGAGCATTTCTGGAATGTATTTATCATTGATGCTATGCTTGGGAACTTTGATCGGCATAACGGCAACTGGGGCTTTCTTTATGACCCCGCTGCCGATAGCTCGCAGATCGCTCCTGTTTTTGATTGCGGAAGCTGTTTATTACCGCAAGCCGATGAAAAGGTAATGCGGGAAGTGTTGGAAAATGAGGATGAGATGAACGCGAGAGTGTTCCAGTTCCCCACTTCGGCAATCAAGCAAAATGATCGAAAAATCAACTATTATGATTTTATAATACGAGCTGAAAATACAGACTGTAACTCGGCGCTAAAACGGATCTGCATCAGAATTGATATGGTGAAAATCCAGGCATTTATCGACGACGTCCCATACTTATCCGATTTGCAAAAAGAGTTCTATTTCCGGTATATCATGGCTAGATTTGAAATGATTCTGTGCCCTGCATATGAAAGGTTATCGTAAAACTATGGATAGCGGTCGAGTAAGTAATATGACTACTACGATCATTCACGTTGATATGGACGCCTTCTATGCAGCGGTTGAAGTCCTGGACAATCCTGAACTGCGAGGCAAGCCGCTTATTATCGGCGCGCTCCCTCATGAGCGCGGCGTTGTTTCTACTTGCAGCTATGAGGCGAGGAAGTTTGGCGTCCGCTCCGCCATGAGTATTAAGGACGCATACAAGCTTTGCCCACAGGGGATATACATGCATCCTAACCCGCGTAAGTACAAAGCGGCGTCCGATGCGATACATAAAATCTGGCTCACATACACAGATTTAGCGGAGTTTATCTCTCTTGACGAAGGGTTTCTGGACGTTACCGGCTCAGCGCCGCGGTTCGGCGGGGCAAAAAAAGTCGGGCTTGAAATAAAAAATCGGACAAAATCGGAGACCGGCCTGACCTGCTCCGTTGGAATTGGGTACTCGATGACGTCAGCAAAGCTGGCGAGCGAAGAAAAGAAGCCGGATGGGTTCTTTGAGATTCTAAATGCCGACGCGCTTAAAAACCTGATTATTGATCGTAATGTGAGGATCATCTATGGGATAGGCCCCAAAACCGCAGAAGCATTATTCAGCATCGGAATAAGCACGGTACGAGGTATTATTAAAAATAAGAACGCAGTCATTGAACTGCTCGGAAACCACGGTCGGCAAATTATCGATCTGGCAGAGGGGATTGACGACCGCAAGGTGACGCCATATTATGAAGCAGAGGCAAAATCCATAAGCAGGGAACAGACTTTTCAGACAGATATTACCGACTTTAGCTACCTGAAAGACGCACTGCGGCTGCTTGCAAAAGAACTGAGCCTGAAAACAAGGCTTGATGGCATTTATGCCCGGACAGTCATATTGAAAATAAAATACGCAAATATGAAACTGATCACCCGGTCAAAAAGCGGCGAAGCTATTAATAAAGCAAAAGATATATATGAAACAGCGGCAGCAATGCTGGACACGGTCGAAAAGCATCCGGTGCGTTTAGTAGGCGTCGGGCTCAGCGGGTTTGCCGAGTCGGACTTTCGGCAGTTATCTATGGACGACTATGATAAACAGCACGAGAACGAGCGAAAAGAAGTCTTAGACCGCACATTACTTGAGTTGCAACGGCGTTACGGCGGTGAAGTCATCAAGACCGGAAATGAGATCATTGCCGAAAAAAGGCTCTGGTCGGAAGATTTCACGGAAACCAACTCTTAATAATGTCTATAGGTCGTTTAGCAAAGAAAGCCGCACCATTTTCGGCTAACTCATCGAAACACTATTGACAATTGGCGCCGGCACAGAAGTAAATACAGCATCACCGCGTATGATAAACCCGTACTCGCATTCATTGTTACCCCAAGAACAAATAATTCTGAACCCTCCATATCGCGGAGCATCAGCATATACGCGACCCAAACGAGCGGGTTGAACCAGTGAATGGCAAGGGCGGCGAAGGCGGCGATTGACACGAGGTATAATACTCCGCAGTCTCTGCTGCGGGGGTGGGACCGGGGCTTACCCCGGGGTAAATACCCCTTATTTTCCGTTCGCAAATCCGGTAAGCATATCCCCGGACAGCCTGTATGTCGTCCAATCGCTCATTGGCTCCGCCCCATATGAGCGGTACAGTTCGATGCTCTTTGTGTTCCAGTCAAGACAGGCCCATTCAAAGCGCCCGCAGCCCCGTTCGACGGCTATCTTCGCAAGTTCCCGCATTATGGACGTGCCTATGCCGCGCCCTCTGTATTCAGGCAAAACATACAGGTCTTCAAGATACAGCCCCGCGCGCCCCAGAAAAGTTGAGAAGTTCGTGAAGAACAAGGCGAACCCCACTTCCTTCCCGTCGGCGATAGCGAACAGCACATCAGCGGAGCATTTTTCGAACAGCCATAGAGCAAGCATTTCCTCCGTGGCGACGACCTCGTTTTCCATATGCTCGAACTCTGCAAGATCACGGATAAAGCTCAAAATCAGGGCGCAGTCGGCGCGCTGAGCAAAGCGGAAAGCTGTGTTACTTCTTGCAGCAGGGTTTTCATTGATATTGCCTTTTATACTCATTATCAGCTCGCCTTAAAACTTTCGATAATATCAACGGCGCACTGTAAGAAGCTGCCTTCGCCAAGCGTATTTATCTTGAAGAATACAGCCTGGCTCCCTCCTGATGTTATCGCCGTCACAAAAAGGTTGCTTCCATTGCCGACTAGCGTAATGTTCAGGCTGACGCGGTTTTTGCCGATTACGCTGTACCTTTCATATACCCGCACAGCGCAGCGGACGTCGCCGTTGCCGTAATCGCTGCCGTCTTCATAACTGGCTGATACGCTGCCTTTCAATAACACGTCGTTAATCCTTCTAAGAAGCTCGTCAAAGCTGCCTTGAAGTCTGCACTCATACTTTGCCATTTATATCGTCCTCCACAGCCTATTGGAATAAAGCATCATCAGTTTGCTCCAGTCAACTGCGGTTGTCAACAAAAAAATTACAGTGTGCTAAGCTCACCTTGAAGCGTATTGTCAAGTGTATTTTCACTTCATTTAGTTTTCGGCTCAGTTAAAACGGGCGCTTTTTGAAGTACCCGTTTTCTTTCCAATATTCATGCGGATAGTTTCCCTCGCCGACATATTTCTTAACAATGAATTTAGACATATGGTAGTAAAACACCGCAGATAAGTATGGGCGTCCTTTTTTTGCCTGCAGGAACTTTTTTGCCGACCGCTTCAATTTGTTTCCGTATTTCGCCTGTCTTGCTTCCGGCATTGTTTCCCATTTATCAGTATATAGCCTTAGCCCGAGCGAATAGACGCGGTTGATACCCCAATGCTTGAGAAACTTCCTGATAGGCTTGATGGCTGCGGTCGTACCGGCGGCAGTCGTGAGTATGAACGCTTTCTTGCTAAATATTTCCGCCCTGGGTGACACGTTCATCACAAGAAAATCCAGATGGTCAAGCAGGTTCTTCATACTGCCCGGCATATCGCAAGCCCCATAATGCGGCGTCGAGAAGATAAGCGCGTCAGCGCTCAAGATGGCGTCCACAATAGGAGCGACATGCTGAGAGTTGGGGCATTGCTTGCCACCCATGCACAGCGTGCAGCCTGTGCAGAAGACAGGCAGGTCTTTTGGCAGATGAAACTCGGTAAGATGCACATTGCCGCTGAGTTTCAGCAGTTCATCCGTAAAAATCTTCGTCGCAAGGTAAGTGTTGCCTCTGCGGGGGCTGCCATGGAAAACGACAACATTCATATTATGTCACTCGTCGATTGCTTCAAGCTTCATGATTACCGGGCGAACGCCGTCGTTGCAGCAGGCGATGTTGTAATCCTCTCCGAATACTTTGCCGCCCCCTGCCAGCGTACATGCGATGTTCTGTATCGCCTGCCACGCATACTCGCAAAAGCCCTCCGGCTTGCTGTTGCCGAACATCCCGCCTGTTGTGAATACGTCGCCTTCTTTCATAGCCGGACAAAGCCCGAAATCCTGCGTGAAATACTCGTCGCGCAGATCTTCAAAAAGGGCAGTCCTGATCACTGTTATCCTGCATTTCTTCATCGCTATCCTCCTATTTTAACTACTAATCGTCCGTAATTACATCGTCAAATGTGAGCTGCCCTTCAATTGGGATTTCTTCTTGCTTTTTCTTTTGGACTTCTGCCTTTTTTTGCTTTGGTCGCGCTTCCGCTACCGGGAGTTCTTTTTTTACTTCTGGCTGCTGCACTGTTGATGCCCTGTCAGCGTGGATATATGGAATGAGCCCCATAGCGAAGGCCTCTTCTTGAAACTCGCGTGGCATTTGTCGCGCATCAACAATAATCCCGTCAACACTCAGATACCAAATCGCAGGATTTGTGTCAATATGCTCTTGCAGCAGAAACTCCATGTTGAAATACGACAGATCAAGCAGCTTGTTTATTTCGGACGCTTTGCCGCCAGCCGTGCTTTTTGACAACCCGAACCATTCGGCAAGCTCTGCAGCGGTCATGCTCATCGGTTGCGATTTATCGAAAATGAAATTGGCCGACCCAATTGCGTATACGATTCCGCAAGCCCACGTATTCGCTTTACCTGTTAACAGAGGCGACGGCCTTTTGCGGCACAGTTTTGCAAGCGCGCGAAGGCAAATCTCTTTGTACTCGTCATTCAATTTTTCTTCGCAGAATCCCTCGATTATCCCTGCGACTTCCATATATCGCGCCGACATTGCCTTCGGAACATTTGCGCCCTTCGTATCGACAGCAGGGGGCGCGGGCTTTGGGGGCTTTGGCTTCTTTTCCCTTGGCGCCGCAGGTATGGGCGGATTGAGCATGTTTTCGATGATGCCAGTTGTTGTCTTTGCATTCATATATGCCTCATTGAAGCTGTCTCTCATATTTCTGCCAAAAGACACATTTGTGAGGTACACAAAGCCGTCATAAATGATTTTATCGCAAAAAGGGATAAGCACTGCTCCCAACATTACGTTAGCAGTGTTTTCCATTTTTTCTCTTATTGGGTCGCTTAGTCCAAAAACGCCGTAAAGCTTTACAGGTTCCGAAATTGTCATAAAAACAGAGTAGTATTTCAGATGTCTTATAACAACAAAGTGCTCTTTGATATAATTATCACGCCAGCATTTTACTATATCCCGCTCATATGTGTTAAATCCACCACTGCACGGGTCAAGCAAAAACTCGTCGATCCACTCCGGATTATCCCATATTTGATCGCGAACGGCTATGAAGGTTTTCTGATTAATGCTGTTGCCCAAAACCGGCATCTCGAATGAAGACACGACTTTGTGTTTTTCGTTAACATTCCACACCAATGCATAAAAAAGTTTGAAGAAAAGCTCTTTTTCCTGTTGTGAAAGTACCATCTTTTCATCTCCTCGATATTGTTTTAGCAGCACACAGAATGAATACCACGCTGCTTGTGCGCTTTTTTATTTTTTTCCAAGCGATGCGAGAGCCACACAGCTCAGTCACCCATTTGCAAAATCAAACAGCCGCATTATCGTAACAATGCTCTGCTCTCTTGTGTACGGGTCTTTCGGCGCGAACGCGTTGTCGCCTGTGCCGCTCATTATGCCTGCCGCCTGCACTTGGCCGACGCTCTCAAAAGCCCAATCGGATATTGCCGCGCTGTCGTTAAATGCGGCAGTTTGCTTTGGCAATGGTTTTCCGAAAGCTTCGGACAGACGCGCCAACATCACAGCAGCCTGTTCGCGGGTCAGCTCCGCTGTCGGGTCGAACATATTGTCGCCGACGCCGGAGACAACTCCGATACCTGCCATTTTTTCAACATTCGCATCTTTAGTATCGTAAAAAGATCTGCGTTTTGTGGTGACTTTGCCGGTGTGCTTTTCATAAAGACGGACGGCAAGGGCGCAGTATTCGGCTCTGGTGATCGACAGCGCGTACTGTGATTGCAGGGGTACGGGCACGAGATCCTGCGCGACTGCTGCGTCTACCCTGTCCGCCGCCCACGGGGACGGAGATGCGAATGGGCTAGGCGGCGTACCGACAACAAAGGTTATAGAATTGTTTTTTGCGTAAGCCTGCGCATATGACCCCGCATTTCCGTATATTTTCAAGTATGGGTTTAAAAGTTTCCTTCCAAGCGCATCCTCGCCAATATGCGTTACGCTGTCCGGCACGATAATCGCCGAAAGATTGGGGCATTCGCTAATCGCATAGTCCTCGATACGTACAACGCTATTGGGGATGACCACGTATTTCAGGTTTGCGTAAGCGTTAATTGCTGAGTTGCCTATGCTTTTGACGCCATACGGAATAGTTATTTCCGTAAACGTATCCTTGGTGTACCAATCGTATATATACTTAAGCTCATATGTGCTGCAGTCAACCAAAAATCCCTCGAAAATGCCATATTCCGTATAGTCGAGATACCTGTGGGTTTTGGAAA
>Ga0082212_10013765_pt1 | contig 10099 bp, 5 predicted proteins | sample TergutNt197P3_FD_71548 | JGI IMG/M metagenome (GOLD analysis project Ga0082212, IMG submission 71548) | Neocapritermes taracua P3 segment gut microbial communities from Petit-Saut dam, French Guiana - Nt197 P3 | ecosystem: Host-associated > Arthropoda: Insects > Digestive system > Gut ... | reverse complement strand
GAAGAAGTTGATGTAATGGTAATTGAAGAACCTCCCGTAGAGGAAGAAGTAGTACAAGCTACAGAACCCGCCACTACACAACCTGCTAAACAACAAACTCCTGCTAAAACCACTACCACCACTACTGTTAAAGAAGAGGTGAAAGAGGTAATACAAGAGGTAAAGGAAGAGGTAAAGGAGGCAGCTCCGATAAAACAAGGAACTCGGAGATAAAATATATAGAGTTTCTGAAATTTTAAGAGAGAACAATTTTTGTTCTCTCTTTTTTTTTGTTATTAATCTACAATCACAAAGGTAGCGAAGTAATATAGAAATGGGCACAAGGTGTTGAATATAGAATACGACAAGCAAGTTCTTCATATCTCGAATCTTTTTCTTCAGAAATGCTTCGCTACGTTCTTAATAATAGACCACATCAAACTTCTCTTTTTTTTGAGGAGGCATTCCCAAATTATACTCTATCAAATAATCATTTAATCATGATTCCTCCAACACCCGCCACAATTCATCCTTTGCCTTCGTAATTCCCATGTGCGTATGTGCCGAAATATAGACAATGGGAATGTCTATTTTCAGTTTCTTTTTTGCTTTTTGCAGGTCTTCGGGCGGGACGAGGTCGCATTTGGAGACGGCTAATATCCGCTTTTTATCCAACAGTTCTGGATTGTATTGTCTGAGTTCGTTGAGCAAAATTTGATAATCTTTTTTGATGTTTTCGCTGTCTATCGGGATTAAAAACAAAAGGGCGGCATTGCGTTCAATGTGTCGTAAAAATCGCAACCCCAAACCTTTACCCTCCGCCGCACCTTCAATAATGCCCGGTATGTCCGCCACAACAAAAGAGCGGTTGTCGCGGTAGGGTACCATGCCCAAATTCGGCTTCAAGGTGGTAAAAGGATAGTTCGCTATTTTAGGTTTGGCATTGGAAACCACCGAAATAAAGGTCGATTTCCCTGCATTGGGAAAACCCACCAATCCTACATCTGCCAAAACTTTCAGTTCCAATATTTTCCATTCTTCCGACCCCATTTCTCCCGGTTGGCAAAAACGCGGCGTTTGGTGAGTCGCCGATTTAAAATGCACATTGCCCAAACCACCTCTTCCGCCTTTCAACAAAACAATTTCCTGTTTATCGTACAGAATTTCAGCATCTTGCTCCATCGTCTCGGCGTTTTTTACCACCGTTCCCAGCGGAACATCCACATAAACATCTTTACCATCCTTGCCAAAACATTGATTTTTGCTTCCGCTTTCGCCGTTTTCCGCAAAAACATGCTTGGTATATTTCAGATGCAACAGCGTCCACAACTGGGAGTTACCTCGCAAAATCACGTGTCCGCCCCTTCCGCCGTCACCACCATCGGGACCACCTTTTGGGGTCATTGCACTGCGGGCTAAATGTGCCGAGCCGCTACCGCCTTTGCCCGACCTGAAAAATATTTTTACATAATCGATAAAATTCTCGTTACCCATCTTAAAATAATTTATCGTGTTTTTTTCAAAGAAGAAACCAAAATTTCATCCAAGCGTTTTGCCACTTCTTCCTTGCTTCCGACACCGTCCACACGTACCAATTTGTTTTGTTTGGTAAAATAATCCACAACGGTATTTATCTTAGTTTCAAACTCTTCCATGCGTCCAATGATTAAATCGGTGGTCAAATCGTAGGGGCGATGGTCGGTGGTTTGCGCCCGTTTTGACAGGCGTTTAAAACAGTCCAGCATCGGCACATCCAAATAGACAACCAGCGAAATGGAGGAATTCATTCGGCGGAGCATGCCCTCCAAAATGTACGTCTGTACCAACGTTCGGGGAAAACCCTTGAAAATGTAGCCTCTATTTTGGTGATGTTTGTCAATTTCCGCCTCCACCAATTTGATAATCATTTCGTCATCCACACTCAACCCATTGCTGTACAGCGGTTTAATCATTTTTCCCAACTTAGTCTCCTTGTTTATTTCCGCCGAAAGCAATTCTCCAGTAGAAATATAGTGAAAATTGTGTTTTTTCGCAAAAATTTCGCCCTGAGAACCTTTTCCCGCCCCCGGACGACCAATTAAAACAACATTTTGAGACGATTTCTTTACAACGCTGTCTATCAGCCCTTCCAAGACTTCAAAAACCTTTTTCGGCTCTCCCGTTCCGTTCATGGGAAAAAATGTGTCGCGGTTTTTGTAAAACTCTATCACAGGCAGCGTTTTGTGGGTATGCTCCTTGAATCGCTCCAAAATCACCTCCAAATTATCATCGGAACGACCCTGTATATGAGAACGTTCCAACAAACGCCGCGTGAGTTCCTCCTGACCAACCTCCAAACTAATCATGCAGGTAAGCGAGGTGTTTAACTTCAACAGCAGCCCCTCCAAAATATACGCCTGAACCAGAGTACGCGGAAAACCGTCAAACAAAAATCCGTTGGAGTCAGCCTTTTCAGTCAGCTGTTCTTCAAGCAGTTGGACTATCAATTCGTCGGGAACTAAATGCCCCTTATCTATCAATTTTTTGGCTTGTAATCCCAAATCCGTTTTGCGGGCGATTTCCTTTCGCAAAATATCTCCGGTAGAAATATAATCCATTTTATACTTCTCCAACAACAAGCTTGACTGGGTTCCTTTCCCCGAACCCGGCGGTCCAAAAAGTGCAATGTTCAACATAAGCGGTATCTTTTGAGATAAAACGCAAAGTTAATTAAAATATTGGATAGAAATGGAAAAAAATGAAAGATTAAAAATAAAAGTCTAACCACTGTATATGTCATTTATTTTGTTAATTTTTCCAAAAAAGCTACTCAGATTGTTGAAAGCTGCCCGTGTTCATTAATAATTCCAAAAATCATTTTTTACATTATCAAATTTCTCATATAGAACAACTTCGATAAAAGAAAAAATTTGTTTTGGATAGAGAGCTACCTTCTCTATTATTATAACAAAATCAAACAATTCACAAAACAATCCCCTAAAATCAAAAGAATGGTACAATTATTGCATATTATAAGATTATAGGCAAAATTTAAAAAAACGGGTTATGCGGCGAAAAATAAAGAACGTATTTGCGGAAAATGATTACAACTGCTTTGGTTGTTCCCCTACCAATCCCATTGGTTTGCGGTTGGAGTTTTATGAAAATGGTGATTTTGTGGAGACGGAATGGTCGCCCGCTCGACATTACGAGGGGTATCCGGGGTCGCTGCATGGAGGCATCTTAGCCGCTTTGATTGACGAAACGGCAGCGTGGACGATGTATATCAAAGCGCGTTGTGCGGGCGTTACGTCGAGGTTGAATGTTCGATACCGAAAGCCCGTTGATTCCACACAGAAGGCGGTTTTCGTGCGGGGAACGATTACCAATTTCAATCGCAATTTGTGCTATATCCACGTGGCGGTTTTGAACGAACAGGGCGAGTTGTGCGTGGAAGCCGAAGTGGTTTATTTTACGTTTTCGCCTGAAAAATCGGTGCAAGAATGCCATTTCCCGAGTGATTTCAACCGTTTTTTTGAGTAAATGACAGAGATTTTGCCACCTAAAATCGTTACGTTTGCTCTCGCTCAGGAAAAAATACGGCGGTATTGTGCCTATCAAGAACGTTGTCAAAACGATGTGCGGCAAAAATTACGGGAATGGCAAATTGAAAAAGAAAAAGCTGAACAATTGCTCAAACAACTTGTTTTTGAGGGATATATCAACGATGAACGTTTTGCCAAAGCCTTTGTTCGCGGAAAATTTAAAATCAAATCGTGGGGAATTACCAAGATTTCCAATGAGTTGCGAAAAAGAAATATTAGCGAAGCCTGCATTGTTCAGGCACTGCAAGAAATTGATACACAAGTCTATAAGGAAACATTAAGTAAGCTTGCCAATCAATGGTTAGCAAAGCACAAAGCGGATACAGAATTTATAAGAAAACAAAAATTGTTTCGTTATTTGATGACAAAAGGCTATGAAAGCGGGGCGGTTTGGGAGTTTATAGGCACGTGTGAATGTAATAACAAGTATTAAATATAATTATAAATGATACCCACAGGAGCAGTAAAAGATTTAGAGCAGCGATTGGCTGAGATTAGGAGGCATCTTTGACATTGATGGAAAGTTGGCGGAGATAGCCGAAAAAGAAAAAGAAACCCACGAGGCGAATTTTTGGGACAATCCCCAAGAGGCAGAACAGAAGTTAAAGAAAATCAGTCAGTTAAAAACTTGGACAACGCCATTTACCCAAGCAAAGGCGATGGTGGAGGAAGTCCCTTTGGCAACGGAGTTCTTGGAAATGGGCGAAATGACTGAAACGGAATGCGATGCCATCTTCAACCAAGCCTTGAAAGCCATTGAAAATATGGAGTTTAGGCGGATGATGAACAACGAGGAAGACCGTTTGAGTGCGATTGTAACCATCAACTCAGGGGCGGGCGGCACGGAAAGTCAGGACTGGGCGGAGATGCTTTTGCGAATGTATATGCGTTGGGGCGAAAGTCACGGATATAAACTTAAAGAATTAGACCGTTTGGACGGCGATCAGGCTGGTATTAAGTCAGTTACCATTGAATTGGACGGCGAATACGGCTATGGAAACCTCAAAGGGGAAAACGGAGTACATCGTTTGGTACGGTTGTCTCCGTTCGATGCCTTGCATAAACGGCATACCTCTTTTGCCTCCGTGTTTGCCTATCCGGTAGTGGACGAAAGCATTCAAATTGAGGTTAGTCCGGCGGATATTACATGGGATACTTTTCGTTCCAGCGGACCGGGCGGGCAAAATGTAAATAAGGTGGAAACGGCTGTACGTCTGCATCATCAGCCTACGGGCATTGTGATTGAGTGTCAAGAGACTCGCTCGCAATTGCAAAACAAGGATAAGGCAATGCAAATGCTTCGTTCCCGTCTGTACGAACAGGAATTGCAAAAGAAGTACGCCAAAATCAACGAGATTGAAAGCAACAAAAAGAAAATAGAATGGGGAAGTCAAATCCGAAACTACGTTTTGCATCCTTATAAACTGGTCAAAGACAACCGTACCGGTTATGAAGTCGGCAACGCCCAAGCTGTATTGGACGGCGATTTGGACGGGTTCATTAAAGCCTACTTAATGGAGTTTGGGGGATAATATAAAAAAGGTCTCGCACTGCCGCGAAACCTGTAAAAATTAGCATCACCGAAAAATTGAACTTATTTCCTTATCGTCATCTTCTTCGTCAAGCGTTCTCCATTGTATTCTATGGAATAGTAATAGATGCCGTTAGCTAAGTTGGCGGTGTTGAACTCAATGTTATTTTCTCCCGAATTAGCCTCTTGCGTTTCAATATGCAACGTCTGTCCTGTAATAGTATATACGGTAAAAACAACTTGTCCATCGTTGGGAATAACGTATGCGATGCGTGTACTTTCTTTGGCAGGATTAGGAATATTTTGACCCAATACAAAACCTGTACGGCTGTAATCAATCATTCCCAAATTGGTTATTCGGGATGCTGTTTCCGATGTGTCATTTGCCTGATAACTATCCACTTTATCTATAAATACTTTGATTTTATAGTCCGAAACAGAAGGAACGGTATAGGAAAAGGTGCAGGTCTGTTCTCCCGGTACAAAATTGGAAAGGGTTTTCGGAGTTAATACAATCGCAGGATTGGAGCTGATAATGTGTGCATTTACCATAATGATATGAAAATTTTCAGGACTCGTATTTTCCAGCCTTACTTCCAAACTCATAACATCACCCACATTATCCACCGAATGGGAAGGAATAACTTCAAGCGAAACAATGCCAATATCATCTAAGTCCACACATTCTATAAGATTTTTTTCGTTATCAGCAATTTTCGCGTCGCATTGCAATATTGCTCTTACAACCACATTGTAAGTGTTTTCATTCGGCACGATATAATTTTCTGAAAAAGTAATTGTTTGCGAATCGCCTATTGCCAATATGCCTTTTAGCGTATCGTGCAAGGTTTGCTTTGCCATCCCCTCGTAATGAACTTCCAACACCAGCGGAATGTCCCAAACCTCAAAATTGCCCTTGTTGATAATGGTTACCGTTTGCTCCATTTCCGTAATATCTCTAAGAAGGCAATTGTCTATATCGGTATTTGCGACGGCAACCAGTTCTATATCAGGATTGATTTCCACTGTTCTGCGTGTTGTATCATCCAGAGGGTCATTATCAATTGGAGTTGTAATCCAAGCAGTTATGTTGTATGTGTCTGCATCAAAATCCGTAACAGTAAATGGAATGGTATCGTATTCATACGGGTCAAACATGCCTGCATCCAAGTCGTGCGTGAACGTTTGCACACTGCTTCCTTTGCGGATTTCCAAACGGATTTGCGTTTTCGTTTTGGCAAAATCGATGCGTTGCCCTGTGCTGTTGTATATCACAACTTGTACTTCTTTGTTTTCAAAATCGCACAAAGCAATTTCGGGGGAGATAAGAATGGTATCCAAGGCTAAATTTTGTTGTGCATAGATAAACACTCGGTCTAAATATTGTGCAGAGTTTGTCTCGCCGACCATAGACTCAAATTCTACCAAAAGGCATGTTGCGCCAACGTAATCGGTCAAATCACTTTCGTATTTTATCCACCCATGACGCGTATTGTCTTTTTTATAGAGTGTGAATAGATTACCGCTTGTTCCATCGGCAACAATAGATACTGTGGTTTGCGTGAGAGGCGATTCTGCGGAAGAGGTATCGTGATAATACCAAAATTCCAATTTGGGCGACACCACGTTGTACAATTCCAATTGGCGGGTACTCAATTTTGCCATAACGCCTTTGTTGCCTGTAAAAACGGCTACTCCTGTGCCAAAATCAGGCTGTACGGGGAAATTGGTATCGGGATGAATAATTTCCCAATGGGTCGTTCCCGAAAGCAGCGGAATAGATACAAACTCAAAAGGCAGATTGTCGCCACTAAAATCCTCATCCACAGCAAGTGCAATTTTACCTGAGCGAATGGTTTGAGCCAGCGTATCATCTGCTTTAAAATTATCAATCGGACTGCTTATATATACTTTAATTTCATATTCACCGGAATATTTGACCGATACGGTTGTTAAATCAATGGTTTCCAGCGTCCCCGATTTCAATATGCCGGTATTGAGGGTAACGCTTCCATTGGACACCACAGCCGAAGGGTCGATAATTTCATAATGTATCTTCACACTGTCTAATGAAAAATCGTAATCCCATTGTCCCGTATTTGCCAAAACAACTTGGATGGGGGCATCATCGAAAGAACAAAGATTATCCTCGCTATTGCCCGGTGTAATGAGGGAGAAAAGTGCTAAATTGTTATTTTCGTAGGGTTCAAACGGCAATTGTTTGGCAATTTGGATATTGGGACGCCTCAGGTCAAGGTTGGCAGAATATACTATGGAACCTCCCGATACATCTGGGAATTGTACCCCATTGCGTATTTGCATTGCCCGATAAACATTGTTCGGTGTTGAGGTATATGTCCATACATCAGCATTTGTGCTTCTGCGGTTGGATCTATCTTCCCACATAATTTCCAAATTCATTCCCGCAGGTAAGAAAAATGCTTGATTGAAAGACACCTCTATCCAGCCATTTCTATTGGGCAAAGTTCCTGTCCATGCTTGCGTAAATCCTATATTCAAAGGAGAAGGTACTGGATAGGTTCTATTTGCTTCTGTATATGCCGTATCGGAAGTGGCACGCACAAAACAAGTTTGATTGCTATAGCCTGTTGCTATGGTTTGCAAGGCTTGCCACGCTATTTTTGTAATCATCGTTCCCATGGGATTGAGGTCGGGACAGACTTCCCTATACAGATACAGTTGGCGGCTCCAACTATACTCCCAGTCCAAATTTACGGGTATTTCGCAACTTGCCGTACTTCCTGTTCCAATAATCTGCGTAGTATCCGAAACAGGCTGCATATTTATAAAAACAGAATCCGTTATGGTCATGTTGTTTTGAATGTTGTCGGAAACGCTTAATGAGTAAACAACATTGGTATTGTATCGCAACGTATCGAGGGTTGCCGTATAGATTCCGCCTCCGAGCGGGTTCATGGGAATATCATAAGCAATGGGGTTGCCGTTTAGAACCGTTTCTATATGCAATTGCGGCGGCGTGGTGGGTGCGCCTGTGCCTGTAAATATTTCCGCACGTACGTCAAAAGAACGCACATTGTTTAGAATGCCGTTTGCATAAGGCGGTACAAATTTCACCAGAGGCTGCACGATATAGGTAATTCTTGCCGTATCGTTCCACTTAACAGGGTCTGGCTCTCCATTAACGGCTTCCACCCAAACAATTACATTATAAGCATTTGCAGCGTTTGCATCTGCGGTGAATGTTCCCACTGCCACCGAAGTCGATTGATGTGAGGTCAAAGCAGGCGATAAGGGTTGGGTAACAAATTGCGGACTTCCGCCATTGATGCGGTAGCCCAGCCTTACGCTATCGGCGGTAAGTGTTCCCGAATTGACTACGGTTACATTTAAAGAAACCGTTTGATTGTGCGTTACGCTGCCCGTTGCCGGCAATACTTGCAACAACATTAAATCGTAGCCAGACGAAAGGTATTCGTAAGCACCCATGGTGGTACTGAGGCTGCCTCTTGCCTTTTGGTCAATATCGGTTGTGATGGGCGATATTATAGGACAGGTCAATCCCCTGTTGCTTGTCAATTGCAAATCGTCTGCCGTATTGAGAAATTGCGGAGATTCTTTTACCGAGTGCATATCGCCGGTTTGTTGTTGCCATGCTGCTATATCGGGTATATTGTTTGATGCTCCATAACGTCCCACATAACTGGGTGCGGATAGATTGTTGTAATCAAAATTAAACAGGCTTAAATCGCCATCGAAACGAATGGGATATGCCATGGAAGATAGCATTACAATATTGTTGTTTTTGATTTCCATGAGATTGGATGCAGATGCAATGATTTCAATTCCTCCTGCCGCTCCGGAATTTCCTGCGATATAGATGGAATTGTGCAACATCCTTGCTTTGACTGCCCGAGCATATATTCCTGCAAAAGTCCCGTTTGTGCTAAGTCGGATTTCATTGTTGGCAATGAGCGTGGAAAGGGAGGAAGTGGTCGCGTTCACATTTTCCAAATACATACCGTAGGGACTTGTAATGGTAGATGTATTTTCCTGACTTATTTTATTGCCGATAAATGCACTGTTGCTGCAATCATTCATACGCAGTCCGTACCAATTTGCTACTGCATCGGACGTTCGGCTTTTTATCGCATTGTAGTTACAACTTGTAAAACTTGTGTAATGGGAATAGACTCCGTAATAGCATTGATTGCTTAGTCTGTTGCTGTCAAAAACAATATTGGTTGCATAGTCCGAACTGCTTGTTCCGCCATAGAAATGGAAGCCGTAGTATCCGCCGTCCAGCACATTGTTGATAAAAGCAATGTTGTAGATTGCGGCGGTGCCGTTGGCTTTGTAAATAAGGGCGTGCGAGGGTGCATTGGTTTGGGAGCTTGCATTGCCCAACAGTTTACAATCTCGAATCACTACATTGCTGCACGCCGTTGAGCCGGCAAACTCAATAGCCGGAACGCCAAGTGTACTTACATCTACCGTAATGTTTTTTAGCGTAATATTGCTTGCATTGTTCAGCGTAATAGCGGCAACCGCTCCCGATGATAGTTGTATTTTTGCACTATCAGGGTGATTGCCCGCTGAGGTAATAGTTAGACTGTATCCGCCTAAATAAGTAGAGAAATTACTCAAATCAATACGTTCATTATAGTTTCCTCTTAGCAAGAGGGTAACATTTCCGCCTACACCGCAACTGCGTATGGAGGCTAAGGCATCGTTCAAGGTATTGTAATCGTTGCCGTTTTCAATGGTTTTGGTGCCGGTCATTGGCAGTCCGCAACCGTAAGGGTAGATACGCAGCAGGGTGTCGGAGGCTAAATTCTGTAGATTGTTGGGCTGACTTACCCATACAACGATGGTGTCTTCCTGTCCGCCCGTTGGCGTGTACATACCTAAATTTACCGTGTCGGAAAATTCCGATAATAACATTCTGTTATAGGTTCTGGGCGTTTTTGCCTGTCCGTTTACCGACCAGTTGATAATGCAGTACGTCAAATCCAAACTGCCCATA
>Ga0082212_10013764_pt1 | contig 10099 bp, 8 predicted proteins | sample TergutNt197P3_FD_71548 | JGI IMG/M metagenome (GOLD analysis project Ga0082212, IMG submission 71548) | Neocapritermes taracua P3 segment gut microbial communities from Petit-Saut dam, French Guiana - Nt197 P3 | ecosystem: Host-associated > Arthropoda: Insects > Digestive system > Gut ... | reverse complement strand
TGCGGTGTTTGCCACACCTCCGGCAAATGCTGAGGGGTTCAGTAACACCATCCAGCAAACCTGGCGTGATATATTCAACCAGTGGCTTCCCCAATCCGGACAACAGATCAATGAAGCAGGTTTGAGTTTTGAATTGTACGATGAACGCTCTATGAGCGAAACCGGTAAGGTCTGCGAAATCTGGATACCGCTAATTTAAAGCTGATTTATCAGCACTGATTCATCAGCACTGATGTACCAGCATTGACTCATCAGGATTTTTCGAGGGGAGAACGTGAAAAACAAGCTTCGTGTAGGCATTCTTTTTGGGGGAAAATCGGCGGAACATGAAGTTTCCCTTCAATCCGCGAAAAATGTCTATGACGCCATAGACCGGGAAAAATACGAGCCGGTACTTATCGGAATCGACAAAAGCGGACGCTGGCTTTTGAACAACGAGTCCCGTTTCCTCCTCAACGCGGACGATCCCCGTCGTATCAGCCTAAACCCTTCAAGCGATGCCGTCGCGCTGGTTCCCCAGGGTGAGGGAGCCATTGCGAATTTGTCAGCCGCTAAAAACAACAATGAAAACTACGGCTTTCGGGCAGTTGACGTGGTCTTTCCCATTCTCCACGGCCCCTTTGGCGAGGATGGCACGGTTCAGGGCCTCCTGAAACTGGCGGATATCCCTTTTGTAGGCTCTGGGGTGCTGGCCTCTGCCGCCGGTATGGATAAGGATGTGATGAAGCGCCTGCTTAAAGAAGCGGGTCTTCCCATCGGCAAATTCCGGGTCCTCCGTTTCGGTGAAGAGATTCCCACCTATGAGGAAACATGCGCCGAACTGGGCATGCCGGTTTTTATAAAACCTGCCAACATGGGATCTTCGGTGGGGATAAGCAAGGTTCATAATCGGGATGAATACCTCCCCGCCATAAAAAATGCTTTTGAATACGATACGAAAATTGTGAGCGAAGAATTTATTCCCGGCAGGGAGCTGGAATGCTCTGTTTTGGGTTCACCGTATGATAGCAGCGAAATTAAAGCTTCCGTCCCCGGGGAAGTAAAACCAAACCGTGAGTTTTATTCTTATGACGCAAAGTATATAGATGAGAATGGCGCGGTGCTGACAATACCTGCCGATGTTCCGGCAGAAACCGCAGAGCGTGTACGGGAGTTAGCCATCAGTGTTTTTAAAACCCTATGCTGCGAGGGTCTTGCGAGGGTCGATTTTTTTCTGAAAGAGAATGGTTGTCTCATTGTTAACGAAATTAACACTATGCCGGGTTTTACCCGGATTAGTATGTACCCAAAGCTCTGGGAGGCATCGGGTATTTCCTATACGGAATTGATCGATAAACTGATAGAACTGGCCCTTGAACGATTTAAAAAAGAAAAGAAACTGAAAACGAGCGTGTAGCTTAAAAGAGCCAACGGCGAAGCCGTTGACCCGTAGCCCGCGTTAGCGGGCATTAAATCCATTCCTTAAAAGAGCCAACGGCGAAGCCGTTGACAAGATCGCCGGTTCCACGGAAAATATTCTTCAGAAGTAAACCAATGCACACATCTGCCATTATCCTGTTATCACTGCTCATAATCCTGGGTATACTGTTTATGCGCAATATACGGAAAAATAAAATTGAGCATAAAAAGCTGCTTGAAAAGACGATATACCTCTCTGAATACGAATTAATGAAATATACTCTCACAAGTAACGCACTCGGGATTGGCTTATGGGATATGGAAGTCATCAACAATGATCCTGTTAATCCTGAAAACAGGTTTTTGTGGTCGCAGGAATTTCGCCAAATGCTTGGATTTACTGACGAAAATGACTTTCCGAATGTATTGGGAAGCTGGAGTGACAGACTGCACCTTGATGACAGATACAGGATCCTTAGCGCGTTTTACGCCCATATAACCGATCGTACCGGACAAACACCTTATGATCTGGAATACCGTCTTATGCTGAAAAACGGAACATACAGGTTTTTCCATGCGTTTGGCGCCACACAGCGTGACAATACTGGCGCCCCGCTGAGGGTGGTCGGTGCTCTGGAAGATATAACTGACAAAAAACGCATGATGGAGGAAAAAAATACCGCCATCAATTCCATGGAGAGCATCCTGAACAGCATTGACGCATTCATATACGCTACTATTCCCGGTACCGGTGAAATACTTTTTGTAAACGATTGTATGAAAAAGGTTTTTAAATACACCGGCGACGAATTGATAGGACAGTATTGCTATAAGGTTTTCCGCGGCAAAGACGAAATGTGCGGGTTCTGCCCGTGTTACCAGCTTAATGAAAATCCGGACCGGATAATTGTTTGGGACGAGCATGAGGAATTAATAGGACGCCACATCCGCCATTCTGACTGCTATATCAACTGGCCCAACGGAGAAAAGGTTCATCTGCAACACGCAACCAATATAACAGAACTGGTTGCCGCGAGAGAAATGGCGGTGGCGGCTTCACTCGCCAAAAGTACATTTCTTGCGAATATGAGTCATGAAATGCGCACTCCGCTTAACGCGGTAATCGGACTGTCAGAGCTGGCCCTTGATACAGAAGCGCTAAGCAATGAAACACGGGCAAATCTTGAAAAAATATATAACGCCGGTTCTACGCTTCTCTCTACAGTGAATGATGTTTTGGATATTTCCAAAATAGAAGCCGGAAAACTTGAACTCATTGAAATCGAATATGATGTACCAAGCCTGATTAACGACACTGTTACGCAAAGTATCCTGCACATTGGAGAAAAACCAATCGAATTTAAACTGGATATAGACGAAGATTTGCCAATAAGACTATACGGAGATGAACTCAGAGTCAGGCAAATAATAATTAATCTTTTGTCTAACGCATGTAAATATACCAAAGAAGGATTTGTAGAGTTACATATACACTGTGAAAAGGAAAATGACGATATAGTCTGGATTGTGGCATCTGTGCGGGATACCGGAATTGGTATAAAGCAGGAAAAAATACGTGAATTGTTTTCTGATTATTCCCAGGTGGATGCAAGATCCAACCGCACAATTCAGGGAACCGGTCTCGGCCTTTCCATCGCCCAGAAAGTAGCGGCAATGATGGAAGGTTCGATTAGTGTCAAAAGCGAATATGGGAAAGGCAGTGTTTTTGAGGTTAGACTGAAACAAAAATATATTACAGACAGCGTAATAGGTTCTGACGCCGTAAAAAATCTTAAAAATTTCCGTTATTCGGCAGCCCGGCGTGATGAAAGTTTGAGGCTCTCCGGTATCAGTCTGCCCTACGCGCAAGTGCTGGTTGTTGATGACAATGTGATAAATCTGGATGTAGCCAGAGGTTTGTTAACGCATTACGGGATGACGATAGACTGTGTGCAAAGCGGGCAACAGGCTGTAGATGCCATCATTGAAGAAAAAGTCAAATACAATGCGGTTTTTATGGACCACATGATGCCCGGCATGGATGGAATAGAAGCCACCAAACTCATCAGGGGAATAGATACAGATTACGCCAGAAACGTTCCTATAATTGCACTAACCGCCAATGCGATTGCGGGAAGTGATGAGATGTTCCTGAATAACGGGTTTCAGGCATTTATATCCAAACCTATTGAAATAGCCCGCCTTGACACTGTTGTACGAAGATGGGTGCGGGATGAGGAACTTGAAAAGCTGTTTATACAGGGGGACCTGGATTACCGTAGCGGACGGGAAAGACGAAGCGGACAGGACAGGCGGAGAAGCAACGACAGACGGATCCTTGGTCTGGAAATCGCCGGATTGGATATAAACAGGGGAATCAAACGTTTTGGCGATGAGAAGATATATTTCAATATACTTCAATCCTACGCGGTGAATACACGACCTCTCCTGGAAGGATTGAAGGAGATTAACCATGACAATTTGGCCCATTTCACCATCACTGTTCATGGCATAAAAGGATCCAGTCAGGGTATATTCGCGGCTGTCGTTGGAGAGAAGGCGGGGATCCTGGAAAGCGCAGCCAAGGCCGGGGACCTAGATTTTGTATGCGCCAATACTCCGTCTTTCCTTGATGATGTCCTTAAGCTCATCTCGGATATTGAGTACGCACTTGACAAGACGATCGTGAAGCAAAGCAAACCGAAAAAAGATAAACCGGACGAAAAGCAGATGACCAGGCTTATTACCGCCTGTAAAGATTATGATATTGATGAGATAGACACAGCTATTGAAGAAATTGAAAGCTGGGAATATTCGGCCGATGACGGACTGGTTGCCTGGCTGCGGGAGAATGTGAATCAGATGAATTATGCGCAAATTACCGATAGGCTTTCTGCTATGCTTCATGATTCAGAGACACATTATGGATAACATTCGCCACACGATTATCCTTGTAGACGACAACTTATCAAGCCTGGCTCAGGGAAAAGACATACTCAAGCCGTATTACAAGGTTTATCCCGCACCGTCAGCCGCTAAACTCTTTGAAACCCTTGAGGTTGTTATCCCCGACCTTATTCTTTTGGATATTGAGATGCCGGAGATGTCGGGTTATGACGCGATAAAAAAGCTCAAAAGCGACGCGCGTTTTTCCGGTATCCCGGTTGTGTTTTTAACCTCGGAAAGCGATGAAGACAGCGAGCTGGAAGGTCTTAAACTGGGGGCAATGGATTTTATATCCAAGCCTTTCTCCGCTCCGCTGCTTGTAGAGCGTATTGAAAATTACCTGCGGGATCGCTCAAAACCGGCGCTGGCTTCCTGGTAATTGGGGTTGATTCTGAGCGCCCGTTCATATGCATCCGCAGCTTGAGGAAAATCGCTCATGGCTTCACGAACCATGCCCAGCCGGTACCACCAGAGGGCTGCATATGGCTCCAGTCTTACCGCAGTCGAATAGGCAATGTCCGCATGGTGATACAGGCCCTTGTACCGGTAAATTTCGCCGATAAAAAAATACGCGACTGAAGTCCTTTCTCCCTGTGGTACGAAATTTGTGTATCTCTGCATAAACCGCAATGACTCATCGAGATTATCCAGGTAAAAATACGCCTCTCCCATAATTTCTACAATACGGTACTCGTCCTCGTAGAGCCGGAGTCCACGTTCACCCCAATTTATTACATCCTGATATCTTCGCTGCCTCTGAAGAGCCCATGTCAGTACCGTATACGTATCGCGAGTGGGCATATTCCGGTATAGTTCTTCATTGCATATTCGTACCGCTTCATTGTAGTAAATTTCCGCTTCGCTTAAACGGTTGCGGCTTTCCAGGTCCCGTCCGGTACGGTAGTTCCATAGCGCATCACGGTTGTTTTGGGCAAATACGGTGAGCCCCGGCAGGAAAAGAGATATACTCAGTATCAGAAGTAATAAACGGATCTGAAGAGTACTCTTGCAGGATAGAATTTTCACTGCAAAAACCCGTTTATTGTGCAATCTTCGTTACCTATGCAGTTATCGTTGGGACAACACATAATATCTACCAGTTCCGCGTCACATTTGTCCCTGCGAATGGTGTCCAAAATATAACGGGCGTTACCAAGTCCTTTAACCACTGTTTTTTTTACGATTATTTCGTCGAGGTTGATATTGTGGGCAGGTATATTTGACGCGGCAGAAAGAGTGTCAAAATCAGTTTTGGGAAGCTCCCTAAAGTCAATTCCTGCCAGGCGTGCCATACCGGCAAATTCTCTGGGAGTCAATATAAAGTCCGGCTCAATGAAACCGGCTGTTTCATGTATTTTGCTTTCCGCCTTTCCGGAACTGCTGAACTTTCTGGCGATACATGGCAAAATGGAAACGGTAATGATATTTGGATGGCTTCCTTTTAAGGAAGAAGCAAATAATTGCTGGGGACTTTTTGTAAATGAGAGGTGTTCTGTAAGATCGGGGTAAAATTTTTCAATAAACCTGATTCCCCCGGATGAACAGCAGGAAATCAACGGTAACTTCGGCTTTTCAGGCTGATCGTCATATTGAATACGGCCGAGCAGTTCGTTTACATGTTCCTTGGCGCTTAATTTCGCAAAATACCCTGCGTCATAAACATGGGCAAAGCCCATACGTTTTAATGCGGTAACCATTATCCCTTTTGTTATGGTTTCCGGAGGAAGGCCAAATTCTTCATCAAGAGCCGGCAACACAGGGGCCGCGATCTCCGCGACCACGTATTTGTGGTTATCGTTTATTGCCTCCCAAACCTTGGCGGTTTGATCATGTTCGTAAATTGCTCCGACCGGACATACCGAGACACACTGACCGCAAAAGATACAGGAACTGTCGATGAGGGTTTGTTTATATGGCGTACTTATTTCATAATTGACGCTGCGATGAGAAGTACTGATTGCGCCAATGGTTTGAACTTCCTGACAAACATCGGTGCATCGTCCGCATTTGACGCACTTGTCCATGTCCCGGACCATGGTATCGCTGGCAATTTCGTTCTGACGGCGCTGCAAAGGCTGATGCCGGAATGACGTTTCGCGAATTCCGTAACGCTCCGCAAGGGATTGCAGTTCACACTTTGTATTGCGAATACAGCTAAGGCAGTCTTGTGGATGATTTGCCAGCAGAAGCTCAACGATCGTTTTCCGGATGCCTGTAATACGGGCGTTATTCGTAACGATACTCTGTCCTTCCGACACACTGTTGGCGCAGGCGGCAAGGAGCTTTCCCCTGCCGTCGCTTTCCACAACGCAAAGACGGCATACGGCCCGTCTGTGCAGATCGGGGTGATCGCAAAGGGTAGGGATTTCAACATTGATCCTTCGGGCTGCCTCAAGAATGGTGGTGCCTTCCGGTACGCTTACAGGCATTCCGTCGATTGTGAGATTAACGCTTTTCTTTGGATTTGGCTTATGATGGCTCATTTCTTTCCTCCGTCATGTCTGACGGTGTCATTCATGACGGTGTCATGTTTGACATTCGTTTCAAATTCTTCTTTGAAGTGCTTCCATGCGCTGTTCAATGCGGCGGCGGCTGTTTGGCCCAGGCCGCAAAACGAGGCATCTGTCATGGTTTGAGTGAGACGTTTCAGGGTACGAAGATCCTGTGTTGTAGCCGCATTGGGTACAGACAATTTATTTAAGATTACAAGAAGCTGTCTGTTGCCTTCCCTGCAGGGGATGCATTTTCCGCAAGACTCATGGATGAAAAACTCTGTCACCCCTTTAAGGTATTCTATTATGGATACGCTCTCGTCCATGACCACGATGGCCCCGGACCCAACAGAGAGGCCGGCTTTTCTGAGATCCGTGTAGCTGTACACCGTATCGAGCTGATCCTCACAGCCGATGGAGCCGCTTTGTCCGCCCAGGTGGAAGAACTTCAGCTTTTTCTTCTTCGCAATACCGCCGCCCAATTCCGGGCTGTAGATCGCATCCCGGAGGCTCATCTTTCCCAGGGGAATTTCATAAACGCCCCGGTTCTTGCAATGCCCCGAAAGGCAGATGAGTTTTGTCCCTCCCGAATCGGGGTGGCCGGCTTCCAGGTACGCATCGCCACCCATGTTTACGATAAGCGGGATATTGGTATAGGATTCAACGTTGTTGACCAAAGTGGGTTTGAGAAAAAGGCCGACTTCGGCAAGATGCGGCGGCTTGATCCGGGGCCGGCCAACTTTCCCTTCGGTGGAGTTGAGAAGCGCCGAATTTTCGCCGCAGACATAGGCCCCCGCCCCGGAAATAATATGAATGTCAAAGTCGAAACCTGTTCCAAGAATATTCTTGCCGAGGTAATTCGCTGCTTTGGCTTTCTCTATTGTCTTGATAAGCTGCTTTTGGATTTTCCGGTATTCCCCCCGCACATATATATAACCTGCTTTTGCCTTGAACACAAAACCGGCGATGGTGATCCCCTCCAGAAGTTTTAAAGGCAGCTTCTCTAAAATGAGCCGGTCCTTAAATGTTCCGGGCTCACCTTCATCGGCGTTGCAGACAATGTACTTGGGCGTTTCCGGAATGTGCAGGAGGTGTTCCCATTTGCTCCCGGCAGGATAGGCCGCCCCGCCCCGCCCCAGGAGCTTTGCCTTTTTCACTTCGGCTATTAAGTCCTCGGGGCTCATGTCTGCGGCTTTTTTCAGGCCGCTATAACCTCCGGATTTTACATAATCCTGGACCGATAACGGATTTACTTTATCAATATTTTCGGTAAGCAGTTTATTCAGTTTTGGCATAATGATTCCAACTCCCCCGACTTTCCTTCCAAACAGCACTTAACCAGCGTTTTCACTTTTTCTTCGCTCAAGTTGCCAAACACATGATCGCCGATTTTAACCGCCGGTCCTGAATCACAAGCTCCAACGCAACTGGTACGGAGCAGGGTGATTTTACCGTCCTTGGTGGTTTCCCCAACCTTAATCCCTGCCGTCTTTTCAAACCACTTGACCGCTTCTTCGGCTTTTGTAAAGTGACAGGGCGTACTCTGGCATATCTCTATGACGTATTCCCCCCGGATTTGGGTGCTGAACATTGCATAAAAAGTCAGTAACTCGTAGATTTTCGAAAGTGGTACGTTCAGCACCGATGAAGCCAGCTCCGCCCACCGCTGTTCCACATAATTCCTGCCCGATGCTGCCTGAATGTCCAGAAGTATGGCGATGAGCTGTTGGGGATTATTTTCGTACCCCTTCATTATATTCATCACCTTTTCATCCGTTAGTTTCTTCATAAGAGTATAATAAACCATGATGGCGTTTCCCTCAACCGGCATAACCGGTACCCTCCTCCGGCGAATTGACTAATTTCCATTAAAACTATTGACTTATAAACAAGAGGTGGAATCTATGCTTTGGGAAGAACTGTCTGCGAAAGAATTCGAGGCTGCTATTGGAGCAAGCAAGGGGGTTTGCATACTGCCCATAGGTGTGCTTGAGAAGCACGGTGATCATTTGCCGCTGGGTACGGATATGTATATCGTGACGACTATTGCGAAGGAGGCGGCGGGACAAACCTCTGCCGTTGTGTTCCCTTACTATTTTTTGGGACAGATTGCCGAAGCCCGGCACGTTAAAGGTACCCTGGCTGCGACCCATCAGCTTATGATGGATGTGCTGCTTGAAATGTGCGATGAAATATATCGCAACGGCTTTACAAAAATCCTTATCCTCAGCGGTCATGGCGGTAATGGGCATTTTCTGCCGTTTTTTGCTCAGCAGTTCCCGGGCCTCGAAAGGCCATATGCCGTATACACGCGTTTTGCCCATGACATCACCAATGAGCAACTCACGGCGATAAAGACCCACTCGGGAGAAAATAATATGGGCGAACACGCCGGGTTTTCCGAAACCGCCCTTATGATGTACCTGCGCCCGGATCTTGTTCATTTGGATAAAGCTAAAGTGTCCGAGAGCGAAAATCTGGACAGGCTAAATGAGCTACAGCAAATGGGGATCGTTACCGGTTTTGACTGGTATTCGAAGTTTCCTTATCATTTCGCCGGAGATCCAACACGTGCCACCGCGGAGTATGGGGAGTTCATATTCGACATTTTGCTCGCCAACACGGTTGGCGCCATAAACGCCGTTAAAGCCGACAAAACATCTTTGAAGTTGATTGAAAAGTTTAACAAATCTTGTGGTCCTGGCCGTGAATAAAAGGAATAAATTATATGAGGGAATTGAAAGCTACGGTTATAGGCGCGGCGAGCACATATACGCCGGAACTTATCGAAGGTTTTATTGACAGGCGGGAAAGCCTCAATTTCCAAACCTTCTATTTGATGGATATCAACAAGGAAAAGCTGGAAGTAGTCGGCGGCCTGGCAAAACGAATGCTCCTTTCAAAAGGATTCAAGGGTAGGATCGTTCTCTCCGGCGATTTGGACGAATCAATCTCCGGGGCGGATTATGTTTTCGCACAGATACGGGTGGGCGGCATGGAAGCCCGAATCCGCGACGAAAAGATACCCCTTAAGCACGGGCTCCTGGGGCAGGAAACAACAGGCGCCGGCGGTTTTATGAACGCCCTCAGGACTGTGCCCGTCATGCTTGATATAGCCCATCGTATCGAAAAACTCAGCCCCGAGGCCTGGCTGGTTAATTTTTCCAACCCATCGGGGATCATCGCGGAAGCCCTGTTGAACCACACGAAGGTCAGGATGGTCGGGCTTTGCAACTGTTTTATAAACATGCATGCCGATATCG
>Ga0082212_10013763_pt1 | contig 10100 bp, 9 predicted proteins | sample TergutNt197P3_FD_71548 | JGI IMG/M metagenome (GOLD analysis project Ga0082212, IMG submission 71548) | Neocapritermes taracua P3 segment gut microbial communities from Petit-Saut dam, French Guiana - Nt197 P3 | ecosystem: Host-associated > Arthropoda: Insects > Digestive system > Gut ... | reverse complement strand
CGAACCTTGCAACAACACAGCCGAAATGCACAAGCATATCAAAGTGCTTTGAATCGTCGGAGAATTTACAATTAACTTGAAAATCAGGAATTAGAAAATAGAAATTGATGAAAACCGTCGGGCGACACACACAAGGAATGATTTACGCTGTTCTTGCATATGTAAGTTGGGGGGTATTGCCCATTTACTGGAAAAAGTTGGATGCGATTCCTGCCATAGATATTCTGACACACAGAATATTATGGTCATCTCTGTTTACGCTGGCCTTCTGTTTGCTGGTGAAGTGGGATTATTTACGAAAATATTTTACCGATCCGAAAGCGCTCATAAGATTAACGATTACAGGGATACTTGTCGCCGTTAATTGGGGCGTTTACATTTATGCCATCAATTCAGAACAAATAATTGAGGCTTCGTTGGGATATTTCATCAACCCTTTAGTCAGCATTGTGTTGGGAATGTTTTTTCTCGGTGAAAAATTGAACAAAACTCAACTTACGGCGTTTTTACTTGCAATGGCCGGAGTGGGATACCTCACAGTCAATTACGGACATTTTCCATGGATTGCGGTCGCTTTGGCATTGACATTCGGGGTATACGGATTGATGAAAAAGAAAATGAATTACGATTCGATGAGCGCCTTAGCAGTTGAAACAACGCTTATCGTCCCCATTGCCTTGGGATATCTTATCTTTGGGCCTTCTGACGGAGGCGCATCGTTTACGTCACAGCCATTTCCGGCGCCTGTTCTGCTCGTTTTAGCAGGAATCATCACCGCGCTGCCGCTTTATTGGTTTGGTATGGCAGCCGTTAATATACCCTTATACTCAGTAGGTTTCTTCCAATATATCGCTCCATCAATAAAACTTTTTGTCGGAATATATCTTTTCCATGAAACATTCACTGCGACACATGCGGTGTCTTTTTCGTTCATCTGGGCGGGATTGGCTTTGTATATCGGGGATATGATCATTAAATTACGCCAATATACACGTTGCACGCAAGCGTGCAAGTGCAGTACGAAACTCAAAAGTAATCAGAACTGAAAGACACTTTTTTTTGTTGAGAACTTTTTTTCAACGTTGATTAAAATTTTAAAAAAAAATTGTACCTTTGCAAAAATATAAAGAGAACATGGCTAAGAGCGAAAATTTAACGATAACTGATTATATTTCAGGAGTTCAAATAAATGCGACTCCAGAAGAAATTGATGCTATACAGACTTTTTCTATGCAATTAGTTGAAGATTACGGCTATCCGAAAGAACATATTCAAACGCGTCCGCAGCACCGTGTAAAAGTTCGTCCTTCTGACACAAAAAAAGAATACCCTGTGGATATTGCCGTATTTTCGGGGTCAATAAAAATGGACGAAGCATTGTATATACTTGTTGAATGTAAAAAGAAAAACCGCAAAGACGGCAGAACCCAACTTGAAAATTATTTAACACTTTCTTCCGCCTATCTTGGAGTTTGGTTTAACGGCGAAGAACGTTTTTTTATCCGCAAATTTGTAAAAGAAAACGGCGAAATAATATTTGAAGAAATTCCCAATATTCCAAAATTTGGACAGCGAATTGAGGATATTGGACACTTTAAGCGTTCTGATTTAACCCCCACACATAATCTAAAAGCCATTTTCAAATCTATTCGTAATCATTTGGCAGCCAATACTGTCGGAGCGACTCGTGATGAGGTTTTGGCACAACAGCTTATAAATATTATTTTTTGCAAAATATACGACGAAAAATATACTGCTCCCGATGAAATTGTAAAATTCAGAGCAGGAATTGACGAAAATCCCAAAGAAATTGAAAAACGAATTTTGGATTTGTTCAATGAAGTAAAAACCAATCTTCCGGAAGTTATTGACAATGAAGATAAAATAACATTAGATACAAACTCTTTGATGTTTATTGTAGGTGAATTACAAAACTATTCTCTAATGAAAAGCGAGCGAGATGTTGTCGCCGATGCTTTTGAAACATTTATAGGACACGCTTTGAAAGGCGGACAGGGACAATTTTTCACACCAAGGAATGTGGTAAAAATGATTGTTGATATTCTTCAGCCAACAGAAAATGAAAAGATTATAGACCCTGCCTGTGGCAGTGGTGGATTTTTGATAGAATCCTTAAAATCAGTTTGGGAAAAGATTGAAATCAAATACGCAAAATTAGGTTGGAATAAAGTTGATATTGCAAAAAAGCAAATTGAAGTCGCTACAAAAAATTTCAGAGGAATTGACAAAGATTATTTTTTGAGCAAAGTTGCCAAAGCCTATATGAATTTAATCGGTGATGGAACAACGGGGATTTATTGCGAAGATAGTTTAGAAAATCCTAAAAATTGGCATTCTGAAGCCAAAACAAAAATTGAATTGGGAACTTTTGATGTGTTGCTAACCAATCCTCCTTTTGGCGACAAAATCAAAGTAAAAGGCGAGGAAAAATTAAAACAGTTTGAACTTGCTTATAATTGGAGTGTTAAAAACAATGTTTATTCAAAAGGAAAACTAAAAGACGAACAACCGCCTCAAATACTTTTCATTGAGAAATGCTTACAATTATTGAAAAATGATGGACGAATGGCAATGGTTTTACCTGAAGGTACTTTTGGCAATCCTTCTGACCGCTATATTTGGAATTATTTATTAAAAAATACTCAAATTGAAGCAATAATAAGTACGCCAACAGAAACTTTTCAACCAAACACACATTTTAAAACGAGTATTTTGGTTTTGAAAAAATGTAAACCTGAAAACGACTATTCTATTTTTATGGGCATTGCCAACACCTGCGGACACAATAAAAATGGAAAAGAAATTTACAAAATCAACAAAGATGGTTCTTTTATTTTCACCGAAAATGGCGATAAAATTATTGATGATGAAATTTCTTTAATAGCAACAAAATTTAGCCAATTTAAACAGGGAATTGAAATAGAAAATTCGCATTTAGGATTTGTAATAAATTTTTCGCAAATAAAGAATTGGATTTTTATTCCTGATTACTACGACCCTGAATTACGGCAGGAAATTGACATTCTTGAAAAATCCGAATTATTTGAAGTCAAAACTATTGATGAATTAATAAAAGAAAACAAATTGCATCTAAAGCGCGGAAATGAAATTGGTTCCCAGTTTTACGGAAAAGGGGATGTACCGTTCATTCGCACGAGTGATATTGTAAATTGGGAACTAAAAATTGACCCAATAAAATGTGTCCCTGAAGAAATATATGAACAATACAAAAAGCAACAAGATATACAGGAAAATGATATTTTGTTTGTCAAAGACGGAACTTTTTTAATCGGCAGGAGTGCGATAGTTACTAAACAAGACGAAAAAATTATTATTCAAAGCCATTTATTGAAAATCAGAGTGTCAAAAGAAAGTAATATTAATTCGTTTTATTTGTTGTACTTATTAAACACTCCTATTGTTCAAAAACAAATTTCAAAATACACTTTTATACAAGGAACAATTTCAACAGTGGGCGAAAGATTTAATGAATTGCGATTGCCCATTCATAAAGATATAGAGATAATTAAGAAAATTTCTAACGAAGTGAAAGAAATTATTGATACAAAAAAAATCTTAAAAGAGAGGATTGATAATTTGATAAAACTGTAGTAGAAGACGAGAAAATCATGAATCAAAAAGAAATTATATTTAGTGGTATAGTTTGCTATGTGAATGACGAACATTCCTAAAACCACACATTTCGGGTTTGTTTTAGAAAATAAATCTGAAAATACAATTAAAATTATTTGGGATGAGGCTATATTTATTGATGCAGAAGAATTTAGTAGAAAAATTGTACATTCTGGAATAAAATATAATGATATTAACAACTCACAAATACCAACTGTTATTGCCAAAGATTCAAAATTACGTGATGCTGTGTTCCCATCTGATAATATTTATTACGTAAATTCTAAATATTATAGTGGGTGGAAAAATACAGTTTTATTGCCAAATACATCAAGTTCTCAAGAAAAATTGATTAAACTTTCTCAAAATTATATAGGAAAAACAATTAAAATATTACTGCCAATACAAACACAAGGTGTTGTAAATGAATATATTTTTTATTTTAATATAGATGATTTTAAAGTAAATTCATATTCTTTTTAAGATAGTTGCTATTCAATTATTAAATGTATTTTTGCCAACAGATAAAACATCAAAATTATGAGTACAGCAGTAATAGAAATTAACAACGACCTTGCATACGGTTTTTTGTATAACTTGGAACGCATGAATGTATTGCGCGTAGTAAGCAGACAAAACGCACAAAATAGTAATCGCCAAAAGTTGTCGCAACGTTTTGCCGGCAGTCTTTCGAGTGAAAGGGTTGATGAATTGCAAAAAGAACTTAATCAAATGCGCAACGAATGGGACAGAAATATTTATTAGACACCAATGCGATACTCGACTTTATGGGCAAAAAATTGCCTGAAGAGTCACAAGTTTTTTTGTCGGAAATCATAGATGACCAAATCAATATTTCATCAATCAACAAAATGGAACTTTTGGGATTTTCCAATGTGGAACAAGATCTGATTGATTTTGTAGGTTTTTCAGAAATCTATCACATTGATGATAAAATAATTGACCAAACCATAGGATTGCGAAAAAAATACAAAATCAAGTTACCAGATGCTATTATCGCTGCGACAGCCATAGTTCATAATTTTACGTTGATTTCTCGTAATTTTAAAGATTTTCTAAAAATAATAGAACTTCATTATATCAATCCTTATCTTCCTCTTTAGAACAAGTGCAAGCAATTAAATACAAGACATCAAGAATTAACAGAAAAGGAATAGACAAGTTCCATCCGTCGCTTTTCCGCGTTTGCAATATAGTGTTACCGGCGCACAAAGCCAATGTACAAACACCATATTGCGAACTCGCACAGCCGAAAAATGACTGTCGCCATTATTCGGATCTGGGCGCACGCACGCTCCTGCAAAGTTATCGGGGTTTGATCGGAAAAATACCGTTATTGGACAGTATCGTGGGAAGGCAGCCACAATGCACAACAAGCGGTTTGGCACAATGGCGGGTGTGCCTCGTATGATAATGCGTTGATAAATAACGAGTTGCACAACTCGTGGCAAGTGTGTGAAAGCCGCTACCACGAAAAGCTGCAAAAACGTTAAGCGTCAGCAGGGAAAATGTGTCGGACAACAAAGTGTAAATTTGAAAGTTAATACAAATAATAACTATTCCGAAAAAAGTATAATAAGATACGTAAATGAAAAAAATCATCTTGTTTTTAAGAGAATTAATATGTATAACATGTTTATTTACTTCAAGTAGTGTAAATGCACAAATTTGGCCTCCTGATGGTATGCAAGGAGACGGAACAAACGATAATCCGTGGGAAATCACTTTACCTGAACATTTAGCAACTTTAGCCACATACGTAAACGTGGGAAACGGCGATAACACAATTGGCAAGTATTACAAGTTGATGAACGATATTGATTTGAGTGAATATGCAAACTGGAAACCAATAGGCACTCGATCTAACAATTCTACTTGCTTTAACGGTAATTTCAACGGCAATGACAAAATAGTGAAAAACCTTACTATCAGACGTTCAACAGAAGATTATATTGGTTTGTTTGGTTTAGTACTTGATGTCGGATGTATTGAAAATCTGAGTGTGGAAGATTGTGATGTCATTGGAGGCGATTACAACATTGGTGGATTAGTGGGTTTTAATAGTGCTCCTATTCGTAATTGTTATGTTTCAGGCAAGATAAAAGGACAAAGATCAAGTGTTGGTGGATTAGTGGGAATTAATAATGAGGGCACTATCACTAATTGCTATGCCACAAGCAACGTCACAAGCAACACGAGCATTTCGAGTAAGACCGGAGGATTAGTGGGAATGAATTATGGCACTATCATTAATTGCTATGCCACAGGCAACATAAACGGAGTGGGAACGGCTGGAGGATTAGTAGGAATGAATTTCGGTAATATTTCTAATTGTCACGCCACAGGCGCTGTAAGCGGAAGCGACGAGACCGGCGGTTTGATAGGAAATAATTATGGCAATATCTTTCAATGCTATGCCACAGGCAACGTGAATGGAGATTCAGGGGGTCATGGCTGGATCGGTGGTTTAGTTGGGGAAAACAATTGGGCTAACATATCCAATTGTTATGCCACAGGTAATGTGAATGGGACCAATTATGTCGGTGGGTTGGTAGGAGATAACTATGAATCTACCATTTTCAACAGTTATGCCACTGGCGATGTGAATGCAAATGGATATGACGGATGTATTGGTGGATTAGTGGGAAGAAACACCGCAACGCCTATTTCCAGTTGCCTTGCCACAGGTAACGTAATTGGAAACGGAGGGAGTATTGGTGGATTGGTGGGATATAACATCAGTAATAGTACTATCTCTAGCTGTTACGCCACAGGTAATGCAAGCATTATAAGTGGAAATAGAGACAATGTTGGCGGCTTGGTGGGAGATAATGCCTTTTCTACCATTTTCAATTGCTATGCTACAGGCAACGCAAGTGGAAATAACAACAATGTCGGTGGGTTGGTGGGAAGGAACGCTAGAAATTCTATCATTTCCTATTGTTACGCCACAGGTAGTGTAAGCGGAGGCAATCATGTTGGCGGCTTGCTTGGGATAAACGACTGGGATAACACTATTATTCGTAATTGTGTTGCAGTAAATGCCTCCGTCATTGCCACCACAAATACAACCAACGTTGACCGTATTGCAGGAAATAATACATATGGTGTTTGCAATAATAATTACGCACTTAACACCATGATAGTGCTAAGTAACGGATTACCTGCAACATTAATAGACGGATTGCCTAAAACCGGCATTGGTAAACCGATAGATATACTTCAGAATTTTGCATTTTACGATATTGCAAATAATTGGTATAATAATACGTGGGATATTGACAACGAAGCGAACCCGAACAAGATTTGGAAAATTTGCGATTCTCTTTCTTTACCATTCTTCCAATGGCAAGAGAGAGATTGTGAGATTTTTACCATTAACGCAACAGCAGGAAACAATGGAATCATAAATCCTTTCGGAGAAATTTCTGTTATGAAATCAACCGACAGAACCTTTGCTTTTTTGGCTGATGCGGGTTTTAAGGTGGATGCACTTTTAATTGACGGAGTAAACGAACCGGAATTTATTGCAGCAGGGATATACACCTTTAAGGATATAACTAAAAATCACACCATTCACGTAACATTCACTCCCGATGTAAATATTATCGAAAATAGACAAGCATCCAATTTCACAATATATCCTAATCCATCCAACGGAATGTTGTATATCGCCAACGCAGATTCTTCCCCCTCTTTACCACAATCCATCACAATTCTCGATGTTTTAAGTAGATGTGTGGCGTCGGTAGAGAGACCATTAATAGCGCCTTTGCAACAACCCACAACAACACTCGACATTTCAAGTTTGCCATCGGGAATCTATTTCCTGCAAATACAAACGGAAAACAACGTGATAACGAAGAAGATTATTAAACAATAATAAGCCCTTACGATGCGTTTATTCGTAAAAGTTGAAAAGGACAGAAGAAAAGGATGGTGTGCCGAACGCCTAACGAGCATATTGGCTCAATGGCGGCACTAACCCCGCTTGAAAGAGCAGTGCAAAATGGAAGTTTATCGCCCGCAGAGAAGCACTTGGATGCCGCCACTGCCCCAATATGATGGCACGTTAGAGGCAAGTTTGCGGACAGCGAACGAGCAGACAAGTAGAAATTTAAAAAATGAAATATGAGGACAAAAACAATTTTTTCGTGGATAAAATTTATTAAGGAAATAAATTTTGGACTACTTTTGTTATTATTATTGGGCTGTTATTTTGTTGTAAATATCTTATTTTCAATAGGATATTATAATTTACTTGTGTTTGGCGAAGAAAAATCATTCTTTGACTGTTTTTATTTTTCTAATATTACTTCATTCACTATTGGATATGGTGATATGTATCCTTCTACAATATTAGGAAAAGTTTTTGTTATAATACACGTGATTCTAACTTACTTTCTTTTTGCTTTATTAATTGCGGTTTTGACAACAAAGTTATTTTATCCGAAGGACACGATTATATTCTCGAAAAATATTTTTGTGGACAAGAAAAATAAAATAATTGGATTTAGAATATTAAATATTCATAGCGAGCCTCTTATCAATCCAGAAATTAGAATTCATTATACAGAACATTGTGTTGGAAATGTAATTGCCAATATTAAACATTTAGTTCAGCCAATTCAATTAGGATTCTTGGGAAAACACGATTTTATTAGTTCGATTGGAGTGGAAGATGAATTCATTACAAATTTAGAAAATGCTATAAGTTTTGATAAAAATGAGCAAAATAAGATAAAGAGTCGATTTAGAGTAATTGTGTCCATTACAGGTAATAACGGGATTCAAGAAATAGTACAAATAAACCGATACTACCCAAAAGATTTTAAGGAAGGAACAAGATTTGACGCAATTCAATATAATGATTCTGACCAAAAAAATAGAATTGATTATTCGAAATTTTGTAATTTTAAAGAAGATTTTGAACGTATTGTACAATAAAAAACCAGCCGCTAACGGGCGGTTTGGCGCCAGCTGGGGCGTGTTCTCGGCTGACAACGGGTGGGTAATATCATCGTTTTCTCTCGTCCGAACTTTACCGATACCCCCGCCAGCGTCAAGCCGCTGGTCGTTGGGTGCCATATGGGGACAACGCATACAAATTGAAAGAGTTAGAACGAAAATAACAAATAGCAATAGTAAAATGAAAAAGGAACAATATAATTTCAGAGATTTATTTTTGACAGGATTGAGTATGATTTTGCTTTTTTATTCTTGTCAAGGTCAAACAAGGCAGAAAGACGTCGTAGAAAATCAAAACGATACAATATCGGAATTGAGATACGACTCAACTGACAGAATGAGTATAGATGACCGATTTGGGGAAGGTGATGTCTTTCGTAGTCATATTAGTTTGGATTTTGCACAAACAACTATAAATATAGAAGATGTCAAAAGTCAGATTAAGTTTGAGGAAAGTGGCGACGATAGCCTGCCTCGCAGTAACAACAACAATGTTCGCCTCGTGCGAAAAAGACCCGAAAACGACGGGCGGAGAAGATGTGGAATTTACAATCTATGTATTTGGAAAAGACAGTTGGACGCCTTTTGCAGGCAAAACGGGAGTAAATTTTAATAGAAGTAAAACAAAAAGCAGAAGAAGTAAAATCCACAAATATCCAAACTTTATTTTCCACTTTAGATAAAACAATTGAAACAACAGATTTTACAGTAGAAATTGAAAACTTTTTAAATAAATGTAAGATTACTAAAAATGCTGAAAATTATGAATTTATAAGACTCTTCTGTGAGTTTTATTATAAAGAATGGAAGAAAAATTTATTTCTCAAGCAAGTAAAACAGATACAAACGTGTGCCTCAATGCGTTTCTTTGTAAAATGGAACATCGGTCGCAACTCCAAAACACCTTTGGTAACTCTAAAAGCGCGTTCTACTTAAAATATAAAAATACGATATCCTACGGCATTACAAAAAATGAAAAACAATATCCACTGGACAGAAATTTTGGCGGAATATACTCAAGCGGCGTTACTATTTTCAGAAGTTCAGAAAGTTCAGGTTATGCGCTTCTTGATTTGCCGTTTCAAACGGCGATTGTTTCTGTTGCGGCAATCAATCGTCCTGAATTAGAGAAAATGAATGGACAATTGTGCATTGCGAAGCATTTGATTGAACCAACAAAGGAAAAAATGCGGACTATTTTACGAATTGCCGGAAAATACAATCATAATGCAATAGTATTAAGTGCTTTTGGCTGTGGCGCATTTTGTAATCCTCCTGAACATATTGCATTGCTTTTTAAGGAAGTTTTTGCAGAGCCAGAGTTTAAAACTCGTTTTGCCTTGATAGTTTTTGCCATCATCAGCGATCAGAACAGTAATCGTGCTCACAATCCCAACGGAAATTTTGAGCCATTTAGAAGTGTATTTTAAAAACGATATGATAACTTTGTAGTATGA
>Ga0082212_10013762_pt1 | contig 10100 bp, 6 predicted proteins | sample TergutNt197P3_FD_71548 | JGI IMG/M metagenome (GOLD analysis project Ga0082212, IMG submission 71548) | Neocapritermes taracua P3 segment gut microbial communities from Petit-Saut dam, French Guiana - Nt197 P3 | ecosystem: Host-associated > Arthropoda: Insects > Digestive system > Gut ... | reverse complement strand
GGCTCAAGAATCCACCCGTGGCCGGCTCATCGGCCCTGCCGGATTATTTTGATGAACTGCTTGAGCGCATACGGGACATCCGGGCCAGTGAGCGTCGGATGTATCTGCGGGTGCGAGAAATTTTCGCCCTAGCCGGAGATTATGACCCGAGCCGCCCGGAAACCACGAAGTTCTTCAGCGTCATTCAGAATAAGTTGCTCTTTGCGGCCACTGGCCAAACCGCCGCCGAACTGATCCACAGCCGGGCCGACCACCATAAGCCCAACATGGGCCTGACCACTTGGCAGGGTGGCGAAGTGCGGGCGGCGGATGTGACCGTGGCCAAGAATTATCTGGCCGAAGGGGAGATCGACGGTCTGAACCGCATCGTGGTCATGTGGCTGGACTACGCCGAAGACCAGGCCACACGGCGCAAGCAGGTTTTCATGAAGGATTGGCAGAGTAAGCTGGATGAATTTTTAAAGTTCAACGAGCGCCAAGTGCTGGCGGATTCCGGCCGGATCAGTAAAAAGAAAGCCGACGACCGAGCCAAAGACGAATATGGGCTCTATGCCGCCCAGCGACGCACCGAAAAGGAAGTTATCGGTGAAGCGGAAATGATGAAAGAGTTGGAAGACTTGGCCCGACAGAATAAAGCTAGACTAAATAAATGACTGGACCTCGGCAATGCCTGTAACTGATTTGGAGAAGGCTTTATTCATAGAGTTTGTAAATTTCGGGTTGAGTTTTTGGCCGCGGCGCGCGTGTTGACGAAGAGATGGAGGCGCCTGTATAATACAACTCACACAGTTCTTTAGGCGCTAGACTGTTGGCCTCAGGAATATTTTGAGTTTTAGGCAAAGGATCTGGTTCAACAATGGCGATGATGTCCTGACTGACGATAAACCAGAGGCTCTGCTCCAGCTGGAGATACAAGACGTTTTCACCTGATTTTTCTCATTCCGCTTGGACCCAAAACGGGGGCACTTCATTGGCTTATATACTATCATTTCACTTGGTACCACGTTTAGGGCTAGTCAAAGAATTAAACCCAATCGACTAATTTATGCAGACGTTTTTTATATCAAAAAATGGTAGAGAACCTAAAAGTTTAGCACGCAAACCAAAGTGTGACGCGGAGGCTTACGGGCAAATTTTCACACCTATGCCGATTGCTTTGAGGATGGTTGCCGCTCTTGATATCAGAGCAAAGTCACGACTTCTGGACCCCTGTGTTGGGCCTGCGACCTTTCCCAAAGCACTATCTCAGCGCAGTTGTGATGATTTGAGTATTTTGATCGATGCATTTGATATTGATAGAGATATGGTTAATATCTCGAAGCGCTGGGCGCAACAAACAAACGTGTGGTTGAATCTAACACACGCAGACTATTTACTAGCATCGAATGGTTCTCCCTATAATTATGCAATTTTAAACCCTCCTTATGTTCGTCAGGAGTGGATTCAAAAAAAAGATAAATATCGACAAATTTTTAAAGAACAATATGGCATATCTATCCCTGGAACATCAAATTTATATGTATACTTCTTGGTAAAAGTGATTATGGATCTTGAAATTGGTGGAAAATTTTCATGCATTATATATGATGCTTGGCAAAGTACACTATATGGAAAATGGCTTCAGAATTTTATATCACTCACATGTGGAAGAATTGATATTGAAACACTACAACTCCCTTTTAATGATAGATTGATTGATTCTACAATAATCTATGCACAAAAAGGGACATCTTTTTCAGGATGTCCAACTATCAGCTTTGATAACAGAACTAAATTTGCATCAAATTTTGATAGTTTTAATGCTATAGATAATTTGTTGATAACGAAGAGAGGCCTTAGGCTCAAACAAGCTAATTTTTTTATCAGTGACATATCCAAAAAAAATAAAGAAGATAGCACTCTTTTTATTAAAAAAAGTTCATCTATTTTTGGATATATTGTACCGCAAGATCATAAGGAAACAGTCCTTCTCGTTGATGGAAACAAAAAAAACTCAAAGACACTAAATGCACTTTATTTGCGCCTTGAAGATGCCTTGAAAAATCCCAATGAAAATGTTTCCATTTTGACTTGGTATAAGGAGAGGCCTAACCAATGGTATTTACACCGTAACACTCACTGGACGCCAATATTGTTTAATTATTATTTACGAAAACGCCCAAAGCATCTTTTCAACCCTGATCGCCTTTTTTCTGATAATTTTTACGGTGCCACTCCAAAGGGGGAAATTAACAGCTTGGCTTGGTTTGCGCTACTAAATTCTACAGCATCTGCTATTACTTTACTTGAACAGGCAAGAAACCAGGGATCAGGCTTAGCAAAGCTTCAACTTTTTGAGTACCGGCAAGCTCGAATTGCAGATATTAACCAATGGGGCAATAGCGATATTCTGAAGCTTATGGATTTAGGTGTTAGACTTACTTCAGCAGAAGAATGTGATCTTAATACGATAAAAAAAATTGACTCCCTTATCGCTTCAGTTCATGCGCAAGATGATTTGCAGCCAGCGCATATTTATGAAATATTTAATGAAGCAGATCGACTTGCACGAAAACCCAAGGCGAGGGTAGCTTTGTGAGTTGGCTGAATTATTCAGATGACGAAGTCACGGTGTTTCATCCGGCGTTTGAGACAGTTGCAAACCAAGCTATTCAGGACTTAGAGCTAACTTCTTCTTTTTCATGGAGTCACCATCCGCGTTCTACAGGTGTAGGTGTTGTACCTGATTTTGTATTGATAAACAATTCGACACAACGTTGGGTGTTGGTCGTTGAAATCAAGCGCACAAAGGCCGCCGTATTTTCTGAGAGAAATCAGATTCAAGCCAAAGGCTACGCTGAAACGAATAAACATTTCTTCCCCAACACAATGCCTGCCTATTTTTGTATTTCTAACCTTGAATCAACACTTTTGTTCGCTCTCAATGAGAATAGCCCGCCAAAGGAATGTAGAATTGTTGACATGTCATATGATTCTGGCAGCTTTATGAGTACCGCAAAAGCCATACATCAGGCTCAATTTTTATCTGACATAAAAAAAATAATAGATCATTCGATACGTATACAACACCCTAGGTTTGACTTTGTATGGCCCAAAATTGCTAGGTCTGCAATTGGCTATGCAGATAGTGTCCCTCAAGATAAAATAGATATCCGTCAGCATGGAATCATTCCTGATGTCGTTAGGGGCTATTTTGCAGCATCAAAGGAGAAAGAAGAACAACAAAACTTAATATTTCAATGTCTGCTTGTCGAATACCTTAGAGGAGTTCTTAATAAATATTCACATCCAAAAGCAAACACTATCCCAGTATCAGGGAACTTAGCAGGTGTTGCTAAAGCAATTGATGCACTGCGAGAAATAGACTTTTCTATTATTTTTGAGAATAATTCCTCCAATGTATTTCGGTCTTATAAACAAGTAGATCCTATAAAGAATATTGTTGAACGCTACTTGGATTTTTTGAATACTGAAAACGTCACTGAGCACGTGCTTACTAGATCTGACGCTATGGGGTTTCCGGATATCTTAAACTCTGAGATATGTCCACCACCCCTGCGAGATACAAAAGGGAAAATACAGACAGACCCAGAGCTTGCGTTGCTGCTTTCTTCGTTGACCATTACTTCAAAGGATGCAACTGTTTTAGACCCAGGGTGCGGAGATGGCAATTTATTATCAGCATCCTATGATGTTCTTCATAGTTTAGGGTGCAACCAGCATCGTTGTATTTTATCTCAAATTCGTGGATGTGATGCAGATTTAATAGCAATAAAAATTGCTGGATTACGCATTGTATTGAAAGAGCCGTATGTAGTGTCAAATTCAGACGCACTAAATTTAAGCCAAGCTGATATGTTCTCTTCGCCTGACGTTTTTGCTGGTGCAGATGTTATCCTTATGAATCCTCCTTTTAAACGCTATGAATCGGAGGACCAATCTCTTATTCTACTGGCGTTGAGAAAGCACTTCACTGATTCAATCAAAGACAATTTTGGAACGATAGAAACAGACACCTATCAAGCAAACCTATATAATATTTATGTTGAATTTGTACTGAAGGCCAGTGATTTTGGATCAATTATCGGAATCATACTGGATAATAAATGGTATCATAATAAAAATTCCTCATCATTACGTAGGCTTATAAAAACATATTCGATTTTAGGCATAATAGAATACCCGCATGATATATATTTTAACGATTGGAAGATTGCCACATCGATATTAATTATAAAAAAAGAAAATCCCTCTTCAGGCCACACTGTGAAGTTTGTTAGAACTACAAATCCACGGACATCAGATTTTAAGAAAGTTTCTGAGGCATTTCACGGTCTTAACAATTATCCTCCTGGATGGAATTGCCACGAGGTCAAGCAAAACGCGTTATCTGAGGATAGTTGGAAATCATTCTTCTCGCGCTCTTCTATTTTTGAAGAAATAATTCCTGACTGGCCTAAGTTTAATGACCTTTTTGCCTATACACGTCGTGGCAGCCTAGCAAAAGAGGGAGGCGGAATCGCAGTCTACGAATTCCCCTTCAAGCGAAGCAGCTATGGCCCGAAAAGGTCAAAAAAAAGCGATGGTGCGCCGTTTCAGACAAATAAAGGGCGGCAGTTGACAAAAGATGAGCAAAGGTTGTTACTTGAATCAGCCGATCTTATTTCTCTCGACTATCAAGGATATACGCTGAACCATTCTGATATGATAGACGGCTATTACTTGACAAAAATTGATGTGACTCGGGAGCCAACAGTAGAGGCTCCTGTACAACGTTGTGGTGCGCTCCATGATTCATATTTTTCAAAATCTCGAATAATGTCGGAGTAAATTTTCATTATGAAAATCCGAGGCTTATAACAGCACGTGAAGCAATGAGGTTCCAGTCTATCCCCGACTATTTTCAAATTATTAAATGTCGCCAAGATGCAAGAAATGCTCTTATTGGGAATGCCGTGCCGCCAATTCTTTCTCATGCTGTTGCTTGGAGCTTGCGTAAGCATTTGGGGGAACAGCTTTCATGTGCATTGGCCCAGTGAACATCTAGGGTATTCTTTGATATTTGCTTTTGAACCAGCGTCCGTGCCCCTGGCGGGTCCTTATTGTCTTGAGCGATATCTGCCCGTAAACATTGTCGATGGGTAGTATTGTGTATTGGGGCCATGTTGAAGACACGGAACACCGGGCTAAAGACAAGCCCTCTTAATTTGTACTGGAGATGTATTTACCGCCCACTCTGCGGTATATTTATGCCAAACAAGGATTCGAACCCATCCAACGGGCGGGTGACCGGACATAAAACCGGACATTGAATTTTTCCGAACAGAATGTTTCTATTTGAAATCAATGGATTATTTTAAGAATTTGAATCCCTCTCTCGCCGGGCCGAAGGCTTGGCCTGTCTGGGAAAATGGAAAATCATTATGAAAAGACTCCTAGCGACACTCGCCCTTGCTTGCATAATACTGCCCGGCGCGCCCTCCGCATTCAGCGCGGAACAGAAAATCGTTGCCGCGCATGACCTGCTTAAGGCTTTTACCGATAACCGCAACGCGGCTGAAGAGCAGTACCTGGGAAAAATCATACTAATCAATGGTGTCGTGCTGGCCACCGGAATAAGTAAGTACATGACCCCGAACGTGGAGCTCTCCGACCGTAAGGATGGAGTAACTCAGGTCATTTGCGTGTTGCCTCGTCTTGACGCGGATAAGCTTTCCGGCTTCGCGCCGGGCCAAAACGTAACAATGTCCGGTAAGGTGTATAAGCATTCCTCGGGCAGGATGATAGTTAAGGAATGCGGGATTGTGGAATAGGAAAGTGAGTTTCTTTGACCATCGCAATATGATATAATGATAAGTTGATTACATTGAAAATTAGCAATGTCTGATATAAAATAATGTTATATGGGGCTAGGATGATAAGTTGCGCCATGAACCGTTATTTCGTTATCATATTAATATTTTTCTTCTTTCCCGCCGTTATCCTGCCCGGCGAGGCGAAAGGCGAGGAGAGTTTCAGTCCTTTCAGAACGCTGGGCCAGCGCATAGTCCAAGCCTGGGAATCCGACAAGTATGATCTCTACCTGCCGGTCAACACCTGGCACAACAGGTTAATGTACGACTCCCGCCATAGAAAGGAAAGAGGATACAACGAGCAGCCCTGGGGCCTCGGTTTAGGGCGCTATTTCCTGGACGAGGATTTGGATTCCCACGGCCTCTACCTGCTGGGTTTTATGGATTCCAATGATAAGTTCGAGTACATGGGCGGGTATAATTTTGTAAAAAACTGGTATTTTGACGATAAGAAAGATTGGTCCGCGGGCCTGGGCTATACTCTGGGCCTGACCGGGCGGCACGAATACGACTACATACCCCTTCCCCTGGCTCTGCCCGTCTTTAGCTTGCGCTACAAAAAACTCGCCGTCCAATCCGCCTACGTCCCCGGCCTCTATAACGAAGGCAATGTCCTGTTCACTTGGCTGCGCTGGCACATGGATTAGCTATAAAAGGCATGTCCGCAAAGAGGATGAACCTCACTCCTGTTTTTTGGGATAGTCAAAAAACAAGAGTGTGCCACTATCTGCCGTTAGGTCCGCCCACCCACATTGGGCAAAGGTAAGAGCCACGACGCCGCTGGTCGGGATATTGTCGATGCTCAATCCGCCCAAGGCATTGGCCAGTTCAGTGCTTTCCGGATTGTGGCCGACCAGCATAAGGGTGCCCACGCCGGAATCGACTGAACGGATCAATCTGATCAATTCCGGGACCGAGGCCGCATACTGCGCCGGGTTGCGCCGTATCTCCTCAAGGGGTATTCCGAGCTGACGGGCATAGTGGAGCGCTGTGAGGAACGCGCGCGACGCCGGGCTGGTCATGATCAAATCGGGCCGCACCCCATGCCGCGCCAAGCGACGGCCCATTTCCGGGGCATCGCGTTCACCGCGCTTGTTCAGGGGCCGGTCAAAATCGCTCAGGCTGGCGTCCTGCCAGCTTGATTTGGCATGGCGACAGATCAGCAGTCTGAGCGCATCATATGGCAAGGAGGTTTTGCGCTTCATGCCTCAAACTATTATAAAAGTTTTGGGCGCTCTTTCAGGCTGATTTATTCTAAGCGAAAGTCTATAAAAAAATCAAGAAGGAAGGCCGGCCTCACCAGATTTTAAAATAATTGCCGCTATGCTGCTTGCATATTTTTTTCAGCTTGGCCGCGTCCTTGGAAAAATCGTCCAAATCCGCATAGGTCTTATTCCGGTTGCTTAGCCCGGCCGCCGACAGGCTGGCCAGGGGGAAATTTTCCGTCACCCCGTGGCGGTTCTTGGAAACTATGAAACCTTGGTTGATATCGTCTTCTCGATATAGGGCCAGGACTTCGCGGCCGAAATCTTCCAAGAGGGGCCGACAGAACGATTCCCCGTCATAATAATCAGCGACGACGATGAAGTCATCCCCCCCGATGTGGCCCAGGAATTCATTTCTCTTGGCATATTTCCTCAACAGATCTGAAACCAGCTTGAGCATCAAATCGCCGTTGGCGAAACCATAGGCGTCATTGTAACTTTTGAAATTGTCGAGGTCGAAGTAGGTGATGCAAAAAGGCCCTTCGCCGAAGAGACGGCTCTTGATCTCCTTTTCGATCAGAAGATTGCCGGGCAACCCGGTCAACGGGTTGGAGTGAACGGCTATGTCCAGTTGGACTTTGGTTGAGGTTTCCAGAAGGTCCCTGACCGTAACCACGCCCTGGAACAGGCCGCGCTTTTCCACCACTATGGGGTTGTAGATTTTGTCGTAAGACCGCTGCATGGCCCGCCGGGAAGCGGAGTCCACCGGCATATTGTAGGGCACCTTCAGGAAGGAAGTGTTCATGAGGTCCTTTATTTTTTTCTTGGAATGCAGGCTGTAACCGTAGCGGCCGCCGAAGTGGTCGTTTAGGGCCGTCCGGCTCAAAAAACCGACTATTTTTTCGTTTTCCACCACACAGACTTCGGTGATGGAGGGGTTGGCCTTGGTCAATTCAAAAATCTCGACCGCCTTGGTATCGGGTGGAAAGGTCCGTCTCAGCTTGGCCAGGTGTCCGATTATCGGAAAGACCGAGGTGGCCGTCGGCTCAATATAGTGCTTGGAATAAAAGGAGGCGACCAGGCCCGCCGTTTCCACTTTTTCGCGAAAGCCCTCCTCGGGTGGAGCCAGGAAATAGCCCTGGCCGTATGGCACCCCCAATTGGACGAGGGTCTTGAGTTCCTCTTCGGTCTCAATGCCTTCGGCGATCAGGTTTATGTTTTCGCTCTGGCAGAATTCCCGGAAGGCCCGGCAAAGGGAAATCTTTATGTTGTCCTTGTCGATGTGGCGCACCAGGTTCATGTCCAGCTTCACGAACTCTGGCTGGACGCGGACCATCATGTTCAAGCCGGAAAAGCCGCTGCCCATGTCGTCAATGGCGATGTTGAAACTTTGGCCGCGGTAGTGGGCCACAGAATTGAGAAATACGTTCATGTCAATGACGGCCACCCGTTCCGTTAGCTCGAAGACTATCTCGTCGGTCTCGGCCCCGTATTCGACCAGGAATTTCCGCGTAAGTCCGTTTTTGAAATTTTCGTCGTTGATTATGTTGGGATTGACGTTCAGAAACAGTTTTTTGAGCCGTGGTTTAAGGTCCAGCTTGGCCAAGGCCTTGGATCGGCAGAGGCTTTCCAGGCCCCACAGGCGGCCCGCCTTTTCAGCCTGGTTGAACATGGCTTCAATGTTCATTTCGAGCCCGGGTTCGGATATCCGGCTTAGGGCCTCATAGGCCATTATTTCCCCGTCTTTCAGGGAGACAATGGGCTGAAAGACCGGCTTGATTAAGCCGCCGTCAATGATCATATCCAATTTGGCGAGGTCCGTTTTCTCAGAGACGATTTTTTTCGGCGGCATATCTAAGTCTCTTCCTGAGGTCGCATAGACCGTGATTGCCTCATCTCCCAAGGGGACTGGGGGCTGAAAGGCCAACGGCGTAGAAAAGCCGCCGTTTTGGCTTCGGTCCAAATAATCGAAGGCATGGTTTTCAGCAACGGCACTTTCCGGCATGGCGGAGGCCTCCTCTCTGGTTTGGGCTTTCGATTTCAGGCTAATGTTATTTTATTCTAGGCGGAGGCTTATAAAAAATAATCAATGGCGGGTAAAAAATTTGTCATGTTTAGGGGGCGGCTCTTCAGATGTTTGGGGCCAGTTTTTACATTTTTTTGACTGTAAGACGGCAAAGCCTTTACATGGCGAAGCTAAAGTTAGGCCGCAAATCAAAATTTTCACCAAATCAACCGGGAGGTTCCGACCATGAAGAAATTTATCTCGATCCTCGGCGTTCTAGGATTCCTCATTTTGGGGTCCGGGACGGCCCCGGCCGCCGAAGCGGACAAATCCATCGTCGTTTACACCGCTCTGGAAGACGAGCAAGTAACTGAGTATCTTGAAGATTTTAAACGGCATCACCCGGACCTGACCGTGAACGTGGTGCGTGAATCCACCGGCATCATCACCGCCCGGCTCCTGGCCGAAAAGGCCCAACCCCAGGCTGACGTGGTCTGGGGCACGGCCGCTTCGTCCATGATGGTCCTGGACAACCTGGGCCTCCTGGCCGGCTATGCCCCCGCCGGAGTGGACCGGATTCTGCCCCAATTCAAATCCACCAAGAATCCTCCGACCTGGGTGGGCATCGACGCCTGGGAGACCGCCTTCACGGTCAACACCCGGGAACTGGCCAAGCTGGGTCTTAAGGCCTCCGACATCAAGACTTACCAGGATCTCCTGAACCCCAAGCTCAAGGGCCAGATCATCATGTCCAACCCCAGTTCCTCGGGCACCGGGTTTCTGACCGTCAGCGCCATTCTGCAACTGAACGGCAAGGACTCCGAGGCCGGCTGGGATTACCTCGCGGCCTTGGACCAAAACATAGACCAGTATGTCCACTCCGGTTCCAGGCCGGCCAAGATGGCCGCGGCCGGTGAATGCGCGGTGGGCATCAGCTTCGGTTACGCCGGGCTGAGCCAGAAGAAGAACTCCCCGGTGGAAATCATCTTCCCGGCCGAAGGCTCGGGCTGGGACCTGGAAGCCAACGCCCTGATGAAG
>Ga0082212_10013761_pt1 | contig 10100 bp, 5 predicted proteins | sample TergutNt197P3_FD_71548 | JGI IMG/M metagenome (GOLD analysis project Ga0082212, IMG submission 71548) | Neocapritermes taracua P3 segment gut microbial communities from Petit-Saut dam, French Guiana - Nt197 P3 | ecosystem: Host-associated > Arthropoda: Insects > Digestive system > Gut ... | reverse complement strand
GCAGGGCAAACAGGAAAATCACCATCGACAATAAAGCTATTGCCGGAAACCGGGTACGCGCATTTATGGATGCGTCCGGTAAAAATAAAAGTTTTAATTGTTTCATAATAAATTTCATTAAAAAGTTCCATCAATATCACCATCGTCATAAGGATTACCACCCGGACCCTCAGGGCCGGTCATCTGAAACCCTTGCTCGACTTCAACTTCGACAAGTTGAATAATTGGGGCTTCGTACTTTTCTTTTGTTGTTTTCTTTTCTGTTTCCATTTCTAATTGTTATTTTTATTTATTAAATCAAGATTACTTCATCAATTGGAATCAAGATTGCGCAAATTTTTATTTCACGCTTACTTTCTTTATTGGAGGAATAGTATCCGCCTTCAATCTTGATATATACGCCGTCTAATGATTTTTTAATATCAACTTCATCCATAATGTCTTGTTCTACGGAAGCGGTAATAATATTTTCGACGTAGTAATAATCTTTGATATCAACCGGTTTCTTCCGGAGATCTTCCCATATTGTTTCCCATTTTTCCTTGTCTATGTTCTCCGTACCGCAGATACTTAAGGCTTCGTCACGTATTATCAATTCCGCACATTTGTTTTTCTCCACCTTGCTGAAGAAAGGAAAGAATTTAGACATGAAATTGACATTTATTTCGTCTTTTTTGTGAAATGTCTTTTTTCTTGCATCTTTTTCCGGTATCAATTCAATTTGAGGTGTTGCGGAACTGTCTTTCAATATCAGTGAAGAATCGAAGGCTTTGTAGTAGTGCTCCTGCTCTTCTCCCGATGCAGACAAAGTGATTTTTTTCTTGAAAACACTTCCGGTAATCAAATTGAACTTATAGTCGTACACACCCAAGCCTTCAAGGACTTTTCGTCTGCCGAAAACTTCATCTATACGCACTTCCAATTGCCGGTCGACCGGAAGTTTCTCTTCCGTTTTTTTTCTTACGGCAGGTTTATCGTCGCCTTTCGGTTCAAACACCGTGAATTGAATCAATTCTTCGTGTTGTTGTTTTGTAATAAAATTTGTCTTTTCCATATTTTTTAAGAATTAATGATTTATACCCTGCAAATGTATATACAAAAAAAATCTTAAACATCAAAGAAAAGCCACCTATCCACCAAATGGTATCCAGCGTCCACGAAATAGTCGTTTTTACCCACGAAATGATTTTTGGGAAAGCGCCGGTTTATCGAAAAGACAGATTCCGAAGGAGCGTAGCGACTGAGGAATGACGAAGAAAACTCATATTAGTTGGTGAAATTTAGGTGGGAATGAGAATCGCCGCGGTGACATGAACACATCACCGCGGCAACTTTATAATTTTACAAACTTTATAAACTATATAAACTCTATTTCTTCACCAACTTAACATTGTCCGAGCTCCTTTCTGCAAGCACTTTCACCACATACACTCCCGAAAACAAATTCCGTTCAACCGTATGTGAAACCGCGTTGATATTGTTCACTTTGTAAATCAAAGCGCCTTGCATGTCAAATACGGACACTTCCTGTATCGGGTTAGATGCGTCTGATATGATTTGTATAAGTCCGTTCGATTCAAACACATTCACATTTCCGGCGATGGTCCCGTCTAATCCGGTGACTGCCTTTGAAATGCGGATGAAGAACCGGTTTTCACATACGCTTACTTTGCCGTTCACTTTCTCAGGCGAATACTCGAATGTGTAATCATAGGAAGCCAGACCCGTCAGGTCGAATGTCCGCTTGGTCTCCGCATCAATCAGGCTCAGTTGGGCGTCGTAGCTGTCCATGCCGCTGAATGTAAGCGTGATGTTTCCTGCATAACTCGTCGCTATACCTACCGGAATCAATACATCGTCGCTGTTGATGATGTTTACTGCGGTGGCAACCGAACCGTTTTTATGGGGCTTCAGGGTATAGACTTCAGGCGTTTCGCCGGTGGCGGTCATGATTTTGCGGGCGTCCAAATTACCGAACACATCCTTTCCGCCCTCGCGTTTGGCGACAAAAGTGCGGACTTCTGCAACCGGATTGCGGGCAAGAATATCCAATTTATTTCCGGCATTTACAGAAGCGCGCAAACCGGCGCCATCGTTTACCGAAGTCATCGATTCGCTGAACGATAAGAATCCGCCCGATTCTTCGGATTGTGCGACAATGAACCCTTGCAAGGGAGCGATAAGATTATCTATGTCCCCCGTAGAACCCTCGCGATGATAGACCAGGTAAGTATTGGTATCATGATTCCATGCATAATAGTATGGATTTATGGTTGAGGAGTTGTTTTCGCTGAAAGCGTCGAAGTCTAAAGCGGCCATAAACGGATTACCGATTAAAGCAAAGCCATCTGTGAAAGTAATGGGTTTCGTATAGCCTCCGGCAAGCAGACGGTAGGCCGCATCGGTACGGTCTACGGTATAACTAATCCCACCCCGTTCATATTCACCGTTTTCAATGACGAAATTATGAAATGTACTTGTTCCCAATATTCCCGCAGTTGTCCCGCTTACATATTCATGGGTGTTATTCTTAAAACCATCGTGTTTGATGCGCTCTTCCGATCCGGCGGGCGCTTCGGAAAGATGGAAATAAGGCACTTCATGAATACCATTCAAGAGGTTTAAGCCTTTCGCGGGGTGGTCGCTGCCTTCTTCATTCGCCCAAAGCGCAAATCCGTCGCCGAAAGAGAAAGCATCCCTGCTCTCGCGCAAGGTGACCCATGTTCCCCTGAAAATATTGTCTTCACCTTTCACGGCTTGGAAGGTGCGTACCCAGGTAGTCGGATAACCGCCGAACACAAAGTCGGCAGGGAAAACCTGTCCCAAAGGTACAGAAAGCATATTCCAACGGTCGCGATTTTCAGCCGTCAAATCGTAATTAACAAAGGCTTTCGCTGTCAGATTGCTTTGGCCGCCGATTTGAGCGCCGGGTTCAAAATGAATCTCGGCTACTGAGGTTATGTTATTCAAGACAGGGAAATTAGGTACATTGGATGGAATGATGACAATATCCGTTTCCGCAGGAATTTGTCCTCCCTCCCAGTTTTGGACATCGTACCAATCGTCGTTGATTCCTTTCCATGCCAAAGTGACGGGTGCAGGCGGATCGACGCCTGTTACGGTGATGGTGATATCCTGCGTGTAATCCGTGCCGGGGGCAATGCCGTCTTTCACCGTAGCGGTAAGCATAAGTGTTCCCGCATGGCTTGCGGTGATTTCGTAATTATATAAATACAGGAGCTTTCCGTCAACGTAGCTATAACCTACCGAATAGCTTATCGTTGGATTTGTAGTTCCCGGGTCGTTTTCACTCAAATCCAAGCCGATGCCTGCCTTGGTTGCATTCGCAGGATCGACCCTGAGATCTTTCAGGACAAGAGGCGTACCAACTGTGGCCGATGCCGTTGCGGGCAGGTTCTTGATGTCTGTGACAGCGACAAAGGGATAGGCAATGATAAGGTTATTGCCCGACACAGCTAAAGGAAAATCTTCGTTTGCTGTTGCGAAGTTATCGAGGAAAGCCGCACCGCCTATCACAGCTGTTGCGCCCGAGGTATAGGTATTAAAATCGAGCAGATAAGTTTCTGTTCCCGGGTCGAAAGCGTTTGTGTTTCCGGTGGAGATAAGGGAGATGTTACCGCTGCTGCCTTTCCTGATTTTACCCGTGATGGCGGGAGCATTTCCCATAAGGATACCGCCTACCGAGCCATTGTTAATAGCGATGCCATTGGCGGCGGTGTTGGTAATCGTTCCGCCGATAATTTCAAGACGCGTGGTGGTAGAACTTCCGTTATATTCGCCCGGAAGATTAATCGTGCCGGTGAGGTTTGTGTTGGCGGAAGTAATAACCACATCGCCGGAAATCACAGTTCTGCCGGAAGTGCGGTTTGCGACTGCTACGGTGTTGCTTCCGGTGGCTGTAATTTTTCCGCCGCTGATGTTTGTCGTTCCTGCGCCACTGTTCGTAATCACATGCTCGCCCTTTGATGTAAATTCTCCTCCGGTGATATTTACCGTGCCGTTCATACCGTTAAGAACCGCTCCGCCGTAATTTCCCATTACCATAAATGTACCTCCGGAGATATTTACCTTTCCGTTGATCGAAGAAAGGGCGGGAGGGTTGTTTGTAATAATCGAAGAACTGTTGGGTGTAGTAGCATAGCTCGAATAGGTTCCTTCGCTGATAATAATCGTTGCGCTACTGGTGTTGGTAATAGCATTGGGGCCATTTAGTCTTCTAATATCTGCCTTGCTCTCTAAATACATGTTGTTATCGTACACAGAAATGTTTCCAATTAATTTTCCTACAATCGTAACATACCCCCAACGCGTCATTCCCGAATTTTCGAAATAAATAACTGCCGAACCAGTATCCAACTCATCTTCTCCGCCGCTGCCAAACTGAATGGTACAGGGTAGGCCTGATGCGTAGCCCCGTATGGCATCAATAACGGTTTGTATAGGCTGGTTAGCCGAGCCAATCACCCTGCCTGCTCTTGTGGCGGTAAAGGATGTGCCACTTCCGGTAATGATATAGAATGATGCATCAATCTCTACAATCACTTGTGCGGGATAAATGACATTTGAAGTGATTGCCGCGTTGGTCATCGTCACCGTATAGTAGCCTGCAACGAGAATGCTGATTTTACCGTCGATCAGGGTGTAATCGGTATTGAGAACAGCCGTAGCTCCGTCTTTCTTAATATCGAAAACGGTATATATTCCGCCAAATTCATTTTGAGAAGAATAATCAACCATGTCGCCTGTTTGTAAAAATGGCGGGATTAAGTTCTGCGTACCTAAGCTTTTGTTTGCCGGATTCGTTATCTTTTGTGAAGCGGCATACAAATCCGAAAGCGGAAGACGATTGTCATAACAACTTAAAACCGACAATTCCGTATTCTTGCTTAGATTCAATGCGGTTAATTGGTTATTGTTACAAGCCAAATTTAACAATTCCGTATTCTTGCTCACATCCAAGGTGGTTAATTGATTATTGGCACAATCGAGACCGGTTAATGCCGTACAGCCGGTCACATTTAATGCGGTTAATTGATTATTGGAACAATCAAGACCGGTTAATGCCGTACAGATGGACACATCCAATTGGCTTAAACGATTGGCAGAACAGTTAAAATAATCCAATTTCGTATTGGCGTTTATATCCAAGTAGGTCAGTAAATTGCCGGAACAGTCCAAGTCCGTTAATTCCGTATTGGCTTCTAAAACCAAATAAGTTAATCGATTATCGTAGCATTGTAAAGTAGTTAGCGCCGTACATGCGCGCACATCCAATGCGGATATTTGTTGCGATTCGCAAGATAAGCGGGTGAAAAAACAGTCTTCGGTATCGCCTGTTACGATTACCCTATACCTGCCGGGGGCGGCATACGTTCGAAGCAAAGTTTGGGCGCTTCCCGTGCCTGAATGTGTCGTTACTTCGCCGTCGCCCCAGTCCACTGTAAATGATTTCCCGCCGGTGGTTGTAATATGAAACGATTTTTGAGCCGCACTTGCTTCCCATGTAAAACGGATGATTTGCATGGGCGACTCAGCCGCATCGTCATCAACCCCGATCTCTACTGTTACCTCAGTTGGATAATTTACGTGTGAAACGATTGCAGCATTGGTCATCTTCACTGTGTAATCGCCGGCGGAGATAAAGCTGATTTTGCCGCCGGATATGACATAATCAATATTGAGAATAGCTTTAATGCCGTCTTTTATAATATCAAAAACGGTATATATTCCACCGAATTCATTTTCAGAAGAATAATCTACCACATCGCCTGCCAGTACGTTTAAGGGAAACAAAGTTTGTGAGCCTAAGCGTTTATTGCTTCCCCAGACTATGTCTTTCGAAGAGGCATACAAATTGGATAGCGGCAGATGATTATCGTAGCAATCCAAATATGCTAACTTTGTGTTCTTGCTTACATCCAATTCGGCTAATTGATTTTTGTAGCAAAATAAACTTTCTAATTGCATATTCATGCTTACATCTATTGCGGTTAATTGATTATCGTTACAACTGAGATTGGTTAATGCCGTACAGCCGGTCACATTCAATGTAGTTAATTGATTCCATCCACAATGTAAACTTGTTAATGCCGTATTCTTGCTTACATCCAATGCAGTTATTTGAATTTGGTTGCATATTAATGATGTTAATGCCGTATTCTTACTTACATCCAATGTTTGCAATGGGTTATTGGCACAACCAAGATTTGTCAATGCCGTACATTCGCTTATATCCAGATGGGTGATGTTTTTACTGCCGCAATCTAATCGCGTGAACAAACATTCAGGCGTGTCGCCTGCGACCGTAACTTCATAACTGCCGGCTTCGGCGTATGTTCTGAATAAGGTTAGTTCTCCACTCTTCCCTGTGTACGCCGTCGTTTCTCCGTCTCCCCAATCTACCGTAAATGTTTGCCCGTTGGTGGCTGTAACATACAATAATTTTTGAGCCGCTCCCGCATCCCAGGTAAGACGTATGGCTTGCACAGGCGTTGAACTTTCCAAATATGCCGCATCGAGAATGGCTTTTGTAGATATTTCCTGTACAAAAACCACTACTTCCAAGTCGTCAATATCTTCAATATGCGTAGATGACATATCATAGCTAAAATCGAATGGGACGGGTACTCCGGCAGTCAGCGTTATCTCCTCGCCGCCGCCATCGGGAAACATTTTCATCATTACGTGATGAAATTCCGTTTCCCCATTGGAGCCGGTGTTTTTAGAAGTTTTTTTCTCATTCACAGCAACATACAACTTATATCCGTTTCCCGAAACATAGGGAGTTACGTCGCCGGCAATACTGATATTATTCCCATTAACTGTGAAAGTCCCGGCAATACCAACCGATGACGGTAACGCACAGGCGGCGTCAATAGCCTCCTGAATAGCCAATTCGCCATTAGCGCTACTTCCATCAACATATACTTGCGGAACAGAGAGGGCATTGTAATAATCTTTCCTGACACCGCCTTCCGGTGTGTAATAGGGGTCGCCGATGCCGGGGAAATACATTGGATATTTCACCACAACCACTTTGTCGGCATTGTTTTCTATCAAGGGATTGAGCCATGCATTGGTGGTGGCACATGGCGAACAAGCCGAACTGGTGAATTGTTCAATCAACACTTTGCGCTCTCCACTTGCCACAAAACATTCTATCTCGTGTATGGTTACATTGTCTTGAGTAGTATTACCTGTTATTATTAATTGCAACACGCCATCAACCATCACATACTCTTCCTTGTAGGTATCTGCTGTTGTATTTACCGCCCCTGCAAGGCAAATTGTTAAAAGTAAAATTGTTTTTTTTATAATCTTCATATTTTTTAAATTTATAAATTGTTATTTGTTTGTTAGCATAAAAATTAAATATTTCATGCAACAAAGTAATATACAAAAAAAACGGAAAACAAGAAAAAAAGGGGTCTATCCACCAAATGGTATCCGGCGTCCACGAAATAGTCGTTTTTACCCACGAAATGGAGAAAGGGGAAAGGAAGTTATACGAAGTTAGAGGGAGTTAGAATATTACAATTCGCTATGTTTATACAAGGATATGGGTAAGTATTTTTGGTATATTTTGAAATCATTATCTTCCGAAAAAATCTCCCATTCGTTTTTCACAGCAACAGCACATATCAAAAAATCTGTGTGTGAGCCCTGTATTCCGGCCCTTCTGCATATATTAGCATACTCAGCAGCTTGTTCGTAGTCATTAGTCTTGGCAGGGTAATCTAAAAAAATACCCATCTTGTTTTTCAAATCTTCAAAAACGGCTGGATTGGAAATTCCCGACAACAGTTCTTGTCTGACAGGTCCAATAATTGCAATTCTATATGCCCTCATCAAAGTTGTAAGTTCTTTGGTAACTAACTCTTCTCTCTTGTTTGGCTTGCTTCTTCGTAAAGCCATAGACCATATAGAAGTATCTATCAAGACCTTATTCATTTACGACGGCGTAATTCTTTATAATTATATTCGGAATCATAATCAATAGAATGAAACATACGAATCAAATCCTCCATACGGTTTGCAAAATCTCTCTTTTTCCATTCCTTTTGCGTACCGTGAAACGGAACATTTGGATTCCAATTATTGGATGATGAGATTTCAGAAAACGCTGTCCCGTATGCCACAGCAGGTTCGCCAACGACCACCGGCTTATCTTTTGGTGTTTGATACGATTTATTTGTCATGATTTCATCTTTTCAGTATGTTGCAAAGATATGGCTTTTCAAGCTATAAACAAAATATTCTAATTCTTAATTTTTAATTCTTAATTCTTAATTCTTAATTAACTGATATACTCAAACTCCAAAGGCACTTCAACTGAAAAGAGCGTTCCGCAGGGCTTTTCGTTTTCGAATAAATCTTTGACCTGATGATTGATTTTCTCGCGGTTGAAGCGGTTGTAAATCTCGATTTGCCTGTTGAGGATGGAAAGCCCCTGTTTTGAACTGTGCAACTGCGGGTTTTGTGCGGCATAACTGCGACCTACTCCATTGTCTTCCACGCAAACGCATACGATATTGTTGTTTTGCGAGACCTGTATCGTGAGTTGACCGCCCGATTTCAAAGGCATCAATCCGTGTTTGACGGCATTTTCGCAATAGGTATGAAGTATCATATTGGGCAGTTGCACGTTTTTATCTACTTCGTCCTCCACTTTGATTTGGAAGTCGAACTTATCTAAGAAACGTATCTTTTCCAAATCCAAGTACATCTTCACATAAGCCAATTCCTCCGAAAGCGGGCGGGCTGCCTTATCCACTTCACTCAGGGTTTTGTAGGTAAAATCGGAGTAAATCCCCAATATCCGCATAGCTTCTTCCTTGGTGCGATTAGCGATGTAGTATTCGATAGCGGCAAGCACATTGGCATTGAAATGCGGTATGGCTTTCAGTCGAATACTACTAATGCGCAGTTCGTTGAGTTCTTTTTCGGCACGCAGTTTTTCCAATAGCGCTTTGTTTTTCTTGCGTTGGATGTAGAGAGCAATTCCTGCACTTGCAAGCATCAGAGAGGCGATGCAGGCTACGAGAAACCATGCCGTTTGCCAGAACGCAGGCTTAATGGAAAAAGCAAGCGATTGGATTTCGCTACGCGATTCGTCCGTTCCTGCATCGGCATAAATCTCGAACACATAATTGCCCGGCGGCAGGTTGTTGAAAGTTACCTCGCGGTTCTTGGTTGGCTCGCTCCAATCGTCTTGAAACCCTTTGAGGCGGTAGTGATAGCGGACGTTTTGCGCTGCAGAATAGGAAAGTCCGATAGAACTGATACGGATGTTTTTGTGCCGGTGGTTTATTTGTTGCCGGTCGCCATCAAGTGTTTCCCAATGAATATTATTTACAGAGGTCATAAAATCTTCTATATACAGTTTTGGCGGTTGCATTTTACTAAGCAGGTTATCGGGATGAAAACTCACAACTTTTTCGATGGTAAGGATAAAAACATTCCCTTCCATATCTTCGGCAACATGAGTAGCCATTATTCCGAATGCATTGCTGTAGCCGTTGCTTTGGTCATACCTGATAAAATCGAGTTGTTTGGTATCGGGCGACAGATACAGTTCGTCGTCGGTCGTGACAACCATGACTCCGTTGCGTGTGATATGTAAATTGCACAGGTTTTTTTTGAAAATATGCTCCACTCGCACACTGTCGTTTTCCATTGTAACCAATCTATTTCCGCATATCAGCCACAATTTGCCGGCTTTGTCGTAACACATTTGTTTGCATATTTTTAGTGATTCACTATCAACACAGCGGATACTGTCACCATTGACAATAGTAACCCCCTTAGTGCCGCCAAGAAGGATATTTCCCTGTTTGTCCACGAAAGAGGTCAAAATATCCTGTTTTAATTCATCCGCTTCGTAAACGCGCTTTATTCCTTCCAAAGGGTTATATATCAAAAAGCCTTCATTACTTCCGGCGACTAAATCTCCGTCAGGTAAAATAGATAAATATTTTATTATAACGGGTGGAATACCGGATAACCATTGGAAATTATTCTTGCCGCAATCGTATGTAAGTATGCCTGCTCCTCCCGGCAGATATAATAAATTGTCATTT
>Ga0082212_10013760_pt1 | contig 10101 bp, 8 predicted proteins | sample TergutNt197P3_FD_71548 | JGI IMG/M metagenome (GOLD analysis project Ga0082212, IMG submission 71548) | Neocapritermes taracua P3 segment gut microbial communities from Petit-Saut dam, French Guiana - Nt197 P3 | ecosystem: Host-associated > Arthropoda: Insects > Digestive system > Gut ... | reverse complement strand
ATATTCCGGCCTCATGAACGACAAGAATAACAGTTTTCCTAAAATAAAAAAAGATCAGTTTGCGTACATTTTTTCGTGAACGGTTACCCCAAATGAAAGATGAGGATTTTTGTTGCACTCACGTCCCACGTCGATTTCCGTACCAAAAAATATGCATACGCTGGCAAAAGACGTAACCGTGCGACTCGGCGTAAGGACGCAACCAATGCTTGCGTTCGGTCAGAGCTTCCTGCGTGACACCTTGCGGCATGAGAAGCACGCGGCTGGGTTCGATTTTTGGAAATCGTTGCAAAAACTGCTCAATTTCTGGTAAATCGTCCGGGGTATCGACCACGAATTTGATTTGATAATTGTATCGTTCGATGTAACTTGCGGTGGTATCGAGCTTTTGGCGATTTTCCTCGTGACACCGGACGATTTCGTCTGTAATAGTAGTGTCGATTTTCGTGTCAGGTATCGAGTTGGACAATTTCGGGCTGATCGACATCAAATGGGCACGAACCGGTTGCTCGACCGTGCCCGAAGTTTCAATCGTGATCTTAAATCCCAATGTATCAAGGTATTCCGTCAAAGCCACCGTTTCGGGAAACAACAGCGGCTCACCGCCGGTGATGACGACGTGTGGTTGTTGTAATGCCACGACACGTGCAACGATTTCGTCAATGTTCAATCGTTCGCCCGGTTCGCAACTCCAAGAAGCGTAAGGAGTATCGCAAAACTGACAGTGCAAATGGCAACCGCCCAGTCGTACAAACGCGCTGGGTTCGCCTGTCCAAAGTCCCTCACCTTGTCGTGAAGCAAATATTTCGATAACTCGCATGTTTGATTTCAGGTCGATTTTCCGAAAAACATTTTACACGAAACCGCTATTGTACAAAGCATTACTTTTATGGTAAACTGCGACAACTTAACATATTTTGTCAAACACACATTTTTTCTCTCATTTGTCGCATGGTTTGACATCCATTTTGGAGAAACTCATGACACCCCACCCCGCCACTGATGCGAAAACTCATATTCTTTTGGTTGACGACGACCCGGAAATCCTGGAATCCATGCGCATTGCGATCGAAGCGAACGGCTATCTGGTCACAACCGCCCGCGACGGCAGTCAGGGGTTGGCTCTGGCCGAGCGGCAACAGTTCGACCTGATGATCCTCGATATGATGATGCCGAAACGGAGCGGTTTTCTCGTTCTCGAAACACTCCGGCAACTCGAAAAGCGTCCGATGCGCATTATCATGGTTACGGCCAACGAGGGCAACCGCCACCGCGAGTACGCCGAACAACTCGGTGTTGACGAATACCTCCGCAAGCCGTTCCCGATGGATATGCTGATCGAATCCATCAAACGGGTGATGAGCAAGTAGTGACACATTCCTAACATAATCAGCGGCCATGAAATTCACGACCTGTTATTCCATGACTCTCGGCGTCCTGATTTGCGTGGCATTGGTCACGGGACGTTTTGCCGTTTCGCAGGAGTCTGACCTATCGGGTATTAGTGACGAAATACTCGGCAGAACAAGCGTTACCGACAACCCGCAGGCAACCGCATACCCGGATGTCAACGGTGAGGAAGACGTACCGGTCATCAACCCGGACGATTACGCAGGCGAAGAGACGAAACAGGATTCGATCTGGTCGATCATACTCGCAGGCGGAATCGTCGGCTGGGTGATTATCCTGCTTTCGGTCGCAGCCGGGGCGTTGGTTATTGAGCATCTTCTCACCATTCGTCGCAGTACGATGATCCCGCAAGAATTAGCCGACCGGTTGTTTCTTCTCGTCAAGGCCGGCGACCGTACCAAGTCCGTCGAATTGTGCCAGGCCAACCCGGGTTTTTTGTCGAATGTCGTGCTTCCGGCATTGATGCAACCGTGGGGACGCTGGGATTACGTCGAAAAAGCTGCTGAAGACGCACTCGCCGACCAATCGGGCAGACTGTATCGCAAAATCGACTGGCTTTCGCTCATCGGAAACATCGCGCCGATGCTCGGACTGCTCGGCACGGTCATCGGCATGATCGTCGCATTCCGCGAACTGTCGATTTCCGACGGTATGGCGGGAGGCAACCTGGCCGAAGGTATTTACCTTGCGTTGGTCACGACAGTCGAAGGACTTCTCGTTGCCATTCCAACACTGGCGATTCACTCGCTCCTGACCAACCGCATTACAACTCTGGCCGGCGATGTGGCGTTCACCGTTGAACAAATCCTGCGTCCAATCAAATTTACCGCAAAAAAACCGGAATAGAAATTATGTCTTTACGATCAATCTTACTCTGCTGTCTTGCGTTTTTTATGTTGCCAACAGTCGGACGGTCTGATGACCACGCATTTTTTGCCTTCGACCACACCGGCATTCAACGCAATGTACTCGAAAACTACCTCAAACACTCCGCCACGGTCACCGAGTTTCTCACGGTTGACCCGTTTGGTATCGACGGCCCGTATCCCAATAAGGAAGACGACATCCGTCTGATCAAAAACACCGGCATCAAGTTTATCGGACGCGCGATCTATCGCTGGGGACGTGAACACGAACTCAACGAGCCGGCGTTCCTCGAAAACGCCAAGTTGCTCATCGACAAAGTACTGGCCGATGATCCCGACGTGGTGTTTCAGGCTTGCTTGTTCGAGATCGTGACACAAAGCGTCAACGCAATCAAAATTCCTGATTGGGCGTTTGAGACACTTAACCTACCGGTCGAGAACCGTAACTTCGATTATGAGAAAATGCTCAACCCGCAAGGCAAATTCGTCAACCACTGGCGAAGCAATTCCAGCGTCCCGGATATTTCCCAAACGGAAACGAAATTGTGGTTCGTCTTTCTGGCAGGAACGTATATGGACCTCGGTTGCGAAGCGTTTCACCTGGGGCAAGTGGCACTCATGGCCATGAATGATCCCGGCTGGAAGCACTGGCACGAACTCGTGGCAAAACTCCGCGAACTCGCTCAAACCAAAACGCGACGCGGCTGGCTCATTCTCGATGCACACACACCACATGGCGGTATGGTCACGGACGGCAAAAGCCTGCTCGACTTCAATTCCTTTCCCTTGCGGATCAAAGAAGTCGTCGATCAACCGCAACAGGCCATTCTCGAAGTCGGCTATCTCGACGCTTTGTTCGGTCGCAGCCTGGGTTGCATCACGCCGAGCGGCTGGCGTTGTGATTCGCTGCCGTATTTGGTCGAATTTGACAACTTCGGTGTCACCCGTACACCCGGTCAGGCAACGCTGACATCGCATTTCATCTGGGGATACGATGAGGTCAGTTGGCTATATGTGCAAGAAGAAACTTACCGCCAAGAGTGGCTGAAATACGCCTGGCATTGGGTTCGTGAACACGATGAAAACGCCTTTTTACAAATGCCGGTCAGCCGTGTGGTCAGTTTGGGACCAGGCGGCCGCACCAAATTTCGGGCCAACACAAAATCGGACGCCATGCCCGACGGCCTGAATCTGGAAACAACCATTAAGGAGCTTTTGTTGCTTCCTGAAAACCAATGCCGTTGACGTTGTCAGCGCAGAGTTCAGAGTAAGGATAGCTGAGTGGACGCCGACGATCTTGATAAGCAGGGCATTTTCCAACTCCCTGACGGCTCAGAGAGTGCGCCGGGGGATTATTCCGCCGCGTTTGACCGGCGAGTGACAACACCGGACGATCCGACTTTGCCGGACATTTCGTTGGGAACAGATGCCGTGTTTGCCCTCTGCAAGAAGGCCATCGACAAAGTGCGGCAGTTTCCGCACACGCCGGGCATCTATCTCATGAAAGACGAGGCCGACCGCGTCATTTACATCGGCAAGGCGAAAGACCTGCGGAATCGCGCCGGGAGTTATTTTCATAAAGCCGCCGCAATTGACCCACGAACGGAAAACCTTGTGCGTGAAATCCGTGACATCGCCTGCATCGAAACCGAAAGCGAAGTCGATGCGATTCTCATGGAAGCACGGCTCATCAAGGACATTCGCCCGAAATACAACCGCGACCTCAAAGACAGCAAGACCTTTCCGTACCTGCAAATCACGATGCGCGAACCGTATCCCCGCGTGGAAATCACGCGCATGCCCAAGTCGCAGGGCGTCAAGCTGATCGGACCGTTTCCCAACGCATCGTCGCTGCGCGGGGCGATTCAGGTGCTTCAGAAAATTTTCCGCTTCCGCACCTGTACGCTGCAAATCCGCGACAGGGATTGTTGCGCTGGCGGCACGGACGAACGCTGGAAGTGGTTTCGGCCTTGTATTTTGGGGCATATCAACCAGTGCAGCGCCCCGTGCAACTTCCGCATCGAAAAACGTGCGTATCGCAAAAGCATCTTGCGGCTGGTGCGATTTCTCGAAGGCAACAAGAAATCGCTGCTCCGTGATTTACACCGCGACATGAAACTCGCCGCGAAAGAGCTTCGCTTTGAAGAGGCCGCCGAACTCCGCGACCAGATACACCTGATCGAAACGCTCGACCAACGCGGCAAACTCGACACGCACGTTCAGCCTGAGGTGTTCCAGATCGACCCGCGACGCGGCGTTGTCGGTTTGCAGAAACTTTTCAAGCTGCCCGAGCCGCCGCGAACCATCGAGGGCATCGACATCGCGCACATCGGCGGCAAGGACATGGTGGCCAGTCTCGTGCATTTCATCGACGGGATGCCGTTCAAGCCGGGTTATCGCCGTTACAAAATCCGCACGGTCAAGGGCATCGACGATTTCGCGGCGATGGCCGAAGTCGTCGCGAGGCGATTTTCCCGTGTTAATTACGCTGGCGGCACAACCGACGCAAACGATCATCCGCCGCCGGACATTTTGCTCATCGACGGCGGCAAAGGGCAACTCAACGCCGCACTTGCCGCACTGGAACACGCAACGGTGCGACCAAAAATCATTCTGTCGCTTGCCAAAAAAGAAGAGGAAATTTTTCTGCCCGGCGAGTCGGAACCGATTCGTCTGACACGGCGGTCATTTGCGCTGCGCTTGTTGCAATACGTCCGTGATGAAGCCCACCGCTTTGCGCAGCATTACCATCACCTGCTGCATAAGAAATCAACGTTTGACGATTGAGAACTCGCGAATGCAATTTTCAATCCCGCAGTGCGTGGTCAGGGAGGTCGATACGCGCATCGTAAGAGCGTTCTTCCTGTTTGTCGTCCCCATCGTCTTCTTCTGCCGCCGCCAAATCTTCAAGCTCCTGCAATTTTTTGCCGACTGCCGTTTCAACCACCCAGGCCAATCGGCCAAACAGCCGGAAATAGCACATCGCACACAAGGGCATGAAAAACGCGATTCCAAAACTGGAAATCATTTTGAACGTCGTATCCGGGCTGTAGAGCAGTTGCCGGAACAGAAACGCCGGAACAATCAAACACAGGGAGCTCAACAGATAAAACCGCAACCAAGTGCCTGAGACCAGTCGAAGGCTCCAGAGCGTGTTACTTTTCAAGACATGTCTGTCGAATCCTTCGAGTAATCGCATGAGCATCACGGGAAACACGATGAAAGATACCGCTGCGCAAATGAGCATGATATGGCCTGGGATGCCGTCGGGTGATTTTGTGACGCGCAGAAACACGTTCCACAGAATCGCCGGCGACCAACCGACGGCCACCGCGCCGCCGACGCAAATCAGCGACCACAACGCCCCCATCGGCGAAAAACCGCCCCAGTCATCGACTTCGTCGGCGCCGTTGGCCGTTGACATCGCGACCGCGAGACAAATTTGCGAGAGATAACACAATCCGCCAAGCCAGAAAATGCCGGTAATGATGTACATGAACAAGTAGATGATAACGCCTTCACGCGAGCCGCCCGCCAGTTGTGTGACCTCGGACGCGTATTGCTCGACCAACGGCACCACGAGCGGTGCGACCAGAAAAAAGAACAGCATCGACATGATTGCATGAACATACGTTGCCGAATGAGCAAACAGCTTCCAGTAGCCTTTGGTCAACGGACGTTGCGGGAGTTTCGCCCGGCGGAACGTCACGACGCCGATTCCCTGCGAACGCTTTTGCGCACGGGCTTCCAGTTTTTCCGCCGCGGTCGGTTCATCCTCATCGTTGCGTCCGGCTTTGGGAGTCTTGGCAAGACGTTTGCGTTGTTCTTCTTTTTCGCGGATGCGTTCCGCCATTTCCGCCGGATCGACGTAGTTCATGGCGTCTGGATCGTTCGGATCAACAACCGCCCCTTCCACGGTGCGGTAATCGACATTGACCCGCATTTTAGGGCGTTGCGTGACCTTGCCGACGCCGTAACCGCCCGTCGTCGCGAACAGCTCGCCCGCCGTTTTGACGGCTTCCTTTGCAACGGGCTTGATCAGGTTCATCTTTCCGCAGTCGGGACATTCTTTTTCACGGCCGACCTGGTCGATGGTCGCGTACATGCGCGTGTAACAGAGCGAGCATACGATCGGGACGAGTTGCGTATCGGGCGGCAATTGGTTTTCCGCAAGCAATTCGTAGGTGCTGGAGCCTTCATACACTTTGGGAACGTGTTTCACCTTAATCGGCTTTTCCGGTCGCCCCCGCACGGGCACATCGCGATCACAATCGGGACACCTGATCGTTGTGCCGATCTGCTCGTCGCGGGCGTACAACAGTGTATTGCAGATCGGGCAGTACAGCGAAAACACATCGTCGCCCGGCGGCAAATCGGTGCCACCCCCATGACCGGAGACACCGTAAATTTCAATCGGTGCGGCGGGTTCCTGTGCCTCGGCTTTCGGCTTCGGTTCCGGCACCACATTCGGCGTATCGCAATCGGGACAAGTGATCGTCTGTCCCACCCGGTCGGTCGGCAAGGCCAAACTCGCCCGACAAATGCGGCAGCGAAACGAAACAAGCGACTGCTCGCGGATGATGTCCCGCGTGTCACGCACGGTATCGTTGACGCCGTAGAGATCGGCAACGGATTCCTCGACGCTTTGATCGGGAATCGTTCGCTCCATGAAACACGCCGGACAGCGAAACTTTTTCCCCTTGTGTTTCGCCTCGACCTTCCACGGTCGCGTACATTGCGGACATCGAAAGCGTATCATCGCCGCATCGTTTGTCTTTTTGGATGATTCTTCGTCAGTCATCATATTCGTTAGCCGGCAATCTGTTGTTTGTCTTTTCTTCCAACTCGGCAATTGCCCTGCGCAGGGCATCCTCACCGGACTTGTTGGCAATGAGCATTCCGTGTTCTGATTGCACGATCATCAGATTATCAACACCGACCAAAACGATGTCTTTTTTCGGGTCGATGCCGCGGACGTTATTGTTATGCGCATCAACGGCAACCACACGCGCATTGGAGATCACATTGCCTGCCTGGTCGTTTTGGCACGGGTAAATCTTGTCGAGTGCCTTCCAACTGCCGATGTCCTCCCAGCGAAACGGTGCGTCAATACAAATATGAAATGTGTGTTTTTCCAGCACGGCATAGTCAATCGAAATGCTCTGCATTTGCTCATATTCCCGTGCGAGAACGGATTGATAAGCTGCTGTGCCAATGGCATGGGATATTCGTTTGAGGCTTTGCCCCATTTCCGGTTGGTGTTCGGATATTAAATCCAAAATTCGCCCGGCTTTCCAAACAAACATGCCGGCATTCCACGTATAGGTTTGCAATCGCAGGTATTTCTCGGCGGTTTGTTGATCCGGTTTTTCGTGAAAACCTCTTACATCATAAGCCGTGGCAAAATGCGACCATTTTCGATATGCCTTGCTGTCGCTTTCCCTTAACCGCTCAAGATAACCGTAGGACGTTGACGCAAAAGTCGGTTTCACCGTAATAACGACGAGACGTTTCGGCAATTCCTTGACAATATCAACGGCAAAGCGTATTGTGTCACAAAAAACTGAACGCGGCTCGACCCAGTGGTCGGCGGAAAGCACTATCATCACAGCCTCGGGATCGTTCCGCAAAAGATGAATTGCCGCAAGCCCTACACATGGTGCGGTGTTACGTCCCATTGGTTCGGCGATGATGTTTCGCTCGGCCACCCAGGGGATTGCTTCGCGGACCATCGGAACCATGGATTGCCCGGTGACGATATACGTTTCCTCACGCGGAACGAAATCGTTCAGCGATTCGGCGGCTTCAAGTATCAACGGTCGTCCGTCTTTCAACGGAATAAACTGCTTGGGGCGATTTTTGCGGCTCTCAGGCCAAAGCCGGGTTCCCTGCCCGCCGGCCATAATAACGACGTGCAACATGGTTCGACTCCGTCATGTGTGTGAATCGGTCATAAGCGAGATCACCGCATCGATGATCAGCATATCGTATTTGGCGAAGACCGTCCGCAAATTGATCGCGATGGTGTTCGGCTGTTCCGGCACGCTGTTGACGGCGATGCCTGTTTGTCCCTGTTCCGAACGGTACGAAGCCAGTGCCGCAAGCATTTCAAGTGCCGTTTTATCGGCAAAGGTTACGCGGACTTCCTGCGAGGGAACGCCATACCGCGGGCGGAGCGGCGTCAGATAGGCAGGCGACGAAACGACGCTCGCATCGGTGATCCCGGGAATGGCCGCAATTTGCAATGCCATGCGGTCGGCACGAAGTTTCAGGTTGTCGCCGGACGTACTCAAAAGCTGCCAGATGGGCAATTCATTTTCGGCGGAAACCCGGGGTATCGACAGTTTGAGCACCGCTTCGAGTGCCGCCATGTCATGTCGTGACGGCACAAACATCGGAAACAACGGCGATTTGCGAATTTCACGGATCAACGCTTTATCGCCGGCGATCACCGCCGGGGCACATCGCCGCATGAAGCTTGCGGAAATACTTGAGTCGATGCCGTCCCAATCCGCCGCAAAATCGCAGCCGATCAATCCGCCGCAAGAAAACACCAGCAGCGAAACGCCCTGTTTCATCAAATCGCGGCAGATCGGCACATTTTTCAAACCGTAATCGTCTGTCGCATGAAACGAAGACCATTCGGCATCGTAAACCAACGGAAGGTTCCGCTTTCTGGCAAAATCGACCAATTGTGAAAGCGGCGGCAAACGGCGTTCGACCGCAAGACAACCGTCGATGCCGTTGGCACAATACACGAAAGCCGTGTCATCGTTCGCACCGGCGGCATACTCATCGAGCGTCGCCCGGGTGAGCGAACCGACGGTCAGCGGCTCGCAACCGGCTTGCAAGAAAATGTCGTCGATGCGGTAACCGGTCATCGTTTCATACAAATCCCCCGGCGTTGTCAGCACATCAAAACGGTTGTGCTGCGCGAGCGTCCCAAACGTCAGCAGCAAAGCGGCGGCATGACCGTTGACCACCACGGCATCGGCGGCACCGGTCAGTTCGCAAATCATCTCGCGGGGCGTCATGTGTTTTTGCAACGTTGGATTCGGTTCGGGATTGCCCGAATGCTCCGCAGCCTGTGTCTCCGATTTTTGTGTGGAAAAATCGCCGCCGAACGAAGCCTGTTGACGGGCAATCGCCTGAATTGGCAGTTCAGACCAAGCCATTTCTGCGGAAAACAACACGCCTGTTGCGTTGACAAGCGGTAACGAATGATTGAATTGTGTTGTCTTTAATTTTGCAGCGATGCGTTCTGAAAGCTCGGAAATATCCGGCATTCGGCGTTCGGAAGCGACATTCATTGCCTCGGCGGCCACTTCCTCCATCACACTCCGCGCAGTGTTGAAAATAGCAGCGGGATTCAACTGATTGGCCATCGCCTTCAATTTGGGGGTTGACATCAGGTCGGTCATCGAAGGGAGATAATTGCGTTTTTGATCGGACATGATGAAGTTTTTTTACCGGAGATTCCTATTCGTTTTTGTTTTGCACACAAATCCAACAATCAATATTACCACTCGGCACCAAAAAAACAATAGATACTTAAAACGTGAACAAATGGGCGGCTTTTTGGGGGCTCGCAGAGCACGCGGATTTTGACGGATTGACACAGATTTGTTTTACGCAGAGAAATCCCCATCTGTTTTGCGTACCGGAATTGTTGTTTCGCGTACAAGAATCTCTGTTTCGTGTGCCGGAATTGTTGTTTCGCGTACAAGAATCTCTTTTTTGCGTGCCTGAGTTTTTGCTTCGCGTGCAAGAATCACTGCTTCGTGTGTCGGAATTGTTGTTTCACGTACAAGAATCTCTTTTTCGT
>Ga0082212_10013759_pt1 | contig 10101 bp, 10 predicted proteins | sample TergutNt197P3_FD_71548 | JGI IMG/M metagenome (GOLD analysis project Ga0082212, IMG submission 71548) | Neocapritermes taracua P3 segment gut microbial communities from Petit-Saut dam, French Guiana - Nt197 P3 | ecosystem: Host-associated > Arthropoda: Insects > Digestive system > Gut ... | reverse complement strand
ACAAAATCAAATTTTATAATATAAAAATTGATATTGAAAGGCATCTTTTTTATTTTCTTTATTTTATGATAATGATTCTACCTATCTTCTCTATCTGTTTCATCTGATACATCTGTTGATGACTTGAAGTATGATTATTTGTGTAGATACTATTGACTTTAGTCGGGGGTAACAGCCTCCCTATGATTATTGTAGCCCCAACGGGGCGTGACAAAGCCATCTTTTTACCGCGCAAAACCGCAATATGTACCGCCCCGTTTTGCGCCGGAACAATCATCCCATCGTGAGGAGTTTTTACCATGTCGGAAAATGATTTTGTGCCAAGTAAGCCCGTGAAGCCTGCATTCAGTCCCGCCCCGAATGAAGGCCCCGTCCAGAGTAACAACATGTTATTGTTCGGACTGATCGGTTGCGGCTGTTGCGTTGTTTGTCTTTTCATTTTCGGCGTTTTTATTGCTTTGATGTTGCCCGCCATGCATGGGGGACGCGAGGCGGCACGACGTATGATGTGTACGAACCTTGAAAAGCAACTCGCCCTGGCGTTTCACAATTATCATGATGCCTATCAAACGCTTCCGCCGGCCTATACGACGGACGAAAGCGGCAATCCCTTGCACAGTTGGCGCGTGTTGATTCTGCCGTACATCGAGCAAAGTGCGTTGTATGCGGCCATCCGTCTCGACGAACCTTGGGACAGCGAATACAACAGGCAATTTCACAACGTGATGATCTCGGCTTTCAAATGCCCGTCGCATCCGAACACGTCCTTTGACGAGAATTGCTGCTATTCGGTTGTAGTGGGCGAGCACACGGTCTTTCCCGGCGCGGAATCGGTGAGTTTCGGCCAAATCACGGACGGATTATCCAATACGCTTGCGATCGTTGAACGCAAAAATCCGGTGTGCTGGATGGACCCGACCTGCGAGCTGACGCTCGATGAGATACTCGCCCAGGGCGGCCCCAATAAGGGTTCGGGCGGCTTGGGAAGCTATCACACCGGCGGCGTCAACATGGCCCTATGCGACGGTTCCGTGACGTTTGTTTCCGATACCATTAACCTCGAAACACTGAAAAACCTGTGCCTGCGCGATGGTGGGGCCGCGATGGTGGGGCCGTGATCAGAGCTGCGACGGTAACGGAGCTGTCGGGCAGGGTGAAACTTGACACCACTTCGACCGCTCGTTGACACTCGCGGCTCTGTTTTTACCGGTCGCTTATGATCCCGACGGTTATTCGCTGAAAACCACCATTACCAACAAAAAGGAATCATACCATGAAAAAGAATTTGGCCTTCACCTTCGCAGGCGTTTTGCTTGCCTCTGGAATGCTGTGTTACATTTTGTGTTTTGGCGGTAATCAAAATCCGGAACCGTTTGTTCCTCCGAGCGGCACCGTTCCGCTTCGGATTTCCGTCGAAACAACCATCGTGACCGAACCGCTTTTGCCGGATGGAACCGGTGTGGATTTCTTCGCCGTGCTGGACAATCTTTGTTCCGACGGTGCGGATTCCGCCGACAATGGATTCCGCGACATCGTCCGTCTTTTGGGACGCAATATTTTCGGTGACATCACCGATCAACAATGGACGATTCTTTGTGAAAAATTGAATCTGAACCCTGACGATCCGCCGCAATTTGAATACGTGAAACCCGATTTCGGTTTCAATGTTGCGGGTGACAGCGAACTTCTGGAACGCTGGGTCACGGAAATGTCCCCGGCGATTACCGCCGTCGCCGAAGCCCTGAATAAGCCGCTTTATGTCGTTCCGCCGGCAGGACGCTTGAGTGATAATCCGGTTTTTCAGTCCGGTCATTTTGCACAATTTAAGGGTAGCGTCGATTGGCCGGATGATCTCCCCGGTACTATGGCACAAAGAGCAATCGCGGAGATGTTTTCCCATCGCTTCATGTATCTGCAAGACAAACAAGATGCGGAAAAAGCGTGGGACGATGTGCTTTCCATGTTTTGCATCGTCCGGCGTTTTTGCAGTCAGCCTTTTCCGAACGCGGCAAATTTTATCAATGCGTTTGAAAAAATGGCCGCATATTACGCGGAGGAATTTCTGAAAATCGAATCGATCGATGCGGCACAACTCCGGCAATGCCTGGCCGATTTGGATTCGCTTCCCGTTGGGGCACAATTCGAAGATACCCTGGAGTATCAGCGTTTCGGTTGGTTGAAAAATATTGCCGAATTTCCGCAAAACGGGCCGATCGCGTTTGGCCACCGGCTCATTGAGATGCCTGACCATCCCCTGATTTCACCCACGATTTCGGAAGATGACAAAATGGCAATTGTGCAGATCAACAAGGAAATGGAAATAACGCTCCGCATTTATCGCGAGGTGCCTTTCGATTGGAACATTATTGCGGAAATCATGAACGCCGAATTTGACGACCGTCTCGGTAAGCCCGCAAAACAGGCGGTTTTTCAATCGAATCCCGCGTTGCGAAAAATTTACGATGAGACCGTCGTTCCCGGATTATCGGAGGACGAGATGCGTGAGATTCTTGCAGGCGGATCGATTTCAGTTTTGATGGAACGTGTGAACAAGTTACCCCATGACGTATGGAACATTGACCGTTTGACGAAACTGACGCTTGAAGAGCGTTCGGTGTATTTGGGCAAAGCATTTTTTGCATCGCGTGTTTTGACGCCGGAACGGTTCGCGTTACAAAACAGTGAAGGTGTGGCTACGTTCGAAAAAGTGAAAACCGCAATCGCCCTTCAATTGTCTGCTGAGGCTTCCGCCAGAAAATAAAATGTCAGCACGATGTTTCGGCGGTCACGGCGTGACCGCCCTACCTCGTCACGAAACTTTCTGGCAACAGCCTTACTTCATTTAGTGACAAGTGATATCAAACATTGTGTATTTTACCTGTATCCAATTCAATAATGGTATTAAGGGCGCATTGTTTGGAGGCTTCATGCTACTAAGGACGCAGATTTTGAAAGATCAAACAATGCACAAAACAATCGGTTTTCTCGGTGCGGGTCAGATGGCGACGGCGTTGGCACTGGGTTTTCTCAAATCGGGCATGGTCACGAAAGACCGACTGTTCGCCTCCGATGCCGTTGCGAACAATGCCCAAAATTTCGCCCAAAAGACCGGCGCGACGATCTGCAAGTCGAATATCGAATTGTACGAAACGGTTGATGTGCTGATCCTTGCCGTCAAACCGCAGCAGATGGAAGATGTTGTCGACGAGTTTTCCTCGCGTGACGACTGCGAGCATAAGTTGTTTGTGAGCATTGCGGCAGGCGTGTCGCTCTTCTTTTTTTGGCGACGACTCGGCGAAAATGCACGTATCATTCGCGTGATGCCCAATACGCCGTGTTTGATCGGCAAAGGTGTGAGTGCCTTTGCCGTGTCGGAGGCCGTGACAGATGACGACATTGATACCGTCAGAGAGTTACTCGAAACGGTCGGTGTGGTTGAGCATGTATCGGAAGGCCTGCTTGATGTTGTGACGGGCTTGTCCGGTTCCGGCCCGGCTTTCGTGTGTATGATGATTGAAGCGATGAGCGACGCCGGTGTACTCATGGGCATGCCCCGTGCAATGGCAACGAACTTTGCAACCCGAACACTGCTTGGAACCGCCGAAATGGTGTTGCAAACCGGTGAACACCCTGCCGTACTGAAAGATCGCGTCACCAGTCCCGGCGGAACGACCATCGCCGGCATTCAAGCCCTCGAAACTCACGGTCTCCGCGCCGCCATCATCGCTGCCGTCCAAGCCGCAACAGAACGGGCAAGTGAATTGAGTGACGGATGTTAGCACACAGATGGCGCAGATCATGAAAAAAATAAAATAATCTGCGAAAATCCCTATAAATCTGTGTCATCTGCGTGCCAAAAAATTTTACCAAAAACATAACATTAAAAAACCACAAAAGGAGCCACCCATGCCCCGTATCATAACTCTCAGCGTTGTCGCCGTATTGGCGATGTTTACCTTCGTGCAACCGTTGTTTGCCCAACCCATGGTTCCGCCGGATTTTCAGGCGATTCTCGATGATTTTGATTTGACCCAAGCCGAAATCATGCAACTTGGGGCCAACCTCGGTGGTCGTATGGAAGAACTGCGTGATAAATTTGAAAACCGCTTCCGCGAACCGCCGACGCTCCAGAATTATCGCGAAAAAGTCGGCTCGGCAATTGACGAAGTCGGCCCGGCGATCACGGACATCGTACGCGGCGAATTGCGTGATTTTCTGACCGCCGATCAATATCAAAAACTCGAAACGCGCGTCCTTCAGGCGCATACCGCAATGTTGCGCAGCCTCGAAAAAGAGGAAAATGCGGAAAGTCCGGAAGCCATGTTTGCCAACATGCCGGTCGGAATGATGCAAATTGCGATTGGCCCCCCCGGTTTTCTGGAATTCACCGAAGATCAGAAACAACGGCTTTTCCAACTCCAAAGAAGCACGATTCTCGACCTCGCCGGTGCCGGTCTCGAATTGGAGCAGCAGTACCCTGACAGAAACCCGGGCAATTCGCCTGAAATGATGCAAGCTTTCATTACGAAATTCCGTCCGATTCTGTTGCGTTTCAAGCGGGAATACGAAAAAATCCTCACCGACAAGCAGTTGGCAAAAATCGAAGAACTCATGAACGACTTGCCCGATTATCTCTGGAGTATTCTGCCGGAGAATCGCGGGAAAGAGCGTCCCTGGCGACCGGGTGCCACTTCGTGGAAACCCGGCGACGGGGCACCGGAGGAAAACCCAAACCGCGAAGCAAGACCTGAACGCCCCAACGAAGGCCGGAGGTTCCCGGGTTCAGAGTGAAGTACTTGTGGCCTGCGTTGCGGTTATTGGCAAAATTCCCCACAGTTTTTTGCTTTTTTTGACTCTTTGCGATTTCTGACGCAAATCAAGGCTTGTGTTTTCTTTGCGAAGTGGTAAACTCATAGTGAGTGTGGTCGGCACCATTCTTACAGCTACAATCAGAGCCGCGCACGCAGTAAGCGGATGGATTGTTTGAGTGCTATTGCAATTATCAATTTATTAGCAAACCGCTAGTAATATAAAGTGAGATTTGAAAAGATCATTGGATGAAAAACAAAAAGAGTTCCAATAAAACGAAAACAAGGGCAACACGTTGGCAACCGAGCCACGAAAGTGACGAGTTGGTGTTTGCCGTTTGTGACCGGTTTCTCCGGCAACTTGGCCTTTCCTCGGGCAGTGCCAGTTCAGAAGAATTGGGCTTGAATGAAGAGAAAAAAGGTGCCGCTGCCGCCGTTTCACACTGGCTCAAAGAACATTGGGGACGTCCCGATCTCAACCGTGAGAAAATCTATCCTCTCTTCTGGGAAGCCGCCCGACGCGGTTTTCTGTTGTTGCAACCACCGATGGAAAAATTGCTCGCCGACCGCATCGGGGAATATTATGCGATCGACACCACGCGGCAGTTCATCAAGGTGGTCAACTCGCAAGGGGAGGTGGCCTCGAAACACGTTGCGGCTGCGGCGGCGGATACTGTTGTTGACCTCATTGAACAAGTGGCCCAGGAAAAACTGAGCAAATGCAAGTCAGATGCCCCCACTCCGGCCGTTCACCTCGGAATGGGAGCAGGATACGCGACAATGCTTGTGGCGCAACGCATAGCCCGCCGCGTCAGTTCCGGCGTTAAGTTTCCGCCGTTGGTTTTGCATGCAATTTCGGCAGGCGGTTTTCTGGCTAATGAGCCGCAAAAGTCACCGGCAACCTATTTTGCGTATTTTGATCGTAATTTTCTTGATATTGAATGTGTGACGCTTTTCACCGAAACCGTCGTCAGGAACGAGGATTTCGACCGTGTCAAGAATAATCCCGGCACGAAGCGGGCATTCCAGCGGAAAAATGAAATCGACATTTTTATCACCTCATTGGCAGCGGCAAGGCACGAACACGGTCTGCTCGAACAGTTCCTTGCCCGACTGATCGAAGAAGAAGTGCTCGAACGCGAAGCACTCGATAACATGTACAATGCCGGTTGGATCGGCGATGTACAATTTTGTCCCTATTCACAAGAGGGGCCGTTACATAATATTAGTCCCGTCCGGGCTGTCACGCTTTTTGAAATTGAAGAGCTTGTCGAATTTTCACAACAGCCGGGTAAGTACGTTGTGCTGACTGCCGGACCGTGTGGCGAGTGCGGCACTTCAAAAAGTGAGGCACTCATCCCATTATTGAAAAACGACAAACTCAAACTCTGGACGCACTTGGTGACAGACACCCGCACGGCCAGTGAAATCATGCCCGGAGAAAAGTAATACAAGAAAGGAACAACAACGATGTCGCAAAATGATGTGATTTACACTGCTATTGTCGAAGGAGATCGTGACGCCGCTGTGGCGGAAGTGCAGGAGGAATTGGGACGCGGCGTTTTACCGCAGGTTATTTTAGACGAGTCGCTCGTGCCTGCGATGGATCATGTCAGCGAACTGTTTGACGCGAACGAGTATTTTGTACCGGAACTGATGATTGCCGCGCGTGCCATGCAGGGTTGTATGGCCATACTTGATCCGGTACTCAAACAAAGCGGCGTCAAAAAGGTCGGTCGCGTCGTCATCGGCACCGTTTTGGGCGACATGCACGACATCGGCAAAAACCTCGTTGGGTCGATGCTTGAAGGCGGCGGTTTCGAGGTCGTGGACTTGGGGGTTAATGTCGCCCCGGAAATTTTTCTTGAAAAAGCCCGCGAGATGGACGGCACAATCATCGGCCTTTCCGCTTTGCTGACGACAACCATGCCGGCCATGCGACGCGTGGTCGAACTACGGGATTCGCTCGGTCTGCAAAGCGCACACCGCATCATGATCGGCGGCGCACCGGTCACGCAAGAATACGCGGACGAAATCAAGGCTGACGGCTACAGCGAAAACGCAAGCGGTGCCGTTGCCCTCGCCCGTCGGCTTACTTGAATTCTGCCACATTGACGGTCAGTTCCGTCGTTTTGCCTTGTACGTTGACCGTTAAGGTAGTTTTCTCGGCGGTTGTCAAGGCCACAGGAATGATTTTTGGAAGTGCATCCCGTTTGGCTTGCATTTGCGCTCGGTAGGCATCCAGCTCAGGACGTGTCATTGCCATTTGTTCTTCCTGGGTTTTGGTTTCTTCCACAAAGGGTTCTTTGACAAGAATGACTTTGTAATTCCCTTCCGGGATGCCTTCTTTGTAGTGATTGGCGAAAGTCGTTCCCACTTTGCACACGCCGGAGGAATCCGTTTTACCATAAAAAACCATGCCGGGGGAATCCGATGCGGCACGTAATGTCACCTCAACATCGGCAATGGGGGTTGTGCCATCCAAAACGGTAATGGAGCAGGGAAGTACTTTGGGGAAACCTTTGGGCGCGCCCCCGGAACACGAGACCGCAAAGATAAGCGAAATACAAACTAAAATTGAAACACAGCGTTTCGTCACGAAAACTCTCCTTCATTGGGTTGTGGGACAAATCATTTCATTGGTTATACCATGTAATGTCATAAACTTTGTGTTCTTTGCGTATCTCTTTGTGAACTTTGTGGTAAAATATTTTAACCACAAAGTCCACAAAGTTTTTCGCAAAGTCCACAAAGTAAAACTGACAATCAGAATGCGGCCGTACTTTCACCGCCATTAATCGACCCTAAAGCTCCCCAAACACCGAAGGGACTCCGACCGGTAAACTCAGGATGGTTGCTCCATGCTCTGGAGGTTGCATAGACCGTTCCGTAAATATCCGCATCCGGATCACCACTGCCGATGGTATCGGAAACAAATTGGACGGAACCATCTCCAATCCCGACATTAATACCCCCCGTGTGATTGCTACTGGCACTGGTAATACAATAGTACCATCCCGCTTGGCCGATGTCGCCCGCAGCAGCACTACCGCTTGGCGAGTTGGGTGGCAAAATCGTTTGGAATCCTGTGATCGAAACATTACCTTCGGCATAATTCATCCCGCGTGCGAAATTCGTAACACTCTGAGCGTTATCATAGACGTTGCGGTCTTGAGTGCTGACTCTTTTCACCAATTCACTCGGAGGAAGAGGCGGATTGGGAAGACTGGCGAGAAGGCCGCCTTTGACATTTCGCGTGGCATGTTGTCCCACGACCGCTTCTGCAAAGGCCACCGTATTGGAAGTCCCGTCCGAAATGGAGCCAAAGGTTCGGAACCGCGGCATCACATTCTGTCGGTCAGGATGATACAAGGGACCACTGAAAAAACCGCGATCATTCCAAGCCGATTCGTCGGTTCCCCAAACCGTGTCTGCAAAAGAGCCCATATAGCTTGTGCGCGTGGCATTATTCCTCTGCTCAAACGGTTCTTTGGCTCTTCCATCGGAGGGACAGGCCAAATAGGAAATGGAAGCCGAGTAAACGCCTGCAGCGTCTGATGCGTTCACTCTGGGATTACCCTGTGCGCTGGGAAAGTTTTGTCCAGCGAGGTATTCGTACTTTGCCGTTTGTTCGGCATATGGGAGCAAAGCCACATGAAAACTGATATAGTTGACAGTTGTCCCAAATCCTACTTTAGAAGATGGAAAAGCCCCATTGGCATCATGATAGGTATGCAGAGCCAACGAAATTTGTTTCAAATTATTGGTGCACTGCATTCTACGTGCAGCCTCACGGGCGGCCTGAACCGCCGGCAAAAGAAGGGCGATCAAAATACCGATGATCGCGATGACGACCAGAAGCTCAACGAGAGTAAAAGCTCTTACATTGCCCCCCCCCCCCATCTTAACATTTCTGTAAACTTTCATAATAAGTCCTCCTCAAAAACAGCTAAAATTATTGTAGCCGATTTCATAACAAATCGCTACTTTTGAAAACTTATGTCATTATATCAGAAAAACAACAGAGATGCAATATTCAACATGACTGTTGTCAAAAAAAGTTTTGGGAACAGATATAGCCTATTCTGGCATTAGCCTGTGGTCAATTTTTTACGCAACGAGATAACGTCCGAATATCAACCCGGCGAACACGGCCAGAATGCCGCCGACATTTTGCAGGCTGAAGTGTCCCACTGCGGCGAGGTAACGGTTGTGTTCGAGAAAATCGGCAATTTCAAAGGCATACGCGGAAAAGGTCGTAAAGCCGCCGAGAAAGCCGGTCAGAATAATGACACGATAATAGAACGGCAGTTTTTCCGCCTCGAAAAACGCAAACAGAAATCCGAACAGCAAACAACCGATCAGGTTGACGATGACCGTACCCCACGGATGTTGGCCGAACAATTGTGCCGCCAGTTGGTTGACACCGAACCGCGCGAGTGTCCCGAACGCTCCGGCCACCGCAATGCCGATCACTTGCCCAAGCGTTGTCATGGTGCCATGTTACGATTTTGTGTCGGTTGATGCTTTTTCGGACGCACTGGACTTGGCTTCCGATTTTTTGTCGCTACCGCTCGAACTGCTCGTGCTGTCGGTACTGCTTGAGGTGCTTGACTTTGCGGAGGATTCGCCTTTTTTGTACGAATCACTGCGGTAATCGGTCTGATAAAAACCGCTGCCCTTGAACACAATCGCCGCTCCCGCCCCGATGAGTCGGCGGAGTTTCATCTTTTTGCACTCGGGACATTTCCGAAGCGGTTCTTCTTTAATGTACTGAAATTCCTCGAATGCGTGGCCGCAGGCGTCACAGACGTAATCGTAGGTCGGCATGGTTATGCTCAATCGTGCTTGTTTTGGGGCGAAAATAAAATACCAACTATAAGTATAGCAAAATCCCCAGTTTCTGCAATCGGACGCGGGATTTGATAATATTAGCGCGAACCCAAGTCAACTGTCAAAATGACACCTCGTAAGGAACAAGCCTCTTGACGATTCTTTTTTGTCGGTTTAAATTAAGCAATATTTATGAGTTGCGGCCGGGAAGGCATGTTGGCATGGGGATTGCATAGATGATGCAAACAAAGATGGGGTTGTGACAAAAGTTAAGCGCAAAGTGAACTGTGCCACCAGCGAAACATTCACAAAACCATAAACGGCGGAGATCGTCCTGCAAGGACGAAATTTCGATAACCCCCAGCGTAAGCCAAAAGTATCTACACAAGTATTTGGCCGGAAATTGGGGTTGTGGTGATTTACGGAATTATGGTAAAACAAACGGGATGGAATTCAAATT
>Ga0082212_10013758_pt1 | contig 10102 bp, 6 predicted proteins | sample TergutNt197P3_FD_71548 | JGI IMG/M metagenome (GOLD analysis project Ga0082212, IMG submission 71548) | Neocapritermes taracua P3 segment gut microbial communities from Petit-Saut dam, French Guiana - Nt197 P3 | ecosystem: Host-associated > Arthropoda: Insects > Digestive system > Gut ... | reverse complement strand
CCCTGTGCATTGATGAGCCATTCACCGTAGAAGATGTTGTCTCCGGTAGCGGGGTTGCGGGTAAAGGCTACGCCGGTGGCTGAAGAGTCGCCCATATTGCCGAATACCATTGCCTGTACGTTTACAGCGGTGCCCCACTCGTCGGGAATCCCCTCAATACGGCGATACGAGACGGCTTTTTTACCGTTCCAGCTCTTGAAAACGGCTTTGATTCCGCCTACCAACTGCTCTTTGGCGTCGTCGGGGAACTCCTTCTTGAGCACCTCTTTAATGGTTTTCTTGAAGGTATCTGCCAACGACATAAGGTCTTCGGTAGAGAGGTCGGTGTCTGATTTGTGTCCTTTGCTGTGCTTGAACTCGTCCAAAATTTCGTCCAAAATTTTGCGAATACCTTTTCCTTCAGCGGGTTCAAGCCCTTCTGCCTTCTCCATCACCACGTCTGCATACATCATAATGAGGCGGCGATAGGAGTCATAGACAAAACGGGGATTGCCCGTCTTTTTGATGATTCCGGGTAGAGTGGCGGAACTAAGACCGATGTTTAGTACCGTGTCCATCATCCCCGGCATAGAGCGGCGGGCACCTGAGCGGCACGAAACCAACAGGGGTGAGTCGGCATCGCCGAACTTCATACCCATCTCTTGTTCCACTTTTTTCATATCGTCCCATACTTGAGACATCAGGTCGGCGGGCAACTCGCAGTTGTTGGCATAGTAAGCCATACAAGTCTCTGTTGTGATGGTAAATCCTGCGGGAACAGGAAGTCCAAGTTTACACATTTCAGCAAGGTTTGCACCTTTTCCTCCAAGGAGGTTCTTCATGGTTCCATCTCCGTCGGCGCTCTTGCCACCAAAGAAATAGACTCTTTTCGTGTTTGACATAAGTAAATAATAGGTTAATAATAAATATTTTAAATGATAATCGTTCGTTATAGAAACGAAAACCGCAAAGTTAAGAAATTTTGTTGAAGATGACGATTTTTTTTAAAGAATCGACAGCGCTAAAGGATATTTCCCGCCAACTCGGCAAGTTTGCTGCGCTCCCCTTTCATCAAATTTACGTGGGCAAAGAGTTCCTGCCCCAACATTTTGTTGGTTAAATAGGTAAGTCCGTTTGAATGTTTATCCAAGTAGGGAGAATCAATCTGATGAATGTCCCCGGTAAATATCAACTTGGTGCCTTCGCCTGCACGGGTAATGATCGTTTTTACCTCATGCGGAGTGAGGTTTTGCGATTCATCTATGATAAAGAAGGTGTTGGAGAGGCTCCGACCGCGAATGTAGGCAAGGGGAGAGATGAGCAATTTTTCCATTTTGAGCATCTCTTCTATCCGGTACACTTCACGTGAGGAGGATTTAAAGGCGTTTTTGATTACGGAGAGGTTGTCGAAGAGAGGCATCATATAGGGTCCTAACTTATCTTTGACATCCCCCGGAAGGAAACCCAACTCCTGACTTTGCAACGGAATTACAGGTCGGGAGAGCAAAATTTGTTTGTAATCCTGTTCCTGAGCCAAAGCAGCGGCTAAGGCGAGAAGTGTTTTTCCCGTGCCGGCAATACCGGTAAGAGATACCAAGTTGATTTCGGGACGAAGAAGTATGTCCAAGGCGAGCATCTGTTCACTGTTTCGTGCCTCAATGCCGTAGGCACGGCGCCGCTCCACAGGGGTGATGCGACCGCTGTTGGGGTTATAACGTGCGACAATGTGGGAGTTACGGTTGTGTAAAAGATAGTATTGATTTCCAATCGGTCGTTTAATCTTTAACTCTTTAGGCAGGGCGCCATTGGCATTTTGGTAGAGTTGCGCTATCATCCGTTCAGACACTTTTACCCAATGAACACCCTTGTGCAGCACATCAATATGTTCCTCTTTTACCCTGTCGGACAGGTAGTCCTGTGCGGGGAGCATCAACGCCTTTGCCTTGAGTCGCAGGTTTACGTCCTTTGTAACCAGTACGACCTTACGGTCGGGATTTTGCTCCCGAATATGGGCGACGGTGGCTAAGATACGGTGGTCGGGGGTGTCATCGTATAGTGATTCCGACATCTCTTTGGTCATGGGGTGTCCTAACTCCACTTTAAGGGAGCCTCTGCCTTTTCCTAAGGGGACCCCGCTCTCGAATAGATGATTACCGGTTACTTTGTCCAGTTCGCGCACAAATTCACGGGCGTTGTAGTTAATTTGGTCGTTCCCTTTTTTGAACTTATCCAACTCTTCAATCACCATAATGGGGATGACGATGTCGTTTTCCTGAAAGTTAAAAATGGAACGGTGGTCATGCAGGATGACGTTGGTGTCAAATACAAATATTTTCGGTCTTTTTTCCATGTGTTTTGAATTTAACGGTAAAGGTAAAAAGAAAATGTTTACCTTTATAGGGTTTTTTATAGGGCAGTTTATGAATATTGATACAAAATACCACAAGGTAACCTCCTACCTTTTTACTCAATTTCCTCAATATCAACAAATAGGCGCTGGAGCCTATAAGAGTGGATTAGAGGGAATGGTGGCGTTGGATGAGTTGATGGAGCAACCGCATAAGCGATTTCATTCCATTCATGTTGCAGGCACCAACGGAAAAGGCTCGGTGGCGCATCTGTTGGCTGCCATCTTGCAGCGTGCCGGATATAAGGTTGGACTCTATACTTCTCCCCACTTAGTCGATTTCAGGGAGCGAATTCGCATCAACGGAGTGATGATTCCCCAAGAGGAAGTGGTGCGTTTTGTGGAGCGATTCAAGGAGTCGTTGGATGTGCTGCAACCCTCTTTTTTTGAGATTACCACCGCAATGGCGTTTCATCATTTTGCGCGGCAGAGAGTTGATATTGCAGTGATTGAAACAGGGCTGGGGGGGCGGTTAGACTCCACCAACGTCATTAATCCGGTACTTTCCATCATCACCAATATCGGCTTCGACCACTGTACCTACTTGGGCGACTCCCTACCGTTGATTGCAGCAGAGAAGGGTGGAATTATCAAACCGGGCGTTCCGGTTGTGGTTGGAGAACGTAATCCCAACACAGATGAGGTTTTTATACAAATGGCGCGAGGGGTAAAGTCGCTCTTGTTTTTTGCTCAAGACTACTACAAGGTAGAGAGCGCCATTCATGATGAGCATTACCAACGTTTCTATGTGAACGAGAATGGGTTAATATGGAGCGAAGAGTACCTGTTGGATTTGGGGGGTGACTATCAAAGACAAAATTTACCCACCGTTTTGATGGGCACAGAGTTGTTGCGGAGAATGGGAAAAATATTTGGAAGACACACGTTAAGTCAAAATGTGATTAAGTTTGGGCTTCGAGATGCAGCACGTACCACCGGATTGCGCGGTCGTTGGGAGTGCATCTCTCAAAAGCCTAAGGTTATTGTAGATACCGCCCACAACGCACACGGATTGCAATGGGTGTTTGAGCAGTTGCAGCGGGAGTGTAAAGGAGCATTGCAGGGGGTACATCATGAGCCTTCGGAGCATACGCACTGCCGCCTGCATATTGTATTCGGCGTGGTGGCAGAGAAAGATTTGGAGCCGATTCTCCTCTTGTTGCCTCAAGATGCACATTACTACTTTACACAACCACAGATTCACAGAGCATTGAATGCAAACTTGTTGGCTGAACAGTGCAGGAGCGTGGGGATTATTGGCGAGGTGATTCCGAATGTTGCCGCCGCCCTGACCGCCGCCAAACGTAATGCCCATAAAGACGATATTATCTTTGTGGGGGGAAGCACGTTTGTGGTCTCTGAAGTAGTTTGAATATAGAGGATTACCGCAAATAGTTCACGGCAAACTGGAGCATGGCGCCAAGGGCGTATTGAAGCGCTTGGGGGTCAATGTCAAATTTGTCGTTGTGGTGCTCTGCGCCGCTACCCAATGTCTCGTTTTTGATACCCGGAAAGATAAAAACAGTTGGCGCCAATTGGCTATATTTTGAGAAACTCTCGGCGCCGTACCATATATGCCCCTCTCCTGTTACTACACGACCGGGGTAGATTCGCTCCACCACTTCGCGGGTAAACTGTGTCAGTTGGGTATCATTGACCACAGGATTGAGGGTAACGCGGTTGGTTTCTCGAAACACTACCTCGCAATTATGGGCTGCCGCAATGTTTTTAGCTACCCGCTGCACCATTTCGAAGCACTTTTCCACCTCTTCGCGGTCAAAAAAACGCACCGTTCCGCCCACAAATGCCGTATTGGGGATGATGTTGGACATTTCGCTGCCTTGAACCTGTGTAATCCCAAGCGTTACGGTTTTGGTAATGTCGCGCTGATTGTTCCATGCAACGGCAATGCCTGTAAGAATATGGGCGGCGGCAAAGACAGGGTTGATAGATAGATCCGGGCGCGAGGCGTGTCCCCCTCGTCCAACGACATCAAAGGCGAGGGTGCCGGTACCTGCCATGATGGGTCCCTCCTGAATAAAGAGTTGTCCCGATTCAAGGTTGGATTTCAAATGATTGCCGTAAATAGCATCAATGTGTAAAGGTCTTAACGCCTCCACCATGGCGTCGATGCCCGAACTTGTCTCTTCCCCTTCTTCAAAGATAAAGACAATTTTTCCCTTGAGTTGGTCAGCCATTCCCGTCAATATTTTTGCCGCTTCCAGCACAAGCGCCATGTGTCCATCATGACCACACAGATGAGAAATACCTTTGCTTTGAGATAGATATAGTTTTTTTTGCTTTAAGTTGGTTTCGCTCTCAGCAATAGGCAAACCGTCTATGTCTGTGCGCAAACCGATGGTTTTCCCCGGACGTTTGGTGTCCAACACGGCAAAAAAACCGGTGCCGGGTACTTGGGTAATGGGCAAACCCAGTTTAAGAATTTCTGCTTGCAGAAACTTTGTTGTTTCATACTCCTTGCCGGGGAGTTCCGGGCGCTCATGCAGGTAGCACTGCAGCGCCATCAAGTCGTTGTTCGCCTCCTTGACCTTTTGCAAGATAAGGGCGTCCTGCGCCTGTAGCAAGGCGGCGGGGAGGAGGAAAAATAAGAGGGCGACAAGGAGGTTTTTGGTATTCATTATGTATGGGTTTTTGAGTTTACGGTCTGAGGTACTTCTCTGCAAAGGTAGCCATTCTCACTTAATCTTTCCGATAATCAAGACCGGATTACTCTCTTCATCAATTTGGGCTGCCACTTCTTCAAGCGTTTTGCGTTGAGAAGAGGTAAGTTCGTGGCCTTTGAGTGCATCGTTTATCAAAGCAATCATGTTGTAGGCTTCCACCGCGTAGTGCGCCCACACTCCGGAAACGGAGGGAAATGGTTTAATGGGAATATCTCCAAGGTTTTCGTTATTTTCCTTCTTTATGTAATCGTCTACATCAATGGTTAATGAGAGGAGGTCAATAGTCATCGACCGGATGGATTGGAGATGTTCTTTATTATTTAGATGAAGATAGGCGAGCAAATCAACAGAAATAGAGACTCTTGTAATATTGCCTGCACTTGTTGTTATGTCAAACTTTGATTCCGTCTTACTAATGACCATAGAGTTTGATCCCGATAGTAAAAAGTTGAGGAAAACGCCTCCCTGGATAATTTCTGTTTGTGCTTTTTTAAGTTTTATTGCATACAGGGGAACGAGGAGTTCTTCTTTTATCCTGTAGAGCGTATCGGAGTAAGCGGAAAAGAAAAAGAGTATATTGTTGCTCTGCCTAAAAATAGTATTTCGTTGGGTGGAAGAAGGAAAACCGTGATAACCATTAAAGAGAGTCATGGATTGTTTTTCGGGATGATATTTGTATACGAGCATCAGGGAGTCGGACGTTTCCTTTGATTTACCTGATTCTAAAGAAGATATTCTAATTGTTGACGAAGATGGGAACCCATAAAGATTTCCATCATCGTCAATTGCACGAATGTTATTTGATAACATATTGGGAATAAGAAACTCCCGAAACTCTCCTGTTACAAGATCAATAGATATGACTTCAGATTGATTTTTTAAATCAGTAAAATACAATGTATTACGTTTTTCATCAACCATTGGATTAATGATGTAATTGTATTCATTTGGCCCATTTCCTTTTATGGCTAGAGTTTTGATGTATTTTCCATTTCGGTTGAATTGAAGAAATTTTTCACCTGCTGAGACTAAGATGTAGTGGTCGGTAACTATATAGGACATTCCGGCAGTCGTCAATATGAGGTGATCATTGCTTTCCAACGGCACAATGGTAATGTTGTCAAGCAGGTCAGAAATCTTGAGATCGATGGTGCCGGAGGGGTTATCCATATCAATAACGGGAACTTCGGCGGGTGGGTTGTTACAGGAGAGGGGTAGCAGCAATAGGGAAATTAGGAGGATGAAAAGGAGGTTTTTGGATTTCATAATATCGAGGTTTTAAGTTTACAGTCTGTACGTTGCCTTAACCATGATGTAGCCGGGGAGGGTGCGGATCACACGCTCCTCAAAAAAACTGCCCACATAGACGCTGGTAACTTTTTCGGTTTGGTTAAAGTTTAGTATATTGTTCGCATTCAGTTCAAATTCAAAACTGCTTTTGGGCGGAATGTAAACGATGGAGGCGCTCAGGTGGGTAATGTCTCTGCGCGTGTCGTTGGCATCGTATTTGTAATGCTGCACAGACGAAACCATGGTCCACCCTTTGCCCGCATGGATGCGCAGTTTGGCGTAGGGGGCTAAGGTGAGCAGGCGGGTTGTTTTGTTCGAAAGTTTGCTTTGGTTGCCGTACCGGTGCACGTTCCCGCCCAGTTCGCCGTTCACCATCTTTTTGGCAAAGGTCAAAAGGGCTAAATCAACAGCAAGGGATTGCTGCGTGATTTCATTTTCAGCGCTATTGATATAGTTGTAGAGGGAACTATATGTGTGGGAGGTTCTTAATCGAATATCCACGGGGATAAACCTCAGGCTCTGCCTGAATTGGAGGTTGGAGGTAATTCTGTTGCCTGCGGGTGCCTCAACAGTGGCGGATTGGGTATAGTTGGAAAAATAGACATAATTGGTGCTCAATGGATGGGATTGCCTTGTAAACGATGTGCTTACCGACAAGTTGGTGCCTGCAAAAAAGTTATTATAGACGTACCTCAGGGATGCGTTAAAGAGCGGATTCATCATAAGGTTCAACACCTGTCCCTTCATCATGGTTTTGTAGTCAAGAGCTACCCAGCTGCTATTGAAGGCATTAATTCTTTGCAACTCCTCCGATTGATTCACCGATAGGGTGATGCGGTTGGTGGAGGAAAAATAGAGGGTAACCTGTGCATTGGGGAAGAGTTTCCAAGGATCGTTTTTTGCTAACGGGTGGTTGTCTTTGTTATTAAGTGCAGTGGCATAGCGGTGAAGATCCACGCCAAAGGCAAGACGCATGATGCCCACATTGCGTTGGAGCCAAAGTCCTGCCCACAGGTCGGTATGGCGGTAACATATAACGTTGGCATACTCCTCCTGAGGAAGAAAAGAGAGCTCCGCTCTATCCTGCAACTGAAAAAGGGAGGCGTTTAAGTGGCGATTAATGTGGCTCAGACCCACTTGAGATTTTAGATAGAAACTTCCAAGGTTGTGCCCATATTCTACAAAAAACGAGAGTTCATGCGCCTGCCGGCTGCTCTTTTGCAGGGCGCGGTAATCGGTGGTTGCCTCAGGGGAGAAAGGCAATCCCAAAAAGGGAGCATTCGCCTCAATATTGAGGTCGGATGGTTGGCTGTTGAATCGGTAGAAACCGTCAAAGGTAAAAACATGGTTGTTTTTGGTTTTAACCATGCTCAACAGATAGTTCTTAAAATCAAACAGTTTGGTGTTTTCGTCTGAATACAGGGTGTCTTGCAGCACGGCTATTTGTCTATTCACCATTCTGTGGAGGCTGCGATCCTGTCCGCTGAGCATTGCCCTGTTGGATATAAAAAAGTTTTGAGAAGGTTGATAGTCGGCGCTCAGATAGACGTTGGCAAAACTAAACCGGCTCCGCTCGCTCAAACCGTCTATGGAAGTAGGCGCTCCACCGCTGTCGGTCGTCGCCCATCTTTGGGCGCGCGTTTCGCCCTCCTGCCTTTGGTGGTTGGCAATAAGGTAGGAATTTATTTTGAGTTTGTTATTGGGATGGCGGTAACTGAGATTGAGGGCGGGCATTTGTCCCTCTTTACGCGCAACGTCGTCTGTAAATGCCATGATGGGAACGTCTAAGTCGTCTCCCGATATGCGCCCGCTGCCGTTACGCGAAAGTTGTTGCATACCTCCCTGAAAAAGAATATAATCGCTAAGCGTAAAAGCCATTTCGCCCGTATTGTTGGCATCAATAATGGTAGCAAGGCTCATATTTTTGGAGAGGCTAAAGAGGTTTGCCTTGCCGGCATATTTATGAAGCGCCCCGCCGCCGCCCAAGAGCGTGCCGCTGATTCTGCCTTTAAATTCATCTTTAATGCCAATATTCAACACCGCAATGCCCTGCGGCGCAGACGAGTTGCTCAAGATGCCAATGTCGTTGTAGTTGTTAATCAATTCGACGCTCTCTACCATTCTGGCGGGGAGGTTTTTAGAAGCCATTTGCGACTGGTCAAAAAAGAACTCCTTGCCGTCAATCAATATTTTGACCGGTTGCCCCTGCGCAGATACTTTTCCGTTTTCGTCCACCTGAATCCCCGGCAACTTTTCAAGGATGTCTTTTAATACGCGCTCCGTATTGTCGGTGTAAACGCCCAAATTATACACGATGGTATCGCCCCGGACACGGGCGCCGAGCAATCGGGCGTTTACGGTGGCGCTTTTAAGGGTGGTGTTTGACGCTTCGAGCACAAAATCGGCGGTTTGGGCGGCTCTGTCCAAGCGCAGAGGGTGCCTTTGCGTGGTATATCCCATATAACTGACCTGCAAAAAGGCTTCGCCCGATTCGGAGTAACTGAGTGCATAGTTGCCGTTTTGGTCGGTGGAAGTATAGGCAATATAGGAAGAGTCGGGCAAACTGATGAGCGTTACGTTGGCAAACGACAGCGCCTCTCCCTGTGCATTACGTACCTTGCCTGTGATGCTTTTTTCCTGTGCATTTAAGGGAGTCAAAATATGGACAAACAGCAATAATGCTGTTATATGCAGAAAAGTACGCATTCCTCATCGGATAATCACCGTTCCGCTGTTTCCGGAATTGTTTCCGCGTCTTGCAGCATTTTCCTGAAGGCGCTGTATGAGTTCTCCCCTCATTTTTTCGAGTTCTGCCTTGGTTATCTTCTCGCCACTGTCGGGAGCGTCAATAGATAATAAGCCGTCAACCTGTTCAATAGAGGTGCACGAGTAGATTTGCCTGCTCATATCTCCCTCGATCTCTACATAGAGTATCAGCCCGGGCAAACCCCAATAGGTACCGGGGCCGTCGTTAATAGGAATATCGGGGGTAAACCATGCCGTTATGGGCATTCCATCGGCTGTTTTTGCAGTAGCCTCAATACATTGATAGCCCGAAACGGTCTGTTTTTTCTTTCCTATTTTCCATTTAATTTCGCCAAGCGGCTCATTCACAATATACTCTTTTCCATCAATATTTATTTGCGTCAGTTTTGATTTGTTGTGGCGGTCTTTGTAATAAGTATGGGGAGTAATGGTAGTAAGTCTGGTAACTTCCGTTCTGGTGGGCACCACATTTCCGGCGCGTTCATCGGTAAAAGATTCTTCGCGGTTTTGTGGTTTGGACTGTTCGGTCCTGTATTCCGAAACGGCGTTGTTTACAAATAATTGAGACGTTTTGGACATTTCCATATTCCTGTTCCGATCCATACCCCTCATGCTGTTTTCTACAGCCATACGCATTTGCGGATTATCGATTTGGCTAAGGTTGGGAGGTTGTCGCTGAAACTGGAAAGAAGTTGACTCTTCATAAGTAACAATAAGCCCTTGCGCGTGGAGATGGTAAAGGGTGCAAAGTGCAACACCGAATAGTAGCAAAATGTTTTTCATGAGGATTGATTTTGGGCAAAGGTAATAATGAAAGTTTTTAGTACCTGTTTTTTTTCAAAACTTTTTGCGTCTCTTTGAGTTGTTTTTGCATCTCTTTCATGAGTTGCCGCGTCTCTTTGAGAGTGCGTTGCTCCTGTATGGCTTTTTGAAGCGCGGCATGGGAGGCGTTAAGCTTTTTTTTGGCGGCTTCTGT
>Ga0082212_10013757_pt1 | contig 10102 bp, 9 predicted proteins | sample TergutNt197P3_FD_71548 | JGI IMG/M metagenome (GOLD analysis project Ga0082212, IMG submission 71548) | Neocapritermes taracua P3 segment gut microbial communities from Petit-Saut dam, French Guiana - Nt197 P3 | ecosystem: Host-associated > Arthropoda: Insects > Digestive system > Gut ... | reverse complement strand
ACCGGTGAATCCGACTTTCACCAAGCGGGGCAATAATCCGCAATGGTCGGCATGAGCATGTGAAAGTATCACACAGGTGATTTCCGCCGGATTGAAACCGAAATCACGATTCAAGGCATCGGTTTCTTTACCCATTCCCTGATACATTCCGCAATCGAGCAGGATTTTTTTGCCATTTGTCAGGGAAATCAAATGTTTACTGCCGGTTACCGTTCGGGCGGCGCCGTGAAAAGCTATTTTCATCAATAATTTATTTTGATTCTTGATAATGCCTGTCACACCAGTCAAGAATGTATTGAGCTTGTTTCATGCTATCCTGTACAATAATATAACGCGGATTACCATCGTATCCCAAAGTCTTATGCAGAGATTCATACGCACCTAACAATCTGCGAGTCATTTTGCTGTCTCTCTTTGCCATAGCCATTTCGTAATCCTGAAAATCCGGTCTTTGATCTTTTTTCAAATTTTGCCGTACATTCAATACAGCATCTAATGCAATCAATACGCCGTTCCAAGCAGTATTACCTGCCATTCGGACATACTTACTGTCATTATAATAACTACCTTCTTTTTCGGCTTTTTCCGAAAGTAAAGTTCTTGCGTTTTGGAGATAGCGTTCAGCTTCTCGAATCGGGTGTTTTAGGCTTGCCATAATTAATTTGTTTTTTTATTGTGAATAATGATTATTTTAATCCAACGCAAAGATAAAACATTTGTTTTTGAAAATAACATTTTTCTCAATAAAATAATGGACAAAAATCTTCGCCGTTCACAGGCTGATAAGTTTTGAAACCGAATTGCTCACCCACTTGTATGTTAGCAGGTCCGTCATCAAGAAACAAAGTTTCGGAAGGAATCATTCCTGAATCGGCAATCATTTTCCGAAAAATAGCAGGATCCGGTTTTACACATTTCATTTGATAAGACAGATAAAGTTTGTCGAAATAGGCATCTATCGGTTTTCCATCCGGAGAAAAATCCGGAGAAAATCCCCATTTCATCACCACCGGATTGGTATTGCTCAACAGATACAAACGATAACCCCTGTTTCTCAAATCCTCCAATAACTGCAATTTGTTGACAGGCACTTCTTTCAGGAATCCCATCCAACCGGCGTCAATCGCTTCATCGGGAATTGGTTTACCGAGTTCTTTCCGAAGGGCGTCGCCAAATTCTTCCCGCGACAATTTTCCTTCTTCCAATGCTAAAAAAAGTCCGGTCTGTCGATAAGGATTCAACCATTTTTCCACATCTTCCACTCCGGCTTCCCGGAAACGGCGTGCCGCCTCGTTATGATTCAAAGTAATAATCACGCCGCCTAAGTCGAAAACAATGTTTTTTATCCCCGTTAAATCTATTTTTTGCATTCCTGTTTTATTTTTAAGCCACAAAGGTAGGGTTAAATTATGAATTATGAATGATAAATGATTATATTTGCATGATAAAAAAATAGCATCAAAATTAATAATCATGTTTACAAAGGAAGTATATACTCAAAGGAGAGAAGCATTAAAGCAATCCATTTCATCGGGAATGGTTGTGTTGTTGGGAAATGGCGAAGCAGCAGTTAATTACGCAGGGAATACTTACGCCTTTCGCCAGGACAGTTCGTTTATCTACTACGTCGGATTGGACACGCCCGATTTGGTTTATGTATTGGATATTGATAATAACAGAGAATACCTGTTGGGGGACGAGCTGACCCTTGACGATATTATTTGGATGGGCAACCTGCCTTCGCTGAAAGAACGGGCAGCCCAAGTGGGGCTCGAAACGGTTTTGCCTTTCGCTCAACTGTCGTCCCTCATTGATAAAAAACGTCCTGTTCATTATCTGAAACCCTACCGGTATCGCAATCAGCAGATATTAAGCGAAATCTTGCATAAAAAAGTCGATGCGGTTATTACGGATTATTCCGTGGAATTGACCAAAGCGGTTATTAAAATGCGTCTGATTAAATCGACGGAAGAATTGGCGGAATTGGAAAACGCCGGTCAAATCGGTTATGCCATGCACATTGTAGCCATGAAAATGTGTCAACCGGGGATTGGCGAACGGGAAATTGCGGGCGTCATCGAGGGCTTGGCGGTTTCGCGGGGAACGCGGACATCGTTTCCAACTATCTTATCCATGAATGGGCAAACGCTTCACAACCACGACCACAGCGGCATCTTGACTCAGGGACGGTTGATGTTGTGCGATGCCGGAGCGGAAAATCTCAATTATTATGCATCGGATTTTACGCGGACAACGGCTGTGGGCGGCGATTATTCGCAACGGCAAACCCATATTCACAACATTGTTTTAAAAGCGCTCAACGATTCCATCGCTATGGCGAAACCGGGGATTCCCTACAAAACGATTCATCGTAATGCATATAAAGTTATTTTTGAAGGACTTCGCGATTTGGGGTTAATGAAAGGCGACACCGAAGAAGCCTTGAATGCCGGCGCTCCCGCCCTGTTTATGCCCCACGGTTTAGGGCATGCCATGGGATTGGATGTCCACGATATGGAAGATTTGGGAGAAACTTTCGTTGGTTACGATGATGAAATTCAACGCGATACGCTCTTTGGCTATCGCAGTCTCCGTTTCGGCAAACGTTTGGAGCCGGGGCATGTATTAACCGTAGAGCCGGGTATTTATTTTGTTCCCCAACTGATTGAGAAATGGGAAAAAGAGAAAATCAATACGGATTTTATTCACTTTGAAGAGGTAAAAAAATACTTGGATTTCGGCGGTATTCGTTTGGAAGACGATATTGTTATCACCGACACCGCTTGCCGTTTCGTTTATGAAAAACGCTTGCCGGTAACGGTGGAGGAAATTATTCGGGCGGTGAAGGAATGATGTTTTTTCGTGTATCATGAGTCTAATAAGTCTAAAAGTCTAATAAGTTAAATGCAAAATGAAAAACGTATCTTCTTTTAGAGCAGGGATATTGATATTTTTATTCACTGTATTTTTGAATGGCTTTTGTCATGCAAAAACAATAAGATTAGGCTTGTCTAATCCTACTCCACAGAATCTTAAAAGAGTACTCTTTTTGGCAAATAATGACTACCTCCGTTTGGACAGTTTGGAGATTATAGCTCTGTGCCACGAAAGCCAAAACGAGTTAATCAAAAGTGCAAATGAATTTATTGAGAAATCCGGACACAAGAATATCTCCGTTTTAACCATAAAAAATACGATACCCATTGACAGTTTTTTCGTAAGCAATAGATGTACGGATGAATTGAAAGAACTGTTTTTACAAACAGACGGATTGATTTTTTTTGGAGGCGCTGATATAGTGCCGCAATTATATGGAGAAAAAACTTTTTTAACGACCGAAATAATTTCAAGTGGAAGAAACTGGGAAATATCCTTTTTATTTCACTTACTTGGCGGTTATCAAAATAAAGATTTTATTCCTTTTTTAGAGCAGAAACCTGATTATTTGATTTTAGGAATTTGTTTGGGAATGCAGGAAATGAACGTTGCAACAGGAGGAACTATGTATCAAGATATTCCATTTCAAATTTACAAAAAGAACACCTACGAATCTGTGTTAGAGCAAAATTTTGAAAATCAACATAAAAATTATCAAGAAAAAATTGATAATATCAATAATAAGGGAGCCGGTTTACACTTTCATCACATAAGAATAAATTCAAATAGCCTATTGGATTTCAAACAAATACAAAATCCTTTAGTAACAAGTATCCATCATCAATCGGTCAAAAAACCGGGGAAAAATCTCCAAATAATTGCAACATCAATGGATAATAAGGTTGTTGAGGCAATTTCTCATTCAAAATATAAGAATGTTTACGGGGTACAATTCCATCCCGAAATTGAAATATTATACGAACGACAAGAGTTTGTAAATTCAAAAAATGAAAAAGTGATACTGGATAATAATACCCAATTATTCCATCAATATTTTTGGAGAGATTTGAGTGACAGATTAAATAACAATAAGCCATGAAACGGGAATCAATGCCAGCAGATAACATCATTTTTATGTTTAGACGCAGATTTAATTTGAGGAAAGTTATTGCGATAGCAATCTGCCTCACAGGATTTTTAGCCAATAATATATTGGCGCAGGAAACGTTGGTTGATTCCGGCTTGGACTACACGGAATCGACACAGATAGTAGAAAACCCTTTCATGGGTTTCGTCAACAAGGGTTATCCAGCCGATGGTGGATTTCGGTTTACGGATACAGGAACATCTCAGATACATATCACCAGCGGATTTGCCTGGTACTACGTCAATCTGAATAATTTTTCGGCAGGGAACAAATCCGAAGCGGCATCGAGAGTGGGCGGCACGGACAAACCGCTATCTGCGGCTTCGCTGGAAGCATTCGCACAAGGGCTTGAAACACTGCGGCAAAATGGCGGTTCGGCGATCTTACGCTTCGTTTACGACCAGGACGGTGTTGCCGGTTGCGAACCAGCAGATTTTAACATGATACTAACTCATCTCCGGCAACTTGGCGAAGTGATGAGTAATTATTCCGATGTTATTCTCGCTCTTGAATGTGGAATCATTGGCGTGTTTGGCGAAATGCACTCGTCCATTTACACCGGCAGTGAATACGCCAATCAAGTCATAGATGCCTATTTGGACAATACTCCAGAGACCATACGCCTTTTGGTTCGCACTCCGGGCTATATAGCCAACTATCTCGGAGTGGACAGGGCGGATTTGAAAAATGTGGTTACCGAGAAAGGTACAAAAGCCTATCGTTTGGGTATGTTTAATGATGGATATATGAACTCTGACAGTGATTTGGGAACATGGGCTAACCGGACGGAGGAGATTCAATTCCTCTTTACCCAAAACGGACACGTTCCCTACGGCGGCGAATTTGGCAGCGCCTATACAGAGGCTTCGCTTTTTCCCAATAACGCTTGCATACCGGAAAATGCCATACCGGAAATGTACCAAAGTCATCTCAGTTTCCTGCATAGCGACATCTATCTTATCGGACAGGGCGGGGGTACAAACATCAACACCCGATTCGGCTACGACCAATATACTTACGGTAGCGAATATGAAAAGTCATGGTATTCGGATAACAGCGCCTTTTATGGCAAGTCTTGCTATGATTTTATCCGTGCGCACATAGGCTACCGGCTTGTATTGCGCGAGAGCAAACTGCCGGTTGCTCCGCGACAGGGGGAAGCACTAAAGTTGTCGGGACGTATAGAGAACACCGGTTTTGCCAACATACTCCACAATCCCAATGCACAAGTGATTATGACGCAAAATGGCGCTATTGTTCACATCTTCGATGTGGAATTGGATGCCTCCGATCTTAGAAGTTGCACAACACACCAATATGATTTAACACTATCGCTGCCCAATTCGCTGCCTGCGGGAAACTACGATCTATACCTGCGGCTGGCGGGCAGTAACGGTAGTAATGTCCAAGCGGCGAATGGCATCCGTTTTGTCAATAACGGAGATATATTCGACAGCACATTGGGGGCAAACAAACTGGGTAGCGTAACGGTACAGGAAGGTTTGGGTATCAATAGTATTCACAATACAGACAGTATAAAAATTTATCCTAATCCTGTAAAAGATGAATGGAGAATTGAGAATGGAGAGTTGAAAATTAATCAAATGGAAATATTAGATGTTACAGGAAAAAAACTTTCAACTCTCAATTTTCAACTCTCAACTTTCAATGTTTCTGCATTGCCTGCGGGGATCTATTTTGTAAAGATTGAAACGGAAAAAGGAATTGTAATGAAGAAAATTGTAAAGGAATGACAAAAAAATGCCGAACGCCTAATTGGAGTTAGCGGCAATTTCGGAAGATGAAACGGCACTCGAATAAAAATATATTAATGGAAAATAAAATAGCATACTTTGAAAATCGAAAAGATTGGCGAAACTGGCTGAGTGAAAACTTTGACACTGCTAATGGAATTTGGTTTGTATTTCCAAATAAATCTTCAAATAAAAAACGCATTACATACAACGACGCCGTTGAAGAGGCTCTTTCTTTCGATTGGATTGACAGCACGGTAAAAGCGCTTGATAAAGAACATAAAATTCAACGCTTCACACCCAGAAACTCCCAAAGCGCTTACTCGCAAGCCAATAAGGAAAGGCTCAAATGGCTATTGGAAAACAAAATGATACATCCTGAATTTGAGGATAAAATAAAAAATGTTTTATCTGCGCCTTTTATCTTTCCAAATGATATAATTGACAGATTGAAAGCAGATAAAATGGTATGGGAAAACTATCAACAATTTTCCGATTCATACAGGCGAATCCGAATTGCATATATTGAAGCGGCAAGGAAACGACCGGAAGAATTTGAAAAGCGATTGGACAACTTTATAAACAGAACAAAAGAAAATAAAAAGATAACGGGATTTGGTGGAATTGAAAAATACTATTAAACCAAATAAACGGGGCGCTTGGACGTTATCGGCAAGCGACGAACAGCGTAGTTTGTCGCAAGCGGGCACGCAACTTGTTTTAACCGTTATTGTAAAGAAAAACAGATGACAAAGAGAATTTTGATAATACTTTTAACAGCATTTAGTTATATAAACTCAAATGCACAAATTGACAGTTTGGAAAGTAATGAAACGAAAACAGAGAAAGAAGTGTATAAATCCGAAACACTGTTAATCAATCAGATTTCAGAATATGTATATCAACACATTTCATTTCTTGACACAAAAAACTTTGGGAAAGTTTCGTGTAATGGAATGGTTGTTGCCTGTAAGAATGAAGCAGTTATTTTTGATACACCAATCGACAACGAAACTTCTTGCGAACTGATTCATTGGGTAACAAAATCGCTGAAATGTAAAATTACAGCGGTCATTTCAACCCATTATCATATTGACAATTTAGGAGGTTTGGATGAATTTCACAAACAAGGCATTCCTTCTTATGCTTATTACAAAACGGTAGAGATAGCAAAAGAAAATGGTTTGCCCGAACCGCAACACGGCTTTGATAAGTTTTTGGAATTGAAAGTTAACGATGAAAAAGTACATATTGAGTTTTTTGGAGAAGGTCATACCTGCGATAATACTGTTGGTTATTTTCCATTGGAAGATATTATGTTTGGCGGTTGCTTGATAAAAGAAGCGGGGTCAGGAAAAGGCAATCTCGAAGAAGCGAATGTCAACGAGTGGTCGGAGACGGTAAGAAAAGTGAGGGAGAAATATCCGAATGTTAAAAAGGTTATTCCCGGACATGGAAAATCAGGCGGGATTGAACTTTTGGATTATACGATTCATTTGTTTGAATGAAAAATAGCAATCGTAATGACTATTAAATTTACTACTTTTGCATCCATAGCAATAAATTAAAGAATGAATAAAATAAAGCACAAAAACGAACTTCAACTCGTAGATACAGAGTCTGAAAATATTCTCTTTTCCAATGTTGCTCAAATTATTGAAAAACGGAAATTCAATGTCATATCGGCGGCGAACAATCAGATTGTTTTGATGTTTTGGGAGATTGGAAAGTACATTAACTCCGCAATTTTGGGAATGGAACGTGCAGAGTATGGAAAAAAGATTGTGAACACACTGTGTACACAATTGCAGCAAAAGTATGGAAAAGAGTACTATGAGCGTAATGTTCGGTGGATGATGCAATTTGCTTTACAGTTTCCGGACTTTGAAAAAGTGTCCACAACGTGGACACAATTGAGTTGGTCGCATATTAGGGAGTTGTTGCCGTTAAAAACCATTGAAGAAAAACTATACTACGCAGAAGAAGTGAATAGAGGATTTTTGGGAGTGAGGGATTTACAACATATCATTGCCCGAAAAGCGTTTTCACGAAGAAATAATGCCAATTTACAACTCACACGACAAAGCAAAATCCCTTTTAATGCCTTCAAAGACCCTGTTATTTTAGATACACTTGGACTGAAAGACAATTATTTGGAAGGCGATCTTGAACAGGCAATCTTGCGGGATATAGAAAATTTTATTTTAGAATTTGGCGTTGGATTTACATTTGTTGCCCGTCAAAAACGAATTCCAATAGATAATGATGACTATAAAATTGACCTTCTATTTTATAATAGAGATATAAAGCGTTTAGTTGCAATAGATTTGAAAATCGGAAAATTTAAGCCGTCGTATAAAGGGCAAATGGAATTATATTTGAATTGGCTTAATCAATATGACCGGCGGGAAGGCGAAGAGGCTCCGATTGGCTTAATACTTTGTACAGATGCCAACAGAAAGGTTGCGGAACTTATGGAACTTGACAAATCAGGCATCGCTGTTGCGGAATATTGGACAAAACTTCCGCCGAAAGAACAGTTTGAAAGTAAGATACAGGAGATTATGGCAGAGGCAAAAGAACGTATTGAACGTAGAAAATTGCTCGGAACTTCAAACGTACAAAAGCAAATAAATTATTTTTTAGAAGAAAGCAGTGATGAAACTGACGATAAAGATTAAAAAATCAGGAATATGCAAGTGTATCCAATTTAGTAAAATATTGAATAAAAATATAATATGATTATCCGTAATTATGCCTGAAATAAAGAAAGTGAAAAAGCGAAAGGAAATATCGGATTTTGAAAACGAAGTAATGGATTGCATCCGGCAATACAACTCGGAAATTGAAATACGCAACGAAGCGGGAACCGGATGTAGAACGGCGCTTGTACGCGATAAAAAGATAGCGTTTCATTTGTTGCCTGTCCCTTTTGCAGGGTTGCAGGATATATCCCCAACCTTTTTTCAGGAAAAATCGCTCGAATATACCCGTCAGGGCATTCAACCGGTGCATCTCTGGCAGGATTGCTGGATTAGAAAAAATGAAATCGTCCGCTCGCGTATTGCCGTATTATCAGGCTCATGCGTCCGTATTCACGCGCGACAAACAGAAGTTCGGCGTATCACAAAGGAAGTCATGTCCGGTTTCTTCGCTGCCAACCACCTGCAAAGTTTCGTCAATGGGCGCTACAACTATGGATTGTATCTCAATGAACAATTGGTTGCCGCTGCATCGTTCAGCGCCGGACGAAAGATGGCGCGAAACGGCGTTGTTTGCCGCTCGTTCGAGTTATTACGTTACGCAAACCTGCTACACCACCGTGTTACAGGCGGATTGGGAAAACTCGTAGCCCATTTCATCAAAGACGTAAACCCCGATGACATTATGACTTACGCCGATTTGGACTGGGCTTCGGGAAAAGGCTACCGTGCGCTGAACTTCCGGCAAACGGCAATTACTCCGCCGAAAACATTCCGGATACATCCCGCCGAAATGATCCGATATGATCCGCATCGCCTTCCACCGCAGCTGACCGACGAGTTCGGCAGGCAAAACCGCTATGGAAATATGGATGATTTTCTGAAAGATAAGGGTTTCCTGAATATATATAATGCCGGAAATTTGAAATATCTGCTGACTCGTAGCGTTGTTGATAAACAATAAAAAAAGGCTGACCGCAGCCAACCTTTTGCATTTTTGCAACCTGATGTTATTATTCCTTTTCATTAACCCAAAATTCTATTGTCCGACCATCTGCTGTTTGCGTTGGCACAAGTTTTCTTCGTAACGTTTTTTTGGTATAATCCGAAGGTATTGTAAAACAATCGGCAGGAATGGTTTCGGTGAAAGCGACAAGTTCCATCTTTCCATGAACGGTCGAATCATCATTGAATGACTGCTTCCAAAAAGTGATTCTGTTCCATCCTGCCCATTCCATTGTGTACCATCCGTAGTCGTCAAAACGAAATGTAGAAACCGTACATTCCTTACCGAGAACGGTTTTGTTTGGTAATTTTCTGAATCCCGATATATTGATGTCGTCATACCACTTGTCTGACGCCCAAATACAGTTCTTATCGTCGCCTAAATATAGATTCAACATAGGGAATAGAAGGAATTCCATGAGGGGTCTTTCAATATAATCTTTGTCTTTTGTCGAAAATTCATATTGCTTTTTGGCAACCAAATCAAATATAGTTACATCACCGGTGAGCATACCCCAAGAACCATCTGAGCGGAATAATTTTCCGTAATCGTCAAAATAAAACACGCTCGTGGATGTGTGATCTGTGATGTTGGAATAGGTCAATTTCCCTGACTT
>Ga0082212_10013756_pt1 | contig 10102 bp, 8 predicted proteins | sample TergutNt197P3_FD_71548 | JGI IMG/M metagenome (GOLD analysis project Ga0082212, IMG submission 71548) | Neocapritermes taracua P3 segment gut microbial communities from Petit-Saut dam, French Guiana - Nt197 P3 | ecosystem: Host-associated > Arthropoda: Insects > Digestive system > Gut ... | reverse complement strand
ATGGTTAACTCATGAAGACCCCTCACAACCCTGCACTTCCGGCAGCATACGCCGTTAAGTGCCACTTCGTTTCCGAAATTCAGTTTTCACCGGGCAGTCTATCATGTCCCATGTCAAAAACCGTCAGCAAAATCGCTGACGTTTGTCAAAAACGGCAACACAAACGATGTTTTGTTTCCGTTTGTGGTCTAAATTTACGATTCCCACCGCCGGCGACCTCTGCTACTAGGAATACCCAGCAGTTGCCGGTATTTGACAATCGTTCTTCGGGCAACTTGTATTCCCTCGGTTTCAAGCATTTTCACAATGGCATCGTCGCTCAACGGATTTTTTTTATCCTCGCCGTCAATGATTTCCTTTATTTTTGAACGTACCGCATCGTTGGCAACGGTCTCACCGCCATCGACGGTTGCGACTCCACCGGCGAAAAGGCGGCGAAGAGGAAAAACTCCCTGCGGTGAAGAAACCCACTTCTCATCGCACGTCCTCGAAATCGTCGTTACGTGCATCCCGACAACGTCCGCAATTTGTTGCATGATCAGCGGTTTTAGTGCCCGCTGCCCCTTTTCAAAAAATGCCGTCTGATGATCAACGATTGCCTGCGAAACTTTGAGGAGCGTGTCCCGCCGCTGGTCAATCGCATCCAGAAGCCAACGTGCCGAACCAACCTTTTGCTTAATGTATGTTTTCGTTTCAGCGTCGGTTCCGTGTTTGTTCATCAAATCTTTGTAATACTTGCTGATCTGAAGTTGCGGCGTGCGCCCATCTTCCAAGCGAACGACGTACCGCCCCGACTCGGCTGGTTCGATAAAAATTTCGGGAATGACAACTGCCGCCATAGTGCTACTGAAGCCCGAACCGGGACGCGGATTGAAATGCCGCAACTCCGCCACTGCGCCTTGAACGATGTCCACGGGAAAATCAATTTTTTTGGCAATGCCGGGAAGCCTGTTTTCCGAAATGTCATCCAAATAAGACGATATTAAAACCCGCAAAATTTCAGCATATTCCGAGTCGGGATTGACTTGCAACAGCAAACATTCCTGAAGGTCTTTTCCGCCGACTCCTGCCGGTTCGAGCCGTTGCACCAGAGCCAGTGCCTCTCTTGCAAGTTCCAACTCTTCATACGAATGATCTTCGCCAAGAAAGTCTTCCCATGCGTAAGTAAAATAACCGCTCGGCTCAAGGTTGTTGATGATTCGCAACACCATCTCCCGAAGCGGTGCGGAAAGATCGAACCAATCAAGTTGCCGCTCCAAATAGACCTGCAAGGATTCGCGGGGATTCTCGATATTCGCAAATGCATCAGCCCGATACATTTCTTGCTCTTCCAACCAGTTTTGTGACCGGATGGGAGCCTCGTCGATAGTGTCGGAATAGTTTTGGGAAAACTCTTCGGCAATGGAAAATTCTTCCGTTTCGTTGGCATGTTCGACAGATTCCTCAAATTTGATTTCCGGTTCGTGTTCTTGCGACGGGGAAAATTCGTCCTCGGCATGATCCTCCGCATCGGGAAAATCGTCCGTTGATTCGCCGGAGGTTTCTGATTCCAATTCCAGCACGGGGTTTTGTTCGAGTTCCTCATCGATTCGCTGTTCGAGTTGCTGGAGCGTCAGTTGGAGAATTTCCATCGACTGAATGAGGCGTTGCGTCATGACTTGCCGCTGTTCCTGACGCTGAACTTGGGTGAACGATAAACGCACTGCTCCACTCCGATGGACTGTGAAAAGATGTGTTCCATTGTAACAATACCGGTCTAAAAAAGCAACGGACTGCTAACGTTTTGCGGGGTCAAATTGCGGCACAACGTAACTATAGACTTCGTACTTGAGTTCGCTCCAACGGCTCGGCTTCGGAAATGGTACGCCGGGAAGTAGTTCCTGCTCGTTTTTCACCGCTTGAATGCGTATCCGAAGTTTATCACGACCTTGCGTAACCTCTTCCGGTACAAGGAATTCGTCATCCCGAAAACGGCGGTTGGAAGTCATCACCTTTGGTGCCCGCATTCCCAACTCCCCTCCCTGCTCTTTGTTAGGATAAGAGTGGTAAAACGTGTTCGATCCTGCCAAATACCAGATTCCGACGGATTGCCACCGTTCACCGGCCTGAACGAATACTTTGGCGGTCTGATTCGGAAAACTGTAATCCAATGTCCGGCGGAGCAAAACGCCGCGATTTTTCGGAGAAAGAGTTACCGTAAATTCCGAAGTTCCGTCTGTGTGCCGACCATATTCTTCGTGAGCCGGAAAGACTTCTTTGCCGACGAGGTCAGCATGAGCAGCCCGTTGTTCGTCATTCATTCCCCAAGCCTTTGCAGGGAATGTGTCGATCCCCCATTCGTAACGTGAAAGAATCGTTTCGACTTCCGAAGCATTGGGAGAAATATAGTTGTGTTCCTTCTCCGACTTCGGATTGCCCACGTCGAGTTCATCCGTTTTGATGAGCGAAGCGGCAGGAAGACCATACCAGTACGTCACCGCCTCGTAATGTTCCGGCGAAAGATTTTCAGCACCATGTTCAAATCCAATGACGGCACGCTTACCGAACGGCATCAAATCGGCAATCAAAAAGCGGTATGCCGATTGGATCATGTCTTTTTCATTTTTTGCTTCTTTTGCATTTCTTGCACCGCAAGGATGTCCGGCAAAAGGAAGCGTCATATTAAGTCCGCCCCAATAATCGCCGCCGCCCCCCCACTCTTCGGTGCCGGTTCCCTGGGCTTGCGGAGTGCGGCTGTCATCGAAAAAGAATCGCGGGTCTCCTTCGAGCGTACCGAGGCTGCCGGTATGCGAAAAGATAAACGAGGTGCCGACAAAGTTGCCCGACCATTCGTCGTGTCCTTCGATTCCCTGCGTATCAAGGTAAACCATGTCCAACCCCGGCACAGGTTTGGGAATGTCCGCATAAGTTGCATGAAAATAACTGGTCTGCCACGCCGGTACTCGCAACGGTTCATGCCGGATTTCGTAACGCACCTCGGTTGTACCGGGAGTGATTCCCGTCAGTTCAATTTTTGCCGATTTGAAAAACGGCATCGGATAGTAACAGCCCAATTCGACGGTTTTCGCCTCATCATCGAATCGGACATTGATCGGAAAGCCTTTGACGAGAAATTCCCGCTCGTCCCGATTGTAAAATGTACCGGCACCGAAAAAGAGGCACAGCGGTACGTCAATCGAAGGTTGTTTCGCTCCATCCCAAGTCGCACGCAGATGAATCCGTTCCAAATTGAGGGCTTCCTCAAGCGGCAACGTCATTTTGAAAGCACGAACCACGGCAGAAGAATTGATTTCTGCCAACAACACTGTTTCTTTGTCGAGTGCTATTTTCTTTTCGATTTTGGCAATGTTTTTGGGTGCAATATCCGTTCCCGATTGGTTCAGAAGGTTGATGACTTCGGGATCGGGAGACTGCCGCAAGTCCCACGTTTTCAACGGTTGCGAAAGATTCTTTTCGCTGCTGAAAAGATGGTAAATATAGTAGCCGGTGCCATAGCAGGTGCGTTCGTAAGCAATTTGAAACGATTCCTTGAACATCATCGGATGCCAGATTAGGTCGGCACCTTTGGTCGTGCTCCACGTCCAGCAGAGCGGTTCGGGAAAGGGTTCGGAAGGAAGAAAGACGGTTTTTGTGAACTTCTTTTTGGCATCGACGGGATCAAGCGTTGCCGATTCCCGAACGAGATTATCATCTCCATCAGCGAAAAAGTGCCACGGACTGCCGTGCCAATGATTGGTACGGAAAAAGTAGAGTGCTCCTTTGCCTTTGACATCAAGCGGCACGTTTTGTTCGTGCGGATTGCCGAACAGATAGTGGCTTGCATCGGCGGTACGGTTTCCGCCGTCTCGGTCGTAAGTGCTCCGCATATAGGCGCGAACTCCAATTCGCTGCTGCGGCAACTTGTCCCACATTTTGTAAGCATCGAAGCCTACGGGGATCACCGGCAAAGGCTCATTGGCACGAACCGGCAACGACACGATAACTGCCGCTGCGATTCCGATAACACTGCTCAAAAAAAATCTGTTCATCATTTGTTCATATTGGGATTAGGTAATAATTTGCAACGTAAAAGGTTACTTTCGTATCACCGGAAAACTCTTTTTGTTAAACTGAAGTTTGGCGGCTTGAATACCGTCTAACTCCGGTTTGAGTGCAAAAATGTAGTATTGGTTTCCGACCTTGATAACCTCTGGGGCGGCAATCGGCATACTGCCGACCATGTATTTATCCGAATTGACACCGAAATCAAACGGATTGCCGGATGAATACTGCGTATTCCAAGCATTGGGTTTGTACCGTTGATTGCGGAACAAGATGTATTGACCATCCATTTCCACGACAAAGGGACATTCCGTATCGCCGCCGTACCAAGTCATGTTATAGACGGAGCCGCCCCGGGAGACCACTATCTCATCGCTCCAGTTTTTTAAGTCCATTGACGTTCGGCAAAACACCGCCGACTTCGGACGGTCTGTCTTGTCGTCTTTCGCATCGTGGGCACAGTAATAACAGAGATACAGGCTGCCGTACTTGATGACCATCGGATCGCGGGGATTGTACAATGCACTGGTAAACAGCCCCGATTTACCTTCCGAATTTATTACCCGCTCAAACGTTTTGCCATCGGAACTCGTTGCCATGCATATATGGTTCCACGAACCGTAAAACATCAGATACTTGTCCCCTTCTTTGAAAACGTAGGGAGCCTGCAAACCGTTTTCCTCCTCTCCGAGAGCCGTATCCGCTTGCATGGCGATTCCCATTGGTTTCCAGTTGATCTCCGTTATGCTTTTGCCTTCCCAGCGATGGAGCAAGCGTGTTTTTCCGGGTGCCTTAATGTTTCTGATACAAGACCAGAGTTGGAAAGTGCCGTCCGCCGCCTGCCAAACGGCAAAATCGACCGGCTGCTGATTGGTTCCGGTCAGCGTTCCCAAGTCGGGATTGCCCGTTACACTCCACCAGTCTCCTTCGACGACAGGCTCGTAGCGCAACGTCTCCTCCGCAAAGCACGGGTGCAAAAACAGGATGGTTACAACTCCGATAACACTGCTCAAAACAAATCGGTGCAGTATTTTTTCCTGCGTTGGCGGTGAGTTTAACATTTCGGTCTATTATTGTTCTTTTCAAGTATTTTACCACAGGAGAATTGCACACATACACACACCGCCAACAATGTTCTTCGGCGGCGAGAATGTCAACTGTTTCCACTTTACTGTTTCGCCTTCATTCTATACCGATAGGCGGCGGCACCGGCGATTCCCAGTCCCATTAAAACAATCGTGGCGGGTTCCGGTGTCGTGTTTCCAGAAGATGGCGGTTCTACTGTCGGCGGCGGGGGCGCATTCGGGTCTCTCCAATCGTTCGCAATGAACATACTACTTGATACACCCTGCGGAGCCAAGTGAACCCCCACCGCAAGGTCTCCCATGTTGGCGACGAAGTCGTCCCATCCCATCCCCTCGGCAAAATTCAAGGTAAACGACAGCGTATTGTCAAAAAGCCAAGAACTTCCTTGCATTGCCGCACCGGGATTCAGACTCGTCAACTGATAAGCACTGACACCATTGTAAGGCTCTGCCAACTGATTCAACGAAGTCGTGCCCAGTCCGGCAAAATTGAAAACATTCTTCGCATCATCAGAGGCGGTATAGACGAGAATGCCAGCACCATTGCCTTTGCTCTGCATCTGCATTGCACCGCCGCTGTAATCCGAGTCGAGTCCGAATGTAAATGTAACCCCTTTACCATCTGTACTTTCCTGGGCAGAAATCGTTACATAGTTTCCATACCCCGGATCGGATGCGGTCTGGTAGTATTCAAATGCTGATTCGAGTACCACATATTCTGCCTTACCATTCGCAGCAAGCAGGAACACAATAACCAAAGCAAGTATGAGTGTGAATTTGTTGGACATGATCATTTTCTCCTTTCCTTCCGATAACCGGAACATTTGTTGAAGTGGCAACGGGGAACACAATGCGGCATTGTAACATGGAATACCGCAAGATGCAAGCAAAAAATGCGGGGAGATACGTCTTGGCATTGCATTTGGAAAAAAACTTGCTACACTGGTTCACAGTTTAATCACTCGTGCAATCTCAATGGAGATATAATGACGATCAATTCTCTCAATCGTCGGCAGTTTATTAAAAACGTTGCCCTTTCCACAGCGGCAGTTGCCGCTCCCCTTTATGTGCCGGGAAACCTGCTCGGCTTAGACGGTGCCGTACCGCCCAGCGAACAAATCATTCTCGGTGCCCTCGGCATCGGAGCACGCGGCAATCACGATTTGAGCGTGTTCCTGAAGCAGCCCGATGTGCGTTTCCTGTCGATATGCGACGTTCGGAAAGGTCGCCGGGAAGCCGTCAAACGCATGGTCGATGAAAAGTACGGCAGCAGCGACTGCACGATGTACCGCGACATGTTCGAATTCTACGATGCCAATCCGCAGATGGATGCCGTCCTCATCGCCACCGGCGACCGTTGGCATACGATGGCTTCCATCGTCGCTGCCAAGGCGGGAAAGGATATTTACTGCGAAAAGCCGCTCTCGCTCACCATTCAAGAGAGCCGGGCTGTCGAGGTTGCCGTTAATCGCTACGGACGCATTTTTCAAGCCGGAACGCAACGCCGCAACATCGGCAACTTTCAACTTGCCGCCAAACTTGCCCACGACGGCAAACTCGGCAAACTGATCGAAGTGCATGCCAACACGTTGCGTCCGGGAACGACTCACGATTGGCTGCCCGGTGAGCCGGAACCGCCCAGAGACGAAGTTGATTGGGACCTTTGGCTTGGTCCCTGTCCGTGGCGACCGTACAATGCAAGATACGTTGCTGGCGGCGGCGGTTGGCAAGGGCATTACGATTTTCACGGCGGCGGGATTCTCGAATGGGGAACGCATACCGTTGACCTGTGCCAGTGGGCGAACCAATCGGATGATACCGTGCCGGTCGAATACTGGGCGACGTACGACAACGACGAGAAGACTGCCCGCGTGGAGGGACGATACGCCAACGGCGTGAAAATCGTCATGCGAAACGACGGTTGGATCGGTCTTGGAACCTGCTCCGCCCGATATGTCGGGGAGGAGGGCTGGGTCGAAACCGGCGATTCCGGTCGAATGGAAGTCTCCTCGGATGCTCTCCGCAAAGAACTGAAGTATTTCGGAACGCCCGGCACAGACCCCGACAATCATATTCGGGAATTTCTCGACTGCGTGAAGTCCCGAAAGAAGCCAGCCTCCCACGCCGATGTCGCTGCCCACGCTCATATTGCTTCGCATTGTGCCAAAATCGTTTGGGATTTGAGTCCGGCACAGAAATCGGCTTCGGAGTCGGACATCGTCTTGAAGTTCGACCCGGTCAAAGAAGAATTTATCGGCACCGGCTCTGAAGTCGATGCCGCCAACCGTCTACGTAGCCGGGCAATGCGCTCGCCGTGGAGATGTTGATTAAGGAGACAGAATGAAGGAGTAAGGAATTCATAATTTGAATTTGCACCTAATTCCTTCCCCCTGCTCCTACATCGTAATCAAATGAAAACAAAAACCTAATTTTCACCTTATTTTTTGAACAAAATAACCTCAGTAGCCAATAGGCATCCCAATAATCTCAACCTCATTACCTTATTTTATCGGAGTATGGAATGAGGTAATAAGGTTAAACATTTTTGAGCATCGTTGCTACTGAGGTGTTTTGTAGGAAAAACAAGGAGACAGTAGAAAATGCATGACATCGGCTTGAAAGAGAACATTATGCTTTCCGTTACCGAAACATTCAAGAATGATCCGCGGATTATCAGAGCAGCAGTGTTTGGTTCGAGAGCGAAAGGAAATTACAAACCCTATTCCGACGTGGACATTGTGCTCTACGGCGATTTGAATCCCCTCGACGTTGAACGTGTGATTTGCGAATTGGACGAACTGCCGTTTGTCTATAAATTCGATGTCGTGGCATACGGATTGGTCAGTAATCCCGAATTTCGCGAGCATATCGAGAGAGTCGGGATCAGTATTTATGAAAAGGAACCGACATGATGGAACGCTACTTAGAGGCTATTTGAAAATCAAAAAGGGAGAACCGTAAATGAAACCATCAGAACGAATCAAACCGGTCAGTTACGTGAAATCGTACGTTTCGGAAATAGTCAGTTCCCTGTCGGAAACAGGCGAACCGCTTGTCATCACGCAAGATGGCGAAGCCAAGGCGGTGTTACTGGATTACGACAGTTACGAACGGAGCCGCGAAACGCTTGTCCTGTTGAAAATCCTTGCATTGGGCAACAAGCAAATCGAAAACGGCGAGGTTATACCCGCCGAGCAGGCAATCGACCGTATCCGAAAACGACGGGAGACCGCCTGATGGAAAATAATGATGACCCGAAAACATATACCGTTCTGCTCACACAGGATACGATGGATGATGTCGAAGCGATATACACGTATATTATCGTTCACGATTCGCCCGCCGCAGCGGATTATGTAGTCGGTCAACTCGAAAAAACTTTTGGAACACTGGCTTTGTTTCCTGAACGTGGAGGCTATCCGCCGGAACTTTTAGAAATAGGAATTAAGGAATACCGTGAAACCTTTTTCAAACCGTACCGGATCATCTATCGGGTTCAAGACGACAAAGTTTATGTAATGATGGTCGTTGATGGTCGGCGTAACTTGCAAACATTGCTCCTACGCAGACTACTGAAATAAATAATGTCCCATACCTTAAAACCCTAACCCCTAATACTACCATGAAACATATACTCCCAACCTTAATCCTTCTGCCGCTATTGGCGGCATTCGCATCCGCCCAAGACCCTTCGTGGCATCAGGTTCCCAAAGAGGACCTGCTTGGCAATCGTGGGGAGATTGCCAAGACGATCCAGTCCACGCAGGACGAAAAGATTCTGCTGGAAGTCTGGCAGCGTCCCGACACCGACGAAGGAGTCCTGTATCTCAAAATGCTTGCCGCCAAGCGACTCGGACTTTACGGCACCAAAGCGGCGGTGCCCGTCCTCGTCCCCCGACTCGATAACGACAAAGACGGCTTCTATGCCCGATATGCTCTCGAAACGATTCCCGGCACCGAAGTGGACGTTGCCCTCGGCGAAGCCCTGCAAACCGTCAAAAGACCCGCCGGGCTTGCCGGTATTTTGACAACGCTCGGCGTGCGCGGCAATCCCGTCTCGGCAGAAGTTGCCGCTGCCTTCTTGACTCACGAAAACGCCGACGTTCGCCGTGCCGCTGGGTATGCGTTTGCGGTGACCGCAGGGGAAAGTGGCATTGCTTTCTTCACGAATAAAGACCTCAATCCACTCTTTGTCGATTCGGGTTTTCTCTTTGCCGAACAGTTTATACAAAAAGGGGACAACGCGACTGCTATGAAAATTTATGAAGCACTCGCCGCCATCAATGCAAAGGAATTTCAAAAAATGGCGGCAATTTTTCACGGTGCGATGGTACGCGGTGAGGGGGGAGCAGTGTGGTTATTCAAGCAGATCACTTCTGATTCACCCCGTCGGCTGTTTGAAGTGGGACTCAAAGCCGGTCGAGAACTTCCCGCCGGTGAACTGCCAATCGTTGTGAATGCGTTGATTGAACAACTTGGTGTCCACCAAGCCGACTCATTGCGGATGGCCAAATTGGTGCGTTCTCTCGGCGACCGAGCGAACAAGGAATCGAGAACTGTTATTATTCGTGCCGTGATTGTTCGACTCGCCGGACCGGGCAATCACCCATCCATCCGAATTGCGGCGATTGATGCTCTTCGCAACGTCGGCGACTCGTCGGCGGTGCCGGTGTTGATTGCGGCGGCAACGCAAACGGAAGAAAAATCAGTGGCGGAGGCTGCCGTCAATACGCTCAACAACTTGCCCGGCAAGGAAGTCGATGAGGCAATCAGCAAACTGCTCGAATCGGGAACGCCCGCCGTGAAAGTGATCGCCCTCGGTCTCATTGCGGAGCGTCGGATTTTCTCGGCGGCACCGATGCTCGTGATGTTGTTGCAAGATTCCGATGCGTCCGTCAGTGCGGCGGCAATTTCGGCACTGGGGCAAATATCGGGTATCGACGACTTGCCCGTGTTGCTGGGACTGTTGAAGCAGG